>Ga0307517_10000200_pt1 | contig 101130 bp, 91 predicted proteins | sample 23_EM_MG_FD_194515 | JGI IMG/M metagenome (GOLD analysis project Ga0307517, IMG submission 194515) | Populus trichocarpa ectomycorrhiza microbial communities from riparian zone in the Pacific Northwest, United States - 23_EM | ecosystem: Host-associated > Plants > Roots > Unclassified | place... | reverse complement strand
CAGCAGCGTTGAACTGAAGCCTTCGCTCGAAGAATTGACCCTTCAGGCCAACTTCGTAGGCGTCCAGCTGCTCGGGATTCACGGCTGCCTGACTGGGCGTGAAGCCATTGAGATTGAAAGTCCCGCTCTTGAACCCGCGGTTCCAGCTCGCATAGGTCATGACATCGGGCGACAGCTGCTGATCGACAGCGAGGCGCCATGTCAGCTTATTGAACGTCCTGCTCCGCTGGCCATCGTCCGTGAACAGTGTGGTGAGCGCCGGCAAGAAGAAGCCGGGCGCGATCTGGCCGACCCCGCGAACCGCGAAGGTATATTCACGGTGTTCAGAGGTATAGCGCAATCCAGCGGTCAGATGCGTGCTATCGGTCAGCGCATAGGTCGCCTGGCCATAAGCAGCCACCGAGCGCGTGGGTCCGCGCGCCAGAATGCTCGTGACCGACCCACCGGCCGGGAAGCTGGCGGCGGGGCCGATCGTTCCGTTTTCGGCGTCTGTGGTCGCGAAGGGCACCCCCCCGCCGACATCCAGCGGATTGATGTACGCCTTGTTCCTGGAATAGTAGCCGCCGAGCACCCACTGCAACGGACCCGACCCGGTCGACAGGACCTGAACCTCCTGCGAGAAGTCTTTGGTTCCCTGGACCTCATCAAAATACGATACGTCGGCAGTCGTCCCGTCAAAATCCAGCTTGTTGTGGTCCCTGGAATGAACGTAGCCGGTCAGGGATACGATATCGACCGCATCGAGCGAGTATCTGGCCTTCAAGGTGGCGCGATAGGTCTTGGTGGCGACTAGATTCGGACTTCCGGAATACTCGTAGAGGCCAAAATCCGCCCTTCCGCCAAGCAGCACGCCGACGGGCTTCGTTCCGGGAACCGGGTAGAGATTCGACCCCAAATCGTCGGTCGAGCGATCGACAAACATGAGGCTGGCCAGAGCCTCGAAGCGATCGCTGGGCGTGAAGCGCAGTTTGGCGTCGACGCTGTTGCTCTTCGTGCCCCCAAATTTGCCCGGATCATCTTTTCCCGTGTTGGTCAGAAAATCGCCGCCGCCGATATGCTGAACGGCAAGCGAAGCGGAGAGCGTGTCGCTGAGCGGGCCGGTCAGATAGCCCTTTGCGGTAAAGCGGTTGAAACGTTGGTATGAAGCTTCGGCGCTGCCGGACAACGTATCCTTGGGCTGAAGGGTCACGATGTTGATGGCGCCCCCGGTCGCGTTACGACCAAAGAGCGTTCCTTGCGGCCCCTTCAGCACCTCAATGCGCTGAATATCGGCGAAGTCGAAAATGTTGGCCAACTTGTCCGACTGGTAGACACCGTCAATATAGACAGCGATCGAGGAGTCGTTCCCGGTGGCGGGCGAATTGGAGCCGACCCCACGAAGATAGGGAACGAAGATGGCGTTGGCGACCGTGGGGGCCGTCGTCAGGCCCGGCGCAACCCGCGGCAGGTCGAGACTCGACACCACCCCCGCGGTCTCAAGCGCGGCAGGGCTGACCGCCGTTACGGCAATCGGCACCTTCTGCAGCGATTCCTCACGACGCTGCGCGGTGACGATGACCTCGGCGATAGTTCCCGGGGCGGAGGCCGCAGCCTGGTCCTTGGTCGCATCATCAGCCCAAGCCATCGTGGCCGGCGCTGTGGTCGCCAGAAGCACAGTTAGAAGACGTAGATGAAACATGTGGTTTCCTCCCCCAGGGCGTTAGCCGCCCGTATTTGGTCCTGGAAGGGTGTGGCGATCACCCAACTTGGGCAAATCATCTTTACTCACGCACCCTGCACTCCAATCATGCTGCGATCGGCAGGCACTGGCGACTAAGTTTCCCGCAACCTCGCGTCGACTGCGTGGAACCATGCAACTCACGTCTTCGGATTTCAATAGATAATTTTCTATTGTCCATTCAATACAATATGCTGATCGAGAATTGCTCCCCGACGGTCGGACGGATACCTGGAAAATTCCCTCCTGATCTTTCAGACTTGAAACCCCGTCTCTCTGAGTCGCCGCGTCGATCGGCAGGCGCAAGGTCTCAGCCCTGTTGCTCTCGTCGAGACAGACTGGTCGCCAACCGTATCGCGTCCGCCGCTGACGGGATTGACGATTGTTCGCCGGCCGAACGGGCCAAGCGCCGTGTGTTCACGATGCAAAGCGCGCTAGCGCCTTGGCCATGGCGGTGGCGGCGTCACGCGCGATTTGCACATCTCGCGTCATCTGCAGCACCCCGTGTGTGGAGCCTGGCCAGACATCCACCTCCACCGGGACACCCGCCTCCGCCAGACGCGCCGCAAGCAGTCTGCTGTCGTCGGCGACGACGTCGCATTCGGCGATGCCCAGGTAAACGGGCGGCAAGCCGGCGAGCTCCGCTCGCAGCGGGGCGGCGAGGCGCGGAGCGTCGCCGGGCGCGAGATCCCCCAGATAGGTGGACCAATGCCAGTCCATCCGTTCAGGCGTGAGCCCAAAGGCCCGCGACTTGTAGCGCTCTCGGCTTTCGGTCATCAGTCCGGGCGCAAAGCAGCCGTAGGCAAGCGCGAGCCCAACGGGGCGCGGGCCGGACTGATCGCGCTGATCGATCGCCAGGGCCAACCCCATGTTTCCCCCGGCGCTGTCGCCGCCGATCACGACCTTTTCAGTGGAGATGCCCAGGGACGGACCGTGCCGATGCAGCCAGGCCCACGTCGTTCGGCAGTCGTCCAACGCGGCCGGATAGGGATGCTCTGGCGACAGGCGAAAATCAAAAGCCAGCAGGCTCAGGCCACTTTCCTTGGCGAGAAACCGCAGCGTCCGATCGTGAGTGTCCACGTCGTAAACCAGCCAGCCTCCGCCGTGGACATAGAAGATCGAAGCGTCGGCTCGCGCGCCCGCGGGCTGGTAGAGGCGGGCGCGGAACGATCCGTAGGGACAGGGAACCTCAAAATCCTCGACCCGCTGAATCTCCGGCTTGCCGTCGTTGAGCATCATCGCTGCCTTGTTCGCGAGAGCCCGCGCCTCTGCGGCGTCCAGGCGCGTCACGTCGACACCCGCCAGGACCGGGGCCTGGAGCCTCCGCGCCGCTATGATTGCCGGATCGATCTCGTCGCGCATTCGAACCTCACCCCATGAGCTTTGCTGCTCAAGCCGACCCACCCGAGATCACGCGCCCGCCCTGGGCGGCGCGTCATGACGAGGCGAGAAATTCCACCCAGTTCCCGTCGGGATCCTCCACGATCGCGACGCGGACGCCCGGGCTGATCTCCTTGATCGGGACGACAATCGGGCGGCCGGCGCCTTCGCAGGCCGCCACCACCTCCTCGAGGTTCGTCACGTGGATTGCCCAGTACCGGTAGCCGGTGGCCAGTCGCGGGCCTCCGCCGGGGGCCCGGGCGGGCGGCGGGCTCGCGTAGGTCACCAGTTTGATGGTGGTCGTGCCGCAAAGGAACTGCCGCACCACGCCGCCCGGCGTGGTGCGGGCCGCCGTCTGACCGGCATCCTCCAGACCCAGCACGTCCCGATAGAAGGTCGTCATCGCCTCCGGATTGGCGGTGACGATCGCAAGGTCGATCGAGTCGCTGGCAAGCTTGATCGTCATAGGTTGAATCCAGTCGATCGCGACGTCGGATGATCTTCGCAGAGCCGGCGATCCGTTGCAGAACGACGACGCGCCTCGATCAAGACGCCCCCACCACCTCGGCTCCCTCACGTTCCCGGTGCATGACGTAGTCCGACATGTTGGGCTCCCGCGTCATCGCCCAATACTCCAGATTTGAGAACGCGTTCTGCACCACAACTCGGCCCTGAGAGTTTCGGTAGTAGGTGTTCACACCTGGATGTGTGTAGATCAGATTGTTGTGAATGGAATCCACGGTACGACTATATTCGTCGTATACATCTGTCTTGCACTCAACAGAGGCGGCTCCAGCGCCGATCATCTTGCGGATAAGTTCCACGATATAGTGGACCTCGGCCTCCAGGTGCCCCAGCACACTGCCGCCGCCGCCGTTGATGTTCGGGCCATACATCATGAAGAAGTTCGGGAATCCGGGGACCGTCATGCCCAGATAGGCGCGCGCGTCGTCGCCGTTCCAAGCCTCGCGCAGGGTCTGTCCGCCCTTCCCGACGACCTCGAATGTCGACATGAACTGCGCCACGCCGAAGCCGGTGGCGAAGATCAGCATATCGAGATCGTATTTCGCACCGGAGCTGGTGATGACGCCGTCCGGCGTCACCTGGGCGACGGCATCCGTCTCTAGCTCCACATTGTCTCGCCGGAGCGCATCAAACCATCCGTTGTCAAGGAGCATGCGCTTCGCGAACGCCGGGAACGGAGGAAGACACTTCTCGATCAGATCCGGCCGGTCAACGAGCTTGTCGCGCAGATACCGCTCGAAGAAGCGCCGGTGAGATTCGTTCTGGGCGTTCAGAGACCGCTCAGGATGCGGCCAATTGGGATCCTTGTGCAGCGACGGGTAGTTTCGATCGCCGAAGATCCACGCCAGTCGCTCACGGAACCACGCCCGATAGACCGGCACCTCCTGCAGCAACAGGGCGACGGAGTCCGGAATCTTGGTCTTGAACTTCGGAAATGGCGCGACCCACTGTGGCGAGCGCTGGAACACCACGAGCGAAGAGACCTCGCCGGCGATCGCCGGAACGGTCTGCATGGCGCTCGCGCCATTTCCGAGCACACCCACTCTCTTGCCCTTGAGCTCGACACCCTGCTCCGGCCACTCGGCGGTATGGAATGCAGGGCCTTTGAACGTCGACAGTCCCGGCAGCGCCGGGGTGATCGGCGGATTGAAGATGCCGACGCCGCTGACCACCACGTTCGCCTGGACCTGATGCCTGTCCCCATCGGCGGTGCGGACATCGACCGTCCAGAGCTGACTCGTCTCGTCGAATGTCGCGCGGACGACTTCGGAACGCAGCCGGATGTGAGGGGTCAGTTTGAACCGATCGGCAATATAGTGGAGATATTCGCGCACCTCGTCGCGGCCGGCGAAGTAATGATTCCAGCCGTACGGGATGAATGAGAGAGAATAGAGATAGCTGGCGGTATCGACACCCGCGCCGGGGTAACGGTTGCTCCACCACACGCCGCCGACGTCATCCCCTTTCTCGAGGATGATGAAGGGTACGCGCGCTTCCGAAAGCCGGGCCGCCATGCAAAGGCCCGAGAATCCCGCGCCGATGATGACCACCTGGTAGCCCGGCGGCGTGGCGATCGTCTGCGGGGCCGAACGCTCCGGGTGCAGCGACATCTTCACCGTATGGGAGATCCTGGGTCCGAGAGCGCTCGGAATCGACTCGCCCATGCAGACGCTCAGCATCCTGACCAACAGTTCGTCGTCAGGATTTTCCAGCGCCATCTTGCCGTCGCGATACCAGGCCGCGATCGCATCCGCGGCCGCTTCTCTCACCTCCTGCTGCAGGTCCGGCGGCAGGCCGCCGGAGTCATTGTCGTCCATGCCGATGGTGCGGCTCGGCGTGTAGGGCGCATCGAGCCAGCGCTGATCCCCCGAGATCTGGACCAAGGCCATGAGAAGCACGGGAATACTGGCGCTGCGAACGGCGGCGAGAAGTTCATCCTCGCTGACTTTATGTTCACGCATTGGCTGACTCCAATTCAAACCTTGAGAGACCGTGGAAATACTTGTCTAGGGCAGCCCGGATCGGCCGCCTTGGACGCGAGGCGGCTATGGGCTCCCGCGCTGTGCGCGACCCGATCCAGACGGCGCCTGCGCGCCGCCCGCTGTCCACCTTCCCGTCCGGAGCGCATATGCCGCCCATCGCAAGCTACAGGGCCCCCCGAGCGTCCAGTTCCCGGACCTCCTCGGGCGAGAAGCCCAGATCTTGGAGAATCTCCGAATTGTGCTGCCCCAGTTCCGGGGCGGGCCTGACGGGCTGCTCGTACGCGGAGGCGAAGTTCACCGGACGGCCCACCACACGGGCGGGGCTGCCTTCCAGGCCCGCGATCGGGACCATGGCGTTGACGGCCTGGACCTGCTCGTGGCCGAGGACGTCGCGCAGGGTGTTGATCGGCGAGACCGGCACGCGCGCGGGCTCCAGCGCCTTCATCAGGTCCGCAATGGTCTGGGTTCCGACGAGCGCCTGAATCGTCGAGATGATCGCGGTGCGGTTCTCGATCCGGCCGCGCGCGGTGGCGTAGGCCGGATTGTCGCCCATTTCATTCAGGTTGAGTGCGGCGCAGAATCGTTGCCATGCGCCGTCGTTCGTCACCCCGATGAGAACCCAGCCGTCCGCCGCCTCGAAGGCCTGGTACGGGACCAAATTCCAAAGGCCCGACCCCTGCCGTTTCGGCTCGGCTCCCCCGATCGCAAGGTTCGCCACATGGGTGCTCATCAGCGCCAGGCCGCTCTGCAGCAGAGACGCCTGGACGTGTTCGCCGCCCGCCCGTCCCATAGCCCTCGCATAGAGCGCGCTCATGGCGTGGCCGAAGGCGATCATCCCGGTCGACAGGTCCACGACCGAGGCCCCGGCGCGGTTGGGCGGCCCATCGGCCTCCCCTGTCATCTGCATGATCCCCGTAAAGGCCTGCAACAGGAGGTCGTAGCCGGGATGATTGCGCATCGGACCCGTCGCCCCGTAGGCGCTGATCGAGATGTGAATGAGCTCGGGGTTCATCGCGCGCAGCTTGGCGTGAGACATCCCGAGCACGTCCGCATCAGCCGGAAGGTAGCTGTCGATGACGACGTCTGCGCTCGCCACCAAGCTCCGCAGGACCTCCTGACCGGCCTGCGTCTTGAGGTTGAGCGTCATGCCCCGCTTGCCCCGGTTCAGGTAGGCGAAGCCGGCGCTCGTTCCCGACAGCGACGGCTCCCAGCGGCGGTTCTCGTCGCCCCCAGGCGCCTCGATCTTGACGACCTCCGCGCCCAGGTCCGCAAAGTACAGGCCGCACAGCGGTCCGGCCACGACTCGGCTGAAGTCGAGCACCTTGACGCCCGCAAGCGGTCCGAAAGCGTGCGGAACCTCTGCTGGCCTCGAAGCCTCGAGCCCGCGGGTTGAACGGGCGTTATTCACGAAAGACTCGCTCACGAGGTTCTCCCGCCACGCCGCGAAGCTTGAAACCGCTCGATCCATTCCGCCGTCTCTGGATGGGCGACGGTGACCGCGTACTCCAGCACGCTGACGCGATGGGCCTCCCTATGGGGAAGCTGCAGCCAGGCCTCGAATATCCGCTTCTGGGCCGCGACCGTGCGCGGGGGCAGGCTGCAAAGCTGCTTGGCGTACACCCCTGCGGCGTCGTCTGCGCCGCCGACGTCCGTCAGTTGATTGAGGTATCCCCAGCTGTTCATCTGTTCGGCGGAATACCAGCCGCCGGTCAGCAGCATTTCCTTTGCTCTGGCAAGACCGATGTAACGTTCGAACAGGCTCGCATCGCCGATCACCGGAAGACCGATCTTTACTTCCGGCATGCTGAAGCGAGCCGAGCGGGAGGCCACCCGGATGTCACAGACCGCTGTGAGGTCCATTGCGATGCCGACGCAGTAGCCTTCGATCGCCGCGACGGTGGGCCGCTGGCAGGTGCGAACGTCCTGCAGCAGCTGCTGACCGGGACTGGCGACGCTCACTTCAAGCTTGCCCATCGAGGCCCCGCTGAAGCTCGTTACGTCTGCGCCGGCCGAAAAGTCTCCGTTCGCCCCCGAGAAGACGATGCAACGGCAATCGTCCGGCGCGTCGTTGACGGCGGCGCGCGCGACCTCGACATCTTCCACTCTGAGGGCATTCCGCTTCTTGGGGCGGTCGAACCGCACCCAGCGGACATTGTCGATATCCTGCACTGTCGTCGCGTCACTCATACTGACCATCTCCAATCAACTTTCAGGGCGCCGCGGGCCGTCGACGCGGCCGCTTCAGGCGCTCTTGGCATGCTCCCGACGCCCCATGCTCGACTCGACGAAATTGACGCTGAGGCTGCGGGTCAGGGCGTTGCCCGCCCTCCAGTCCTTCGCGGCCTCGGTGAGGTTCAGAGCGGCCTTCATCGCCATGAGGGCTGGCCGCCCGTGGCGCGCGAGGTGCTTCGCCCAGGCCAGGGAGGCCGCTTCGAAATCTTCATCCGGCAGGATCCGGTCGACGAGCCCTTCCCGCAACGCCACGTCGGCGCCGATGGTGTCCCCGTTGAGCAGCAGGTCGCGGATGAAGCCCTCGCGCAGACCCAGGCGGCGCAGCTGCGAGCCGCCACCGGCGACGGAGATGCCCACGGCAATCTCCGGCATGGAAATCTTGCAGTTGGCCGACGCGAGACGGAAGTCGCAGAGCGAGCCCAGCACCATGCCGGCTCCGATGGCGAACCCGTGCATCGCCGCCACCACCGGCACCCGCACGTCGTAGACCGCCTCCCAGAACCGCGTGCTGGCGCTCAGCGACTCGACCGTCAGCACCGGGTCGCCACCGCGGCCCGCAAACTCCTTGGTGTCCGCGCCGGCGCAGAAGCCTCGGCCTTCACCCCGGAGGAGGACCACGCTCGCGTTGCTCGCCGCCAGCGCATTGAGCGCCGTAGTCAGCTGGCTGCGAAGTGCGCTGCTGATCGCGTTGACGGGCGGCGCGCAGAGGGTGACGATGGCGACGTCGCCCTCTTCGACCCTGACGAGCGAGCCCTGATTTGATCCACTATTCACATTAGCCTCGTGTCTGCTCGGATGGTTGTACTTGGGCGCCACGGCTCACGATTGAGCGCGCCTAGTTTAGAAGGAGAGGGTGCTCCGCACCCAGAAGCTTAGAGAGCAGAGGAATACTCCGCTCGGCGAAAACGATGAGATCATCGACGCAGTTGTAGAACTGCAGGCAGACGCCGTCGGGGCGGTAGGTCAGGATCCAGTCCGCGAGACCGTGAGCCACCGTCTCGGGGCTCCCGATGATGGCGTCCTGAATGAAGTACTTGTCGTAGTCCGCCTGGGTCTTCAGGAGCTCTTCGATCGGCGTCTTCGTCGCGGCGCCGGCGGCAATCAGGTGCGCGCGCAGCGCCGCCCTGTCCACCTTGTCACAGATCTCCCGGCTGAGCGCGAGCGCCTCGCCGTCCGTTGGCGCCATGATGATGCGCTTGTTGCCGATGAAGCCGACCTCGCGTCCCACCTCCGCGCAGATTTCCTGGAAGGTCGGAATATTCGCGGGGTAGCTGAACGCATAGTCGACCTGCTGAGCCGAGAACCGCATGCCCGTGTAGGACTGGCCGGCGTTCACGAGAAGCGGCCGCGGCCGCTGAACCGGCCGCGGCCAGGCCGTCGCTTCCTCGATCGTGAAATGCTTTCCCTGGTAGCTGTAGACCCCGTTCGCCCAGAGGCCGCGGACGATGTCGAGCCATTCCGCGGTGAAGACGTAGCGTTCCTTATGATCGAGGAGCGGAACGCCCATCTGCTTGAATTCATGTTCGCCCCATCCGCTGACGATGTTCATCGCCCATCGGCCGCCGCTGATCTGATCCATGTCGGCGCCGAACTTGGCAGCCACGACCGGATTGAAGACGTTGGTGTGCAGGGTCGTCATGATCGTGATCTTGCTGGTCGCCTCGAGGAGCGCGGCCGACAGCGTCACAACGTCAAGGCTCGCGCCGCGCCAGTTGATGCTGTCGCCCTGGAGCCCCTTCCAGCGTCCCGGCGGAAGGGCGAAGGCGAAGCCGGCCTCTTCGGCCTTCAGTGTCGCCAAGCGGTTGTACGCGTAGGTCCACTCGGTGGTCGTCGGCGCGAGCGTCGGGAATTCCGCCCAGGACTCGTTCGGCAGGAAGAGACCAAGCCGGACGCCCTTTGCAAGAGGCATCGCCCTCTCCGCCCACAACTCAAGCGGCCGCGTGGTCGGATCCGCGTGGGGCGGATACACGCCATGGATGCTCGACATCAAAGTAGCTCCTGTATTCGTTCGCGTCGTCAATTCGGGCCTCAGCTCTCAACCCGCCCCATTCCGGAACCAGGTTACAGATGAGATGCTCCGCCAGTTCCTGGCGGATTTTCTTACACTTGAATTTTAGGTGTCAGCACCGAACTCCAAAACAATATCCTAAGGTTATGCCGTACGACACCGGCCTTTGTACGATATAAAAGAGCGCGAAGGAATCGAGTTGCGAACCCAATACTTTATGACTGGTGATATTTCGACCCCATGCTCGAATATAGTACGATCTATCTTTATTGTACCAAGTCGCCGAGGCGTTGAGATTACCATACGCTCGGACTTCGTCACCCTGCCCGATCTGACGACTGAAGCTGTCCGTGTAGAAATAGTTGCCCTCAACCTGGATGGCGGAGCCGTTCCTTAGCGGAATTTTGTACTGCGCCTCGATATTGGCGGTCCAACTCGGCGAAAAATTGAGTGGCTCGCCGCGCGCGTTCGGGATGGTGAGCTGCACTCCACCGCCCGCGATGGGGTCGAATACAAACTCTGCCGCATTGGCGAAGTCCGTGTACTGCGCGTGCAGCAGGTTGAGCCCGCCATTCAGGGTGAGCCGCTCGGTGGGCCGCGCCGCGAAATCCAGATCGAGGCCGTAAATCTTGGCGCCGCCAGCGTTCTGCTGCGTGATCACGCCACTCGACGGCGTGCGGATCGACACGTGCAGATCCCGGTAGTCGTAATAGAAGGTCGAAGCATTGAGACGCAGGCGATCCTGGAGGAACTGGCTCTTCACGCCCGCCTCGTAAGCGGTGATCAGTTCCGGCCGCAGCGGCTGCTGTGTGGGCGATGCGGACGTGGGGTTGTAGGCGCCGGAGCGGAAGCCGGTGTTGAGGCTCACGTACCCGAGGATCTCGTCCGTGAAGTGATGATCGAGCGACACCCGGTAGGTCGCCCGCGAGAAGGTCGTCGACAGATTGGCCGACTGGGTGAGCGTGCTGACAAAGGCGTTGCCAGGCGGCGGGGCCGTGAGGTTGAAGCGCTGCGCGCTTAGAGCGCGCCGTTCGGTGGTGTAGCGCGCACCGGTGATGAGCCGGGTGCGGTCGGACAGCTTGAACGTCGCTTCCGCGAAGGCGGCCACGGACTCGGCCACCTGGTTGGCGTACACTACCGGGTAGGTGACGCCGGGCCGACCCGCCACCGAAGCGAGATCCTGCGGCGTGCCTGAACCGGGCACGTTCGTAAACACCGCATTCGGCTTGTAGCCCTCATTATCCCGGAAATAATAGGCGCCGCCGATCCAGTTGAACCCACCGCCATATTTCGAGGCGACCTGGAATTCTTGCGTGAACTCACGATCGAAATCCAAAGTATACGAGTTCACCAAGGTCGCGCTGCTGCGGTCGCGATCGAAGCCAGCGAGGCTGGATCCCCGCTCGTAAGCGGTGATCGAGGTCAGATCGTAGTCCGGCAGGCCATAGCGAGCGTTGAGGATGTATTTCCAATCCCGCAGCCGGTTGGGCGGATCGGAGGTCGCCGACGACACATAAGGGGCGTGCGCGACGATCGCGCCGGGGACGCGATCGGCCTTCGACGGGAAGGCGGGATTGATGCTGGCGCTGTCGTCGTCACTTTGCTTGCGGAAGCTGTAGATTGCCTCGCCGGTAATCGTCAGCGCATCGGTCGGGCGCCAGCGCAGCTTGCCCATGCCTTGCATTGACCTCGATGTGCCGAGATCGGAGCCTGTGACGATGTTGTGGGCGTAGCCCTTGCCGATATCTTCGTAGCGCAGCGCCAGGAGGCCACCGAGGCTTTCGGTCAGCGGCCCGGACAAGGTCCCGCTGGCGATGACATCGTCGAACCTACCGTAGCTGGCTTCGCCGCGGAACTCCGGCGCGTCGCTCGGCGCGCGGGTGATGATGTTGATGGCGCCGCCGGTGGCGTTACGCCCGAACAATGTCCCTTGCGGGCCCCTCAGGACCTCGATGCGTTCGACATTGTTGAGCTCGAAAATGTTGGCGGGCTTGTAAGCCAGATACATTCCGTCGATGTAGGTCGCGACCGCGGCTTCATTCCCCGCCAGGGTCGAGGCGCCGCCAACGCCCCGGATGAACGGCTGGAAATAGTTGCCGCTCTGATTGTGCGCGCGCAGGCCGGGCACGACATTGGTGAGGTCCTGCACGGAGCGGACGTCAGCGGCACGCAGCATTGTCTCGGTTTGCGCGCTCACCGAGATCGGCACGTCCTGCAGATTTTCGGCGCGTTTTTGAGCCGTGACCACGATTTCACCAAGTGTAACGTCGCTCTGCTGCGCGTGGGCGACGCAAGGCAACAACATCGCCCAGGCAACGGAGGCGCACGCCAGAGGACTTTTTCTCACCTACTCCCCCCATTTCTCTGCGCCGCGGGTATTAGTCCCTCTGTTCTGATTTCGAGGGATCTTGAAGGTGGCCAGAAGTTGGGTGACCACACCGCGACGCGTTCTTTGAATGAACACTAGGATTTATCTCAAAGAGCTGAAACCAATATAATCTCATGGCTCCTGAGATCGGATCAACCGGGGTCGGCTACTGCATTTCCCCAAAAGTCATAAGTAATGACTGATCAAAACTCATGGGGCATGATCAAATGGCACAAGGCGGTGGACGGCGATCCGTGCGATGGCTCTGCAGCGCCCGGGGGGAGAGGAAGATGACAAGAATGGCCGCCAAGGCCTTTTCCACAGCGCGCGCGCTCTCCACCGAAGTGGGATCTGCCGTGAACGGCGCATGCCGGGCCGCGCACCGGTGAGGGGCGATATGGAAACCGCCGCGGCCGGCGAGGCGCAAGCGCCGAGCGGGCTACGCGCGATCTACAGATGGTATGTCGTGTTTCTGCTGTTCCTCGCCTATGCGAGCAGCGTGGCCGACCGCCAGGTGGTTGGCATCCTGGCCGAGCCGGTGCAGCGCGAACTCCATCTTCTCGACTGGCAGATGGGCTTTCTGACGGGCCCGGCGGTGGCGTTCTTCTATGCCCTGCTCGGCATTCCCGCCGCCTATGTCGCGGATCGGGCGCACCGGGTGCGCTTTCTCAGCGCCTGCCTGGTGGTCTGGAGCGGCCTGACCATGCTGGGCGGCGTGGCGCTCAATTTCGCCCAGCTAGCGCTCACGCGCGCAGGGGTGTCGATCTCGGAAGCCGGCGGGACGCCGGCCTCCTCCTCCATCATCGCGGACTATTTTCCGCCGCGGGAACGCCCGCGCGCCATGGGCTTTTTCGCGTCGGCAGCCAGCATCGGCGTGTTCGTCAGCTTTGCGATCGGCGGCGTGGTGAGCGAACGGTTCGGCTGGCGGGGCGCGTTCTTTGCGGCCGGGCTTCCCGGCGTGATCCTCGCGTTGCTGTTCCTTCTGACCGTGCGCGAGCCGCAGCGGGGCGCGACCGACGATCTCGTCGCCGAGGCGCACGCGCAGCCCCTGCTCGCCACCATCCGGCGCCTGCTGGGCATCACTCTCTATCGGCGCGTAACGCTCAATGGGGCCTGCGTCGCCTCCTGCATTCTGGTGGTCAATGCATGGGGGCCGGCCTTCATCATCCGCAAGTTCCATGTCAGCACCGGCGCCGTGGGGGTGTTGCTGGGCAGCGGGCTTGGGCTCATGGGGGGCGCCTGCATTGCGCTGGGCGGTTTCATCTGCGCCACCTTGCTGAAACGCGGCATTCAGGCGCCGCTGCGTTTCGTCGGCGCGGTGCAGATCATCGCGATACCCTGTCTGCTCTTCGCTATCACCGTGGATGACTACCGGCTAGCGATCCTGGGCTTCTCGCTCGCCTATGGCCTCCAGCACTTCTACGTGGCGGTGTTCTGGCTGGTCGCGCAGAACTACGTCCCGACCCACATGCGGGCGATGGCCGGAGCGCTCGGCATCCTGATCGCAGCCCTGATTGGGCAGGGTGTGACGCCGCTGGTGGTGGGCGCACTCAGCGATGCGCTGCGCCAATCGCTTGGCGACCGAAGTCTGCAGTCGGCGCTGTTCCTGTTGCCGGTGCTGTCGCTCCTGGCCGGGTATCTCTATTTCCGCACCGCCAGACAGGTGCGCCGCCAACCGGCCTAGGACCAGGCCTCAGGAGGAAGCTCCAACTCTGCGGCTGGCGAGGGTCGCGACCTGCGTCACCCTGGCCGGCGCGACCGGGCTCGCTGGCCTGGACACGACGGTGAGCGGGCTGCGCGGCATCAGGCTCACAGGCGGAGCTTGCCGCTCATCGCCGACACCCGCCTTCGCAAGCACCTCCAGCAACCACTGCTTGAAGATCCTGACGTGAGGCGCATCGCGGCGGTCCGTCGGCACCGTCAAATAGTATCCGAGGTCCTGCGTCAGGACCGGCTCGAACGGTTCGAACAGACAACCGGTCGCCAGGGCGCGCCGAAAATAGGCGCGCTGGGCCATCATGATTCCCGCCCCCGAGAGCGCTGCCTGATAGACCACGCTGAGTTCGTCGAAGACGAGGTTCTCGCTCGGCCGAAGCTCGGCGTCGCCCGCCGCCGCGAGCCACTTCGGCCAATCGGACTTCCCCAAGTGATGGAGCAGGATGTGCTTGCGCAACTCCTCGACGGGATAGGGGCCCTTGGCCGGGTCGAGCAACGAGGGACTGCAGAGCGGACGCAGGGCGTCGTGGAACAACAGCGTACTGTCGACATTCTTCCATTGCCCGCGACCATAGCGGATTCGAACGTCGGCCGTCTCGCGCGCGGACTCGGCGCAGTCTTCCGCCGAGAGTAGGCGCACCCGCACCTCAGGATGCCTGACCTGGAAATCGACCAGGTTGGGAACCAGGAAACCAACCGTGAAACTTGTAGCGCTCCGCACAGTCAAAACGGGCGGCGCATGGACGCCTCGGAATTCGTCGGCCGCCTCGGCGAGGCGCATGAAGCCATTCGACAGTTTCAGGGCGAATGCCTGGCTGCGCTCCGTCAACGCCAGGCTTTGGCTCGTTCGCTCGAACAGCGGCTCACCGAGATACTCCTCGAGAGACTTCACGGCGCGACTGATCGCGCCCTGAGTGACACACAATTCGTCGGCGGCATGCGTAAAGCTCAGATGCCTCGCTGCGACCTCGAAGGCGCGCAGGGGATTGAGCGGAGGCATTTTCCTTACGGTTCGCACGATTTTCGACTCCATGTCGGCGCCGCGTCACATTGCTTCGCACACCTGATCGGCTGCCCCATGACCTTAGCTCACTTGAATGGGAACGCAAACCCAATCGGAATGCATTCCATCTCGCAGAACATTTGGCGCGATGATCAATCGCTCGGCAGGTCACTCGAGCTGGCGCGGGAACCTCGCTCAGGACGCCGCTTCGCGCCAGCCCGCGGCCATGCTCGGCGCTTCGGCCGCCACCGTGCTGACCAGGTCCGCGATGCGCGAGAACACTTGGGCTCCCGCCTTCTGCAGGGCGATCCGCTTGCTTGCGACCGTGCCCACGTCGCCGTGGATGAGCGCGCCCGCGTGGCCCATGGTCGCGCCCTCCCGGGCTGCCGATCCAGCAATCAGCGCGTAGACGGGCTTGTGCAGGCCCAGTTCGAGAATCGTGCGGGCGAGCTCCTCTTCCTCGTCGCCGCCGATCTCGCCGATGACCACCATGGCCCGGGTGCTGGGATCGGCCTCGAAAATCGGCGCAACCTCCGCGAAACGCGTGCCCTTCACGGCGTCGCCGCCGACGCCGACCCAGAGCGACTGGCCAAGTCCCGCGCGGACCAGGCGATGGCAGACCTCGTAGGACAAGGTGCCACTCTTCGCCATCACGCCCAGATCGCCCGGCGCCAGCGACACCGACGGCAGGAAGCCGAGCTTGATCCGGCCCGGGATCGCGAGCCCCGGCGTCGAGGCGCCAATCCAGCGGAGGCCGGCGGCCCGGGCGATCTGGCGCGCCCGCACGGCGTCGTGCACCGGCACCCCCTCCGCCAAGGTGACGACCAGTTCGAGTCCGGCCTCCGCGGAGTCCTGCACCGTCTCCAGGACCGACAGCGGCGGCACGATGGCGACCGCCGCGCGCGCTCCGGTCTCCCGGACCGCCTCGGCGGTCGTGCGGAATACGGGCGTCCCATCCACCTCGTCCTCCCGGGGAGAGACGCCGGCCACGATCCTGGAGCCATAGGCGCGCATACTGCGGGCGTGGCTGCGGCCAGCCCGTCCGGTGATCCCCTGGACAATAATCGGCGCGTCGGGATCGATCAGGGCGGCGGTCATTGTGCGGCGCTCCGCAAGGCGAGCTGGATGGCGCGCTCCAGGTCTGTTTCGACGGCGATAGGGAATCCGTCCGCGTCGATGACGGCAAGCGCCTCTTCCAGGTTGTTCCCGATCAGACGGGCAACGATTGGCGCCTTCAGTTCCGGCGTTTCCTTCAACGCGATGAGGAGGAGGCGCGCGATCTCGCCGAGGTCCGACAAGCCCGCGAAGAAGTTGATCAGCACGACCTTGATCTGCGGGCCCTCGGAGATCCAACGGAAGACCTGGATCAGGCGACCGGGATCTCCGCGGAACATGCCGGTCCGGATATCGCAGAAATTGTACGGCCGCCGGCCGCGAGCTACGAGCTCGTCGATCAGCTGCATGCTCAGGCCCGCGCCCGTCGTCACGAGGCCGATGTCTCCGCCCTCGTCCAGACAGACGAAGTCGTAGTCCTGCGCGATCTTCAAGGCCGCCTGCGGATAGAGTGCAGGCTGCGTTTCGATGCGCGCGCGAACCTGCGGGCGCCTCTGGAAGGCGTTGTCGTCGGCGATCAGCTTCGTGTCGCCGATCACCCAGGAACCATCCGAGCGGATGAAGAGCGGGTTCACCTCCAGCAGGATCGCCTCGTATTCCAGGAAGGCCGATACGAGCTGGCGGCCGGCCTCCCGCAAGGGCGTCCGGACGGCCTCCGGCATGTTCGCGCTCGCGCGCTCCACGGCCCGGACCAGGTCGGCGGGGTCGAGCTGAGCCGTCTCGGACCGCAAGGCTGAACGCGCGGCCTCGTCCTCCACATCGATGCCGCCATTCGGCGACATCAGGACACGGACCGTTGCGCTGGCGGCATCGATGGTCAGACTCAGATAGGCCTCTGTCACGAAATCGACCGGCTGCTCCAGGCGCACGGCCCCGACCCGGTGGCCCTTGATGGTCATGCCGAGCATCGCCTCGATCGCCGCCTGTCGTTCGGCCTCGGTCCTGGCGAGGCGGATGCCGCCGGCCTTGCCACGCCCGCCCACCGGCACTTGCGCCTTGACGACCACCGGAAGGTCAAAGGCGCTCGGGGCGGAACCTTCGCCGAGGAGAATGCCCACCGGAATCGGCAGGCCAAGATCGCCCAGGAGCTCTTTGGCGTCATGCTCCAGCAACATCATCTGCCATTGTCTCCTGCGCGGTTCCGAGGTGGACCTAGAGCCACCAGCGCCCTCCATTCACGATGATCGTCTGCCCGGTGATGAAGCGTCCTTCGCCGCTGGCCAGCAGGGCCGCCATCGCAGCGACATCCTCCGGGCCGCCGACGAAGCCGACGGGGATGCTGGCCACAGCCTTTTTCGCTTCCTCGCCGGCGCTCCGTTCCAACGCGCGGGTCATGACGGGCCCGGGGCAGATGGCGTTGACCGTGACGCCGTGCGGCGCGAGCTCCCGAGCCACCGCCTTGGTGAAGCCGAGGATGCCCGCCTTCGCCGCGCCGTAGTCGTGGCTGCCGACCGGGCCGATGACCGCCGATTCTGAGGAGATGTTGACGATCCGGCCATAGCCGCGCGCGACCATGCCCGGCGCGAGCAGCCGGGAGAAACGCATGGTCGTGAACAGGTTGATCTCGACCACGAAGCGCCAGACGTCCTCTTGAGATTCGAGGAATGTGGTCTTCCGCTCACGAGCGCCCTGCCCCACGTTGTTGACCAGCACGTCGATGGGTCCGAGCGCCGTCTCCGCCTTGGCGAGGAAGTCCTCGATCTGGGCCTTGTCGGTGCAATCGGCGGGCTGCACATAGGCGCAGGCGCCGGCGGCTTCGATGAGCGCGCAGGTTTCCTCGAGGGCGTCGGCTTCCAGGTCAACGACCGCCACAGCCGCCCCCTCGGCCGCGAGGCGGACGGCGCAACCCCGGCCTATGCCGTTCGCCCCGCCCGTGACGACAGCGACCCGCCCTTCAAGACGTCTCATCCGCGCTCCCTTCGGCGCCGCCGAGCCGAACATCGGTCGACCGCAGCAGGTTGGCGGCGCCCACAGCGGGGGCCGCCTGTTACGCCAGTGTGCTGTATTGTGGAATGCATTCCAACATATTTGCAGGCCGGGACCAGATGAGCTAGGCTCATTCCCACAAGAGGGCCAAAGCCCCCATCCAGTGGAGGAGCGCATGTCAGAGCGAACTGGCCGTAGAATTCCACCTTTGAACCCCCTTCGAGCGTTCGAGGTGGCCGCCAGACACTTGAGTTTCACCCATGCCGCCGACGAGTTGTGCGTCACCCAAGGCGCCATCAGTCGTTCAGTGAAGGCCTTGGAGGACTATCTGGGCGAACCGCTTTTCGAGCGCGTCGGACACGGCCTCGCCCTCACGGAGCGGAGCGACACGTTCGCTGCGCGGCTTTCGGAAGGCTTCAATCATCTGGGCGAGGCTACGGACGAGTTCCGCGGGGTTCGGTCGCCCCGGACGCTTACGGTCCGGACCTACACCAGCTTCCTGATTGGCTTTCTGATCCCGCACCTTCCGGACTTCCAGCTCCGCCATCCCGACATCAAGGTGCACCTTGTCTCGGCGACGGACTCCGCCGAGTTCACCCGTGAGCAGGTCGACGTGCGGATCCGCTATGGCCGGGGCCAATGGAAGAACGTCGAAAGCACCTTGCTCTTCAAGGACGAGGTGCGGCCCGTGTGCAGCCCGCGCCTGCTCGACCCGGCGAAGCGGCCCTACCCCATCGAGACTCTCCAGGAGCAGGTTCTGTTGCATCAGCAGACGCGCCACGCTGACTGGTCGCACTGGCTGACCCAGGTCGGCGCCGCGGGCCTCAAGGGGCGAGACGACGTCGTCTTCGATGAACTCAGCATCGCCTACCAGGCCGCGATCGCCGGGCTTGGCCTGGTCATGGCCCAGAAGGCCTATTTCCGCCGCGAGGTGACTGATGGGGCGCTCTTCGAACCGTTCGACGAGGCGCTGATCCGGGACTTTGGATATTATCTCACGGTGCCGATCATGCGGCGCGATTCCCAGCACGTACGCATCTTCAAGCGCTGGCTCCTCGAAACGGTGGAAAGGGGCCGCAGCGATGCGGCGGTGCAATCCTCCGCCGACGGCGACAGGCTTCGGACAGCGCCGATAGCGATGCCGACCAGGGCAAGCCCGGCGGCCGCCCCCAAGGACAGGATGGTGGCCTGAGCCGGCGAGCCGGCCAGGCTGAGCGCAAACCCAGCCGCGCCCCGGACCCGCGCGGCGCGGCGCCTGGGATGCTTGCGGCGCGGCTGCAGGCTCCAGGGAGCGGCGCGGCGTCGGCGCCCGCGGCCCTTCAGGCGGCTGTCGCTTTGGCGCTCTGGTGGGCCTTGACGAAGTCGATCAGCTGCTTGGCCATGACCTCGAGGTTGCGACCAACGCTCGCGTCGACGCATGCCCCGAGCTCATCGACGACGGGCGTCATCGAGTTGATCGCGACCCCGAGCGGCGTCGGCCAAGCCCTGAGTGCGTGGGCGATGCTGCGCAGCGCAACCAGGGTGGAGCCGGTCGCCTGCCATCCATAGGCGCAGGCGATGCAGCCGAAGGGCCGGCCGTCGAGGTAGGGGCTGGTGTCGCGCGCCATATCCTCGGCGTAGTCGAGCGCGTTCTTCAGCATGCCCGAGATGGAGCCATGATAGCCCGGCGACGCCACGATGACACCGTCGCAGGCGCGCAGGAGCTCGATCAGCCGGAGCGCCCGCTCGTCCCGCTCAGGGCTCTCCGGGGCGTAGATCGGCAAGGCGAGATCCGGCCCGGAGAGCATCTCGGTGCGGGCCCCTAGGCGCTCCACCTCCTTGAGCGCCGCCCGCAGCACCACTTCGGAAGACGATCCGGGGCGGGTCGTACCGCCGAGCCCGAGAATCAACGGGCGGTGGGACAACATGCGGTCGCTCCTGTGATGATATATGGCATGCATTCCACTATAGGGCCGGTCCCTTAGGCCGGCAACCGCTTGATCGCCGAGACCGCCAGCGGGGCGTTGGCAAGGAACTGCTGGAGAATGGGACGTTCGTCGCCGATCCGATGCAGCAGCGCGATCCGCGAAAGCGCCGAACCGCGGATCGGCCGAAAAGTCACCCCCGGCAGGGCCAGGCTGCGGGTGCACGCCGGCAGGACCGTCACCCCCAGACCGGAGCCGACCAGGCTGATCGCCGTCTGCCAGCCGGGGGCTTCCTGCACCACCCGCGGGACAAACCCCCGCGCCACGCACATCTCGACGACCCTGGCGTTGTTCCCGGAGGTCCGGTCGGTCGGATAGAAGATGAAGTCCGCCTCCCGCAACACCTCAAGCTCGATCGGATCGGCCGTTGCCGCTTCCGGATGAGAAGCCGGGAGAACCGCGACATAGGGCTCGTCCAGCAGCACCGACGTCTGCAAGCCCGCCTCAGCCGCGATCTCGCGGCCGAGCCCTACGTCGATGCGGCCAGCCTGCAGCATGTCCGCCATCGGGTCGGGAAGGAGTTCGATGAGCTGGAGGTCCAGGTGTGGGAGGCGCGCTCGGCAGTCGTGAACGATCGCGGGCAGCACCTGCAGCGCCGTGGTCGGCGTGAAGCCCATGGTGAGGAGCCCGGCCTCGCCGCGGGCGACGCGGCGGACCTTCTCAAGACCCGCCGCCGCTTCGTCAAGGAGCCGCCGCGCGATCGGAAGCAGGGCCAGGCCGGCTGCCGTCAGGCGGGCCTTGCGCGTGTCGCGCTCCAACAGGCGATGGCCCACCAGCGCCTCCAGCCGCTGGATGCTCTGGCTGAGCGGCGGCTGGGCGACGTTGAGCCGCTTGGCCGCGCGGCCGAAATGCAACTCTTCGGCAACCGCCACAAAGGCGTGGAGCGCCGCAAGGCCAAGTTCGGGACGTCTACTCATATCTTATCTCATATGGATAGGCTGCCATTCCATATTGGACCGATCTCAATCGGTCGTCGAATATCTCGTCAGCCGCCGTGCGCCAAAGGGGCGGAGGAGGAGACATGTTGCTCGAAAAGACCACCGTCGAAGGCGGACTCGACCCGCGTTCCGCGATCACGGACGCCGAAGTCGCAGCCTACAAGGAAAATGGCTTCGTGCTGCCCAAGGTGGGCCTGCCGGAGGACGACACCGCCTGGATGCGCGAGCGGATCGAACGGATCATCGTCGACAATCCAGACTGGCACGGCATCCTTCGAATGCCGCATGTGCCGTTGCGGCCGGGCCAGCTGGAGGGCCTGATCGGCGGGGAAGACCTATTCAAGATCGCCCTTCATCCGACGGTGATCCAGGCCGCGCGCCGGCTGGTCGGCCCGAACCTCATCATGTGGGGCGGAGAGATCTTCGCCAAACCGCCGGGCGTCGGAAAGCGCACGCCCTGGCACCAGGACTGCTACACGCCGGCCGTGAAGCCCGGGCCAGGCCGCACCTTCCCGATGAGCGCCATGGTCTGGATCGCCGTTGACGATGTCGACCCGTCGAATGGCAGCCTGCGGTTCATCCCGAAGAGCGGCCGCAACGGCCCCGTCGACCACGGCACGCTAAAGAGCCTCGACGGCAATCTGCTCAACTTCGAGGCGGACACCGAGTCCTTCGACCTGTCGCGGGTTCACGATTCGGTGCTGACGTCCGGCCGCTTCTCCGTGCACGATTTCTTCGTAGTGCACGGGGCGAACGCCAACACGTCGGGGCGTCGCCGCATCGGCCTGACCTTCCACTATATGGCGGCAGAGGACATCTACGATCGCAGCTTCGGGGATGCCGTCGGGACCGGGCGGGCGAATCCTGCGCCGGTCGCCCGGCGGCCGATCTGGCTGGTGCTCGGGGAAAACAAGAATCCCGAGAATGACTTCGTGATTGGCCACCAGAACTTGAAAGATCTCGACGAACTGGCCGAAGCGACCCGGCGCAAGCTGACGCCCGAGCTGGCCTGAGCTCAGGCTGCGCCGTCGGTCTCCGCTTCGGAAGCCGACGGCGTCCTGATCAGGATTTCGTCCGCCGGGATGTGGGCGAAGGGCGAAAGGAAGGCGGCCGGATCATGGGCGACCAGGGCCTCCAGGTCGTCGCGTGCTTGCAAGGCGCGTGGATCAAGCGCGACCGCACCGCTTCGGAGCATGGGCCCGTCGACCGTGATCGACGCGACGGGGCGGCCCGTTTCGTCGCGCACAGGGATCGCCACTGCGTCGAAGCCAGGCGCCATGCGCAGCGCGCTGGTCGCGAAGCCCCGCGCCTCGATGAGACGCAATTCCCCCGCCTCGGCAGCCCAACCGGCGTCCGGCCGGCGCTCGGGGAAATGCGTGTCGACGAAGCTGCGGTAGCTCGCCAAGTCCGCCTCGGACAGCCCCGCCAGGATCACCGAGGCTGCGGCGCCGTCATGGAGCAGCCGCGTCTCGCCGAGGCGGGCGCGATGATAGACGTCGCGGCTTCCGAACGCGCCGCCGACGCGGAGCGCAAACCACCCGAGCCGCGCCCACAAGGAAACCGTCTCGCCTGTCGCCTGGGCCAGGCTCCTCAGGTGCGGCCGGCTCGCGCGATGCAGCTCGAAGCGGCTGAAAAGGGCGCGGTTGAGAAGGTGCGGCGTCGGCGCGAGCTCGAAGCGCGGGGTGTTCCGGTGACGCCTTATATAGTCGGCTTCTTCCAGAGTGATCAGCGCGCGATAGACGGTCGAGGCGGGCAGCTTCAGCTGGCGGCTGATGTCCGTGACCCCGAGCGGCGCCGGCCAGGCGCAGATGAATCTCAGTACGTCGAAGACGTGCGACGCCGAGGAGTTGATGACCGCGCGTGCGGACCGGGCTCGCACTACTGCATCTCCCACTGCTGGGTGTCGGCCGCATATAGCTGGGTCCGATGGCAGAGTTCGTCGATCGTAGCCAACAGCTGCGGCATGACGCGGTCGAGCTCGGCGGCGAAGCGCTCGTTTGGCCCACCGGTGGCGAGGACGCCGTGCAGCCGGCGATCCATATCCCAGATTGGGCAGGCAACCGCGAGCATCGGCAGGGCGCCCGGGCGCAGCATGCGCGCGTAGCCCAGCTTGCGGATATCACGCAGCTGCGTCCACAGCGTGTCGGGCGGCAACTGGCGGGTGGACGCCGGAAGCCTCATCGGGCTCTGCCGCGAGATGTAGTCGCTGATTTCCTCGTCGCTGCTGAACGCCAGCATCACCCGGCCCGAAGCGTTGGCGTAGAGCGGCCGCAAGGCGCCGATCTGGGTCCGGTAGGTCCCGGGCCTGCGGGTCTCCACGCCATCGATGAACACCGCGTAGTCGCCCGCCCGGACCATCAGGGAGACGGACTCGCCCGTGAGCTGGAACACCTTGTCCACATAGGGCGCGCAGAGCTCGCGAAAGTCGGGCTCGCTCGTGTTCTCGTTCTGCAGCTCCAGTACACGGAAGCCCAGCTGGTAGCGCTGACCGGTCGGATCTCGCACCAGATAGCCCTGATCCACAAGCGTGGTCAGGGCGCGGTAGACCATGTTTTTGGTCATCCCGAGCTGGTTGCTGAGCTCGGTGACCCCGTAGCCCACGGCGTCGGAGGCAAAGACGGAAAGCACGGCCAGAATACGCGCCGTGGCCTTGTTCTGGCCGCGGTCGCCCGTTTCCTCGGTTGCGCTGTTCACGGTTGCGACCATCCCGATTCCGTCTGAATCCGCATCATCGCCGCCGCCGAAACCTGGGGCAGGTTGCCGTGATGATGCAATATGGCAGGTATTGTAAATATCAGCCCATTGCAAAGGCGAAGGCTCGGTCAGGCCTCGGCGGCGACGGCATCGACGACCTTCCGCACAGCGCCTCCGGCATCCTGCCGCGGCGGCAGGTTCAAGCCAGCACTCGCCTCATGAGTCATGTCAAAAACTCGCTTCCGCGCCGCCGCCGGCTGAGCGAGGCTAAGGCTGTTCAGCGTTGGGGTTCTTGCCTCTCCGCCGCCTGACCGTGGCGACCGCGGGCTCGTCGACCATGACAGGCGCCGTCAGGGAAGAAGGACCAGGACGTGACATTCACCGATATCGTCGTCACCCGGGAAGACCGCATCGGAACGATCGCCATCCACCGGCCGGAGGTGAACAATTCGGTTCGCGCCCAGACCATGGATGAAATCAGCGCGGTGGTCGAAGAGTTCTCCAACGATCCCGATATCCGGGCCATCGTCCTGACGACGACCGGCAAGCACTTCGTCACCGGGGCCGAGTTCTCCTTCCTGAAGGAGCTGGCCGTGACCCCGTCGTTCACGGTGAAAGACTACGTGTATCGCAGCTTCCAGGGCCTGGCCCGTGCGCTGTGGCATTGCCCCAAGCCTACTCTGGCGGCGATCTCCGGCGCTGCAATCACCGTCGGGTGCGAGCTGGCGCTCGTCTGTGACTACCGGATCGTGTCCGATACGGCGTTCTTCCAGGAAAGCTGGATCAAGCTCGGGCTTATGCCCCCGCTCGGCGGCCTGATGCTCTTGCCGAGGCTTGTCGGGCTCGGCCCGGCCATGGACATGGTGCTCCGTGGGCGGCCCATGTCGGCAGACGAGGCGCTGCGGCTTGGCTTGGCGTTGGACGTCGTTCCCGCGGATCAGCTCGCGTCGCGCCGCAACGCGTTCGCCCGCGAACTTACGGAGCTTGCGCCTCAGGCCTATGCGGCCGCCAAGCAGGGGCTTCACCGCGGCCTTGAATCGACCATGGAGCGGGAGTGGGCGAGCAATGTGCTGGCCCAGGCGATGCTTATCGGCAGCAACGATTTCCGCGAAGGCCTGGACGCCGTGATGAAGAAGCGGGCCCCGCAATTCGCCGGAAATTAGACAGCGCGCCGGACGCGCCGCCCTTGCGGAACGTCGCCGCGCATCAATCAAGCGGGGCTGCGAAGGTGGAGGATCATGATGTCGCATAGCGCCGGCGGCGCCGAGTGCGGGGCGGCCCTCTCGCCGATCGAGGACATCCTCGAGGACGCCCGCAATGGGCGGCCCTACATCCTGGTCGACGCCGAGGACCGGGAGAACGAGGGCGAGGTGATCATCCCCGCCCAGTTCGCCACGCCGGATCAGATCAACTTCATGGCCAAGCACGCCCGCGGCCTGATCTGCCTGTCGATCCCGCTGGAGCGCGCCCGCGCGCTGCGCCTGCCGCCCATGGCCGGCGTCAACCGGTCCGGACACGGCGGCGCCTTCACCGTCTCCATCGAAGCGCGCGAGGGGGTGACCACCGGCATCTCGGCGCACGACCGCGCCCACACCATCGCGGTCGCCATCGACCCGACCAAGGGGCCGGACGACATTGTCTCGCCGGGCCACGTCTTCCCGCTGGTCGCCCGTGACGGGGGCGTGCTGGTCCACGCCGGCCATACCGAGGCCGCAGTCGACATCAGCCGGATGGCGGGCCTGAACCCGGCCGGAGTGAACTGCGCGATCATGAGGGACGACGGGTCGATGGCCCGCCTTCCCGACCTGGTCGCTTTTGCAGGGCTGCACGGCCTGAAGATCGGCACGATCGCCGACCTGATCGCCTATCGCCGGCGCACCGAGCGCCAGGTGGAGCGGGTGCTGGAGCGGGCGTTCGATAGCGCCTTCGGCGGGCGCTTCCGGATGATCGTCTACCGCAACATGCTCGACGCGACCGAGCATATGGTGCTTGCCCATGGCAAGATCGCGCCGGAGAAGCCGACGCTCGTCCGCATGCACCGGGTCGACATGGCCGCCGACATGCTGGGCCATGTGGAGACCCGCCGCGACCATGTGGCCAAGGCCCTGCAGGCGATCGCCCACCACGACGGGGCCGGCGTGGCGGTGTTCATCCGCGACCCCAACCCCCACTGGCTCTCCGAGCGCCATGGTCGCCCCGACGCCAACCAGAGCGACAACATTCTGCGCGACTACGGCATCGGGGCGCAGATCCTGCTGGACCTGGGCGTGCGCGACATGGTGCTGCTGACGGGCAGGAAGCCCATCCTGCCGTCCCTCCAGGGCTTCGGCCTGCAAGTCATGGGCGAGCTTGCCCTGGACGACGTCGCAGAGACGCTGCAGACCGCCGCCGACGGTCGCCCGCTGGCCGCGGCCTGCGGATTCGGTACGGCCGGTCGCTCGAGGGACTGAACGGCCCTGGCCTAACGCCCCGTCCAATGGGCGCGCCGCTTCTCAAGAAAGGCGCGGATTCCCTCTGCGCGATCTTCCGAGTTCAGCGCGCCGGCGGCCAACGGCCGCTGCTGGGCCCAGGCCGCCTCGTCCGACCACTCGAGGCTGCGCCGCATGATGACGGCCGCCGCGGCAAGCGCCGTGGGGCCATTCTCCAGCAGTTCGTTGGCGAGCGCGAGCGCCGCCTCCAAGGCCTGACCCGGCGGCGCCAGCCGGTTCACCAACCCATGGGTGTGGAAGTAGCTCGCCGGATAGCGCGCGCCCGAAAGCGCCACCTCCATCGCCTGATGGTAGGGAATGCGTCGCGACAGGCGGAACAGGCCACCCCCCATCGGCAGAAGGTTCCGCTTGACCTCCGGCAAGCCCATCTGGGCGTCTGAGGCGGCCACGACGAGGTCGCAGGCCAGTACGATCTCAAATCCTCCGCCCAGCGCGAACCCCTCGACAGCAGCGATCACGGGTTTGGCGGGCGGGCGGGCGCAGATACCGAATGGGCCGCGCTCGCCGACGGCGCCGCTCGCCCCCTTGGCGGCCACGGCCTTGAGGTCAGCTCCCGCGCAGAACACGCCGCCGGCGCCGGTGATGATCACCAGGAAGATGTCGGGGTCGGCGTCGGCCAGGTCCATGGCGCGATCCATGGCTTCCGATGTCTCCCGATCGAAGGCGTTGCGCACCTCCGGTCGATCGATCGTCACCACCAGAACGTGGCCGCGTCGCGCCGTGTGGAGCGGCGCGGTCGCGCCGTTCGACGCACCTGTCGTCACGCCGTTTCGAAGACCGCTTGCTCGCGACGGGCGCTGTACTCTCTCAGCCGCGGCGCCACTTCCTGCGAGAACAAGGTCAGCGTGTCGACGGTCTCCTCATGCGAGAGATAGCCGGCCTGGGCGAGCATGAGCAGATGCCCGAAGCCACCCACCTTGTCGCTGAAGCTGGTGATCTGCTCGTACAGCTGGTCGGGCGTGCCCGCGAACAGGATGCCGCCGTCGGCCATATCCTGTCGGGTGGGGTTCGGCGGCAGACCGAAGTTCACGCGCCCCGTATTGCCGGACTTCAGCGCGCGCGCGTTCAGCTCCACGCTTTCGTAGCCCGGCGGGTTGATCCATCCCCTGGGAGTGCGGGGCTGGACTTCCAGATAGGATTTCACCTTCTGGATCCGCGTCTCTACTTCCTTGTCGTCGCGCCCGCAGACCACGATCGCCAGGTAGGCGAACCGATCCGGCGTCGCGGGACGGCCATGCGTCGCGCGATAGGTCTCCTTGTAGGCGTCGAACAGCGGCTTCGTGCCGGCGCCGTTGAAGAAGGTGGCGCACACATAACCCAGTTCCGCCACCTTGCGGCCGGTGCCCGGCCCCGAGGCGGTGATCCACATCGGGGGCGCGGGCTGCTGCAGAGGGCGCGGCCAGACGTTGACATTGCGGTACTGGAAGAACTCGCCTTCCCAGCTGAAGGGCGGGCCCTTGTGGGTCAGGGCCTTGACGATGAATTCCTGCGCCTCCCAGTAGCGGTCCATGATCCGGGCCGGGCTTTGGTTGGACATGGCCAGTTCGAAGGGCGAGGCCTTGATCAGCCCGATCTCCAGGCGACCGCCGGAGATCACGTCGATCATCGCCAGTTCTTCGGCCACCCGGTAGGGGTCGGGGCGGTTGGCGACCGGAACGCCGAGCGTGAGCAGACGGGCGTTCTTGGTCTGTCGCGCCAGGATCGCCAGCGTCAGCAGGCAGGACGCCGAAAGGCAGTTCGCGGAGGCGTGGTGCTCGTTGACGAAGATGTTGTAGCCCAGCTTGTCGGCGATCACCCACTCGTCGAGATAACGGTTGTAGAGCTCATGCACGATCTGCGGGTCGCACAGTGTATTATCCACGACCACCTTGGTCGGCCCTTGGATTTTCTCCCATGCGGGGTGCATGGACTGCTCGCTGAAATGCCACAGCTTCATCGTTGTTGCTCCTCGGCTGCGGACAGCCTGTCAGCTATTGCGCCAGGAATCTGGTGATGTGCTCGCCGAACGCCTGCGGCTGTTCGAGGTAGCCGTAGTGCCCCGCGTCCTTGACGACCTCGATACGGGCGTCGGAAAGGGCGGCGGCCAACTTGCGGCCATAGTCGACGGAAACCACCTTGTCGTCCGCGCCCCAGACCAGCAGCACCGGCTGCTTCACACGGTGCAGTCGCAGGCAAAGCTTTGGATTGTAGAGGGTCGGCGACCAGCCGAAGAGGACGAGAGACTCCCGATTGCGGGCGAAGCGGAGGACCGAGCTCTCGTCCATGCTCTTGAAGTCGAGCTGGCCGAGCGCCGCGAGACCCTTCTCGACGTCTTTGAAGAACAGCAGCGGCAGCTCTTCGACAGTCGTGCCGTAGATGTCCGCGATGTCGCGGGTCTCCCGGTCCGAGAACTTCAGGCCGACCGCATCGATCAGCACGAGACGTCCGATCCGTCCCGTTCCCTTGGTGGCGATCTCGAGCGCCAGCCAAGCCCCGAACGAGATGCCGACCAACGTGACATCGTGCAGGTCCAGGTCTTCAAGCAGGTCGAGATAGATGTAGGCGAGGTCGTCGACGGCCGTCACCCCGGGCGGCAGGTCCGAACCGCCAAAGCCCGGATGCGAGGCCGCATAGACCTTGTTGTGCTTGGACAGCAGTTCGATCAGCGGGTCGTCGGCGTCGAAGCCATGGCCGGCGTGCAGGAAGAGAAGCGGCCGGCCCTCGCCCTTCACCAGCAATTCGATATTGGCGCTTCCGACCTGGCGGCGCTCTGGCAATGCGGAGATGAACATCGGGACTTCCGGTTCTTTCGTGTGAAGGGGGCCTGGCCGGATCAGCAGGCTTGCGCCTGCACGGCGCGACACAGCGCGGCCGGTCGGGCGGTCAGGGCTTCCCCCCCGCGCTCGATGTAGACCACGAGGTCTGCGATGGTGATGATCCGGAGACGATGGGCGCGCGCGAAGCGCAGCAGCTCGGGCGTGCGGGCCATCGAGCCGTCGTCGCTGACGATCTCGCAGAGCACGCCCGCCGGCCGCCGGCCGGCGAGCCGCGCCAGATCGACAGCCGCCTCTGTGTGGCCCCTCCGCTCGAGGACGCCGCCACGCCGCGCCCGGAGCGGGAACATGTGACCGGGGCGCACGAGGTTGTCCGGGTGGGTCTCCGGATCGATCAGGGCGGCGATAGTACGCGCCCGGTCCGAGGCCGAAACGCCGGTGGTCGTACCATCCCGGGCGTCTACGCTGACCGTGAACGCCGTCTGGTGACGATCACTGCCCAGGGTCGTCATCGGCGGCAGATCGAGTTCCGCGATCCGCTCTTCTGTCAGCGCGACACAGACGATGCCCGTGGTGTGGCGCACGATGAAGGCCAGGATCTCGGGCGTGGCGAATTCCGCCGCGAGGATCAGGTCGCCCTCATTTTCACGGTGCTTGTCGTCGAGAACAACGACCATTTCGCCGGCCGCGATAGCCGTGAGGGCGTCCTCGATGCTGTCAAATCCGATGTCGATGATCTTCGGGTCCATGGCAGGCTCTTACATGGAATGCTATTTGCAATACATTTCATATTCCAGCACACCAACCCGGGTGTCAACGAAAAAGCGCGCGCCGGGCCGCCGCCCCCCAGCGCGGCCCTGGAGCGCTTGGGGATGTTCAACGGCGCGCGGCCCGCGGCCGGGGCCGGGGCGTCGCGCTTCGCCGTCAGCCAGGCTCACGCCAGACTTTCAGAACGGGATTTGGGTGTTTGGTCGCCCGGCCCACATCGGTCCGATCGCGGGCCCGCCTGTAGGCGCCGCGCGGGACCTCAAAGGTGCTTCAGGCGGCCGCAGCGCGGAGCGCCGGACGGCCCTAGAGATGCGTCCGCGCGTCGCGCCGCCGGGCTGCCCCCCCTCATGAGGGTTGCGTCAGGCCTTGGCGCCGATCATGCCGGTCTTGCGCGCGCTCTCTATCGCCTCGGCGGACCCGTACTTCTCGAAGGTCGCCTTCGCCGCCGCATGCGACGCGCCGCTGTACTCGGCCGAATGCGCCTTCCAGTCGTCGAACGAGGCGACGCGGTTGGCGTTGGAGCCGCTGAAGGCCGGCCGCACATAGCGGGCGTAGAGCTCGTAGGAACGTTTGGTGGCGTCCCAGTCCGCCCAGTCGTGCGCTTGGTGGAGGAAGCAGCCGAATTCGCCCTGCTTCTCCTGAAGCTTCGTGAGCACGGAGATGGCGTCGTCCGGGGTGCCGATGACGATATGGCCGGAGTCCAGCATCACATCGACCGCGTCGCGGCCGCCGAAATCGCCGAAGCGGCCCGGGGTCAGGGTCCGCGCGTAGTCCAAGTACTTCTCCAGACCCACTTTGACATTCTCCCGCGCCTTCTCGCGGGTCTCGGCGATATGCATGGGGCCCATCAGCCGCAGCCGGCCGCGATCCATGGTGCGACCGTCCTCGGCGGCGACTTCACAGGCGTGCTTCCAGTTCACGTCGAGAACGTTGAAACCGCCCGACGCGTCGGTCGCCGCCACGCAGAGCATCGCAAGGTCATACTTGCCGGCCAGCCGGCCGCCCGATGGCGTCGCCGCGCTCGCCACCGCGATCTCGGGCCGCGGTTGGGTGTAGGGCAGCAGATGGGCGCGGGCGTTCTGAAGCTCGTACCAGTCGGTCTTCTCGGTCACAGCCTGGCCGTCGAGCAGCCGCAGGATCACGTCGAGGGCCTGGGCCATGCGGTCGCGCTGAAGCTTGGGATCAATCCCAAGCATCTTCGCGTCCGACACCAGGAGGCCCGGGCCGAAGCCGAACATCACCCGTCCGCGTGACTGATGGTCGAGCTGAATGATCCGGTTCGCGACCATCAGGGGCTGGTGGTAGGGCAGCGAGATCACCCCGGTGCCGAAGCGCAGACTCTTGGTGCGCTCCACGGCCGCGGCGATGAACACTTCTGGCGAGGAGATCGTCTCGAACCCCCCGGAATGGTGCTCGCCGATCCAGGCCTCGTCATAGCCCAGCCGATCCAGCCACTCCATGAGCTCCAGATCCCGGTGTATGAGGGCATGCGCGTCTTCGTCGACCGGGTGCAGCGGCGCCATGAACACGCCGTGGCGCATACGCATCTTTGACATTGCGAAATCTCCATCGGCAGGCGCGGCGGGCTTCCGCCCGCGCCGGACAATACTAGAATGTGGAATACCTACCGTCTACCAATACGCTCGAAGACCGATGAGGACGTCACCCGCCGCGGACCCGGGCGACCGCGGCCCACGCGGCGAGGCGTCCGCCGCAATCTCCCGTCCCCTTTGAAGCAAGGCTGCGGGCGGTAGAACAGCGAGATTTTTGCAGCCGTCGTGAGGATTAGGCATTCCGACGAGCCGCGCGCCCGCATCGGGATGGCCTCCGCCGCACGGCGGCGGGGACAGGCGTCAGCGCAAGAAGACCGCCGTGCGTTTATGCTGAAAAATGGCGTTTATTCCATAACGCATCACATGATAGAGCGTGCTTCGATTTCTGCTCTTCCCGCGAGGCCCGGACCGGGCTTCGAACCGCAAGAGCGGGGACCACCGGAACGACCGCGATGTGCGGAGGCATGGGGTCGGCCGCCAGGACAGCTGATGGAACCGCACCAGATCGATCCGGAGATCCTCGCCGCCCGAGCCTTGCAGGCCGTGGCCGCGCCAGGATTGGACGTGACCGCCCTTCCGAGCCACGAGGCCCGCGCCCTTGCGGATGGGGTGGCGATGCTGCTGAGCGAGCCCCTGCCCGACTTGCCTCGCGTTGAAGACGTGATCCTCCGGGGCCCGCAAGGCGGGTTGCGCGGCCGCATCTACGCGCCCGCCACGCCAGATCCACGCGGGTCATTGCTCTATGTGCACGGCGGCGGCTGGTTCGCCTGCAACGTAGACACCCACGAGCGCATGCTGCGTGTTCTCGCCCAGGCGACCGGCCTCGCCGTCTTCGCCTTCGACTACCGCCTGTCTCCGGAGCACCCCTATCCGGCGGCGCTGGCGGACACCCGCGCGGCGTGGCGCTGGCTGCGCGAAAACGGGCCGGCAAGGGGCATCCCGACCGGACGCATCGCCGTCGCGGGCGACAGTGCGGGCGCCAACCTCGCCTTGGCGCTGGCGCTCGGCGAGCGGGACGCGGCGTGCGAGGCGCCTGCGGGCCTGGCGCTGCTCTACGGATGCTTCGCGCCGGGGATCGAGACTGGAAGCCAGCGACGCTATGGCGACGGCGCCTATGGGCTCAGCACCGCCCGCATGGCCTGGTACTGGCGAAACTACCTCGGCCCGGCGGGCGAGGCCCCCGCGCTGCTGGCCACTCCGCTGCATGCCGACCTGCGCGGCCTGCCGCCGACGTTCGTGGGCGTGGCCGAACTCGACATCCTGGCCGACGAGAATCGGCTGCTGGCCGAGCGGCTCGCCGCGTCCGGGGTGCAGGTGGAGCTGGAGGTCTGGCCGCACACGACCCACGGCTTCCTGCAGATGACCCGCGATGTGGCCGCGGCGAGGTCCGCCGTCGCCTCGATCGCACGGGCGATCCGAGCCTTCATCGTCCCCGGCGATGACTGTATGGCCGGCGATCGGCCCGCCCAGCCGCCCCCAGACCTGGGGATGTAACCTCCACCGACCTCTCCTGGCCTGTCGCCTTCCCGCCCGTCGATCACCGGACCCTGGGGCGCGCGGATCCGGTGTCAGGGCTCCTCGAAGGCCCGGATCCGTACCGGGTCGTCGCCATAGGCCGCATCGCGGATGCGGATCGCCTTGCTCACCCCGTGTTCCTTCACATTGGCGCGCCAGGTCTGCCGGCCGGGGCCCTGCGAGAGGTGGGCCCGCGCGTCGGCTTCGGTTGCCAGGTTTTGCAGGGTGCGCGCCCCTGCGAGCTCCATGGCGACGTTGACGATCCGTTTCTGCGCGGCGGCGATCTCCGGATCGATCAGGGCGATCCGCTTGGCCAGGGCTTCGACCTCGGCGTCCAGTTCGCTCGCCGGCACGGCGTCCAGGACCAGCCCGATGCGCGCCGCGTCTCGCCCGGTGAGGCTGTCGCCGGTGAGCAGCAGCCGCTTCGCCCATTGCGGCCCCACATGGTAGAACCAGAAGTTGATCGGCGGAGAGCCGATCCCGCGGATCCCCGGGTGACCGATACGCGCGTCGTCGGCCGCGACGATGAGGTCGCAGGTGAGCGCCAGCTCCGCGCCGCCGGCCAGCGCCCGGCCTTGGACCTTGGCGATCACCGGCTTGTGGATGTCCGGGATGACCAGCATCTGGTGCATCTTGCGGGTCATGGTCCAGATGTCGTCATCGAACGTGCCCATGCGGGTCCGGTATTTTCCTTCGGGATCGGCCTGGTTCTTGGGATCTGCGCCAAAGCCGAGGTCATAGCCCGCGCAGAAGTCGGCGCCGGCCCCCTGAAGCACGATGCTGTGGACCTCCTTGAGGTCATCGGCCTCCAGCATCGCGTCGTGGATCTCCTTGATCAGTTCCGGCGACAGGGCGTTCCGCTTCTCCGGGCGGTTCATGGTGATGTAGGCGACGCGCTCCTTGACCTCGAAGGTGATGAAGTCGTCGCTCTTGAGCCACTTGGCCATTTCACTCTCCTGATGATTGCGGCGCCTCCGCACGAACAATCAGCGCATCGACGGCGACGGTCCTGTCCGGGCGGCAAATAATGGGATTGACGTCGATCTCAGCGATCGCGTCCGGATGATCGGCGGCGAGCTCCGAGACGGCGACGATGATGTCGGCGAGCCGCTCGATATCGATAGGCTCCGATCCGCGGAATCCGGTCAGCAGGCGGGCGCCCTTCAGCCGGTGGATCATGCCCAGCGCCTGCTCGCGACTGACCGGCGCAAGCTCGATGGCCGAGTCCCGAAGCAGCTCGACCATGATCCCGCCGAGGCCCACCACCACCAGGGGGCCGAAGGTCGGATCGCGCTGGCTTCCCACCACCACCTCGACGCCGGCCGGGATCATCGGCTGGACCAGGACGCCGGCGATCCTCGGCGCGGGCTCGAGGCGCTGGGCGGCGGCCATGATCTCGCCGAAGGCCAGCCGCACCGCGGCGGCGTCCTTGAGACCTAGCCGTACGACGCCCGCCTCGGTCTTGTGGGGGATGTCGGCGGACTCGACCTTGAGCACAACGGGGTAGCCGATCTCCTCGCCGGCGGCGACGGCGGCCTCGGCGTCGGCGACCACCCGGTCCGCCGCCACGGGCACGCCATAGCTCGCCAGGATCGCCTTCCCCTCGCGCTCGCTGAGGCGCTCGCCGGCTTGCGCCAGGAGGGTGCGGACCTGCGCCGCAGGGCGCGCGCCGGGGAGGCCGCGCGGCCGGGGCTCGGGGCCGACCAGTCGGGCCTCGCGGTCGAACCAGGCGGCGAAGGTCCGGAAGGCGCGCTCGGTCGACTGGAAGCGCGCAACATGCGGATCGGCCTCACACTCTGCGGCGCCTGGCCCGTCCTTCCATTCCGACATCCAGGCGATGCAGACCGGCTTGCCGGCCTTCGCCGCCAGGGCTGAGAGCATCTCGATGTTCCTGGGCGTGGTCCCCGGGATGATGCTGGGCGCCATGACGAGCAGCGTCGCATAGCCGGGATCGGCGAGCAGGGCCTCCGCGCATGCGGCGTAGGACGCCGGACTGCCGGCCACCTGGGCGGTGATGTCGCAGGGGTTGGTCGGGTTGCCGAAGTCGGGGACGTTGGCCGCGAGCAACGCCTGGGTGTCGAGCTGTGGCTTGGGCATGGGAACGCCGAACTGCTCGGCCTTGTCCAGGGTGATCACACAGGCCCCGCCCGAGGCGGCGGCCGCGGCGACGCCTGACGCCTTGGGTCGGCCCGCCTTGGCGAGGAAGCTCGCGGTCTCGTAGACCTCCTCGATGTTGTCCACGCGAACGACGCCGAGCCGCCGGCAGGCCGCCTCGTAGGCCGCGTTCGAACCGGCCAAGGTTCCGGTGTGCGACATGGCGGCCTCCGCGGCCGCCCCGCCGGTCGCGATCTTGTACATGACCAGCGGCTTGCCGGCGCTGAGCGCGCGCTCGCCCGCCTCGATCAGCCGTTCACCGTCTTTGAAGCCCTCCGCCACGCAGGCGATGACCCGGCACGAGGGATCCTCGGCCAGATAGGCGACATAATCGCTGACCTCGACGTCGCAGCTGTTCCCCGCCGTGAGGAAATGACTGTAGGCGCCGCCGCGCTCCGCCACCTGGGCGATGGCTTGGCCCAGGCCGCCGGATTGCGAGACCAGGCCCACCGGCCCCTGGCGCGGCGGGCGGACCGCGTAGCCCGACGAGAAGCTCATGCCGGCGCGCGACAGGTTGTTGATGACGCCGAAGCAGTTCGGTCCCACGATCCGCAGCTGCGACCCGCGAGCGATGGCGGCGAGCCGGTCCTGCAGGGCGATGCGGTCGGATCGCCCGGTCTCGGCGAAACCCGAGGCATAGATGATGCAACCGCCGACCCCCGCGGTCGCGCAGTCCTCGACCAGGCCCTCGATGGCCTCGAACGGGGCCGCCAACACAGCGCAGTCCACCCTTTCCGGCAGGTCGGCGATCGAGGGATAGCAGCGCAGCCCGTGAATCTCGTCGGCGTTGGGATTCACGCCGTAGGCGCGGCCTCGGAAATCCGTCAGGTTCAGCGCCGTGCGAGCGCCGAAGGACGCGAGATTGCGCGACAGCCCGACGATCGCGACGCTCGCCGGATCGATCAGCCGGTGCAGGTCTGCGTAGCCATAGACCGGCCTGCGCATCCGAACGTGGATCACTCTGCCTCCTCCATCCTTGCCCCGCTCATCGACGCGAGGTGGGAATCTTGCTGAACGGCAGGTCCTTGTCGGCCCGGACGTCCGGCGGCAGGCCGAGCACCCGCTCGGCGATGATGTTGCGCAGGATCTCGTCCGCACCGCCGGCGATACGCTTGCCCGGGGCGTACAGCAGCGCTTCCTGGAACCAGGCGTTGAGGGGCGCCCCATCGCCCTCCATCACAGCACCCGCCTGGCCGAGAAGGTCGACGCCATAGCTTGCGATCTGCTGCAGCTTGGTGGCGCTGACGAGCTTGGCGATAGAGGCCTCCGGACCCGGCGTCTTGCCCCGGGACAACGCCGTCTGGGTGCGCAGCCGCGTATACTTCAGCCCCTGCGCCTGGACCCACCAGGCGGCGATCTTCTCCCGCACGGCGGCGTCCTCGATCGCCGGCCGGTCGTCCAGCTCCAGGTCGGTGACGAACGCCAGGATGTCCTCCACATCCGGGCCCTCCGCCTGACCAACGACGAAGCGCTCATTGGACAGCATCGTCAGCGCGACTTTCCAGCCGTCGCCGACCTCGCCCAGCCGGGCGCTGTCCGGCGTCCGCACCTCGTTCAGGAAGACCTCGCAGAAGTTGGAGGTCCCCGACATTTGCCGGATCCGCCGCACCTCGATCCCCGGAAGGCTCATGTCCAGGATGAAGAAGGTGAGCCCCTTATGCTTGGGAACGTCCGCATCGCTGCGCGCCACCAGCATTGCCCATTGCGCGAAGTGCGCGTTGGACGTCCAGGTCTTCTGGCCCGAGATCACCCAATCGTCGCCCTCACGCCATGCGCTGGTGCGCAGGCCGGCGAGGTCGGAACCGGCCCCGGGCTCGGAGAACAGCTGGCACCAGAGTTCTTCGCCGTGGAGCGCGGGCCGCGCAAAGCGTTGAATCTGGTCGGGACGGCCCCAAGCCATGATGGTCGGTATCGCCATGCCGACGCTCTGGTTGAAGATCGAGGGTGGCACGTCGTAGCGATCTTCTTCCTGGGCAAAGATGATCGCCTGCATCTGGGCGCCGTCGCGTCCGCCGTATTGCGTTGGCCAATGGAAACCGGCGAAGCTTGCCGCGGCTTTGGTCGCCTGCCAGGCCTTGGACGCGGCGATATCCTCGGGTTCGAGCGCGCGGCTGCGGTACTGGCGCGCCTCGACCGTCTTCAATTTGGCGTTCGCCGACAGGAACGCCCGCGCCTCGGCGCGGAATGTGGCCTCTGCGGGGGTGTCGCTGAAGTCCATGCTAGCCTGCCTGGCGGCTGATCAGGCCGTCGATGAGTTGGTTTCGCCAGTAGCGGTCGCCGCCGATCTGCCCTGACAGCCGCTTGGCGCGCCGGTAGTAGAGGTGGCACTCGGATTCCCAGGTGAAGCCCATGCCCCCGTGAGTCTGGATGTTCTGGCTGGCCGATGCCTCGAACGCCGCGATCGCCGCGACGCGAGCGGTGGCCGCCGCCAGCGGCAGCTCCGGAGCGTCGTGAGTCAGCGCCCAGGCGCCGAAATAGGCGTTGGAGCGGGCGAGTTCCGTGGCGACGTAGACGTCCGCGAGCTGATGCTTGATCGCCTGGAACGAGCCGATCGGCCGTCCGAAGGCGAAGCGGTCCCGGGCATAGGCGGCGGCCATGTCGAGGGCGCCCTGCGCGCCGCCCACCTGCTCGAAGGCGAAGAGCACCGCAGCCCGCTGCAGCAGACACTCGATGGCCCGCCAGTCCCTCGCCCCCTCTAGCGGCTCAGCCGGCGCCTCGTGAAACGAGACCCGGCTCGCAATCGGCGCCACCTCGAGACTCCGGAGCGCCGCGACGGCGGCCTCGGCGCCCTCGACGAGAAAGAGGCCGACCTCACCCTCGGCCTGGGCGGCGACCACGAACAAGCCCGCCCGCGTTGCGTCGAACACCGGACGTTTCGTCCCCGACAGCTTCCCCCGGGCGAACCGCGAGGCGACGCGAGGCGACGGCTCGCGCGGTCCTTCGGCGAGGGCGAAAGCGCCTACGACGGAGCCATCTGCAAGCCCGGGCAGCCATCGGCGTTTCTGCGCCTCGGATCCAAACAGCAGCAGCGCCTCGGTGACGAGATAGATCGAGGACGAGAACGGAACCGGCGCCAGCACGCGGCCGATCTCTTCGGCGAGCATGCACAGGGTCTCGTAGCCGAGCTCGGAGCCACCAAATCGCTCCGGAACCGAGACGCCGAGCCAGCCCATTTCGCCGAGCGACGCCCAGAGCTCGCCATCGTCCGGCTCCCCGGCGTTGACCCGACGGCGCAGTGCGTCCGGCGGAAGCCGATCGCGCAGGACGCGGGCCGCCTCTTCCCGCATCCGGGTCACGTCTTCGGAGAAATCGAAGTTCATCAGCGGCCGATCGAAAGGCGGGTCGAAAAGCAGAAAGATACGAACTGAGCGGCGGCCGTGAACGTCACGGCTCTGCAGGCTGGATCATGCCGCCGGCCGCCGATTGATCACGCCTGATATTTCGTGCGCGGTGATGATGATCCGTCATATCAGCGGGGTCCAGAGTCCCGCCCCGACCGTTATTACCCATTGTATAGTCTCAGGTTTCTCTCGCGGAAGGAAACTCATGCTGGGCGCTGAAAGGCGGGCGCGCGCCTGAGGCCGCGGTTGTGGGCCTCGCTGGCGCCGGTTATCCCGACAGGGCGATTGCAGAACGGTGGACGCAGATGGCCTATCCCAAACTCGAACTGTTTATCGCCGGCCGTTGGCGCGGCTCGCCCGTGGGTGAGCCGGTGCTCAACCCGGCCGACGGCTCGGTTATTGCGACCCTTCCCCACGCCACACGCGCCGATCTCGACGAGGCCTTGCAGGCGGCGCAGCGGGGTTTCGAGACGTGGCGGCGAATCCCGCCGGTTGAGCGCGAGCGGATCATGCTGCGCGCCGCCGACAATCTCGGCGCGCGGGCCGAGGCGATCGCCCAGGCGCTGGTCTTGGATCAGGGGAAGACGATCGGGGAAGCCCGCGCGGAAGTGCAGATCGCGCGCGATCGGATCATCTGGGATGCGACAGAAGGACGGCGGCTCTACGGCCGGATCGTGCCGGCCGGCGACATGCTCCAGAAGACCGTGGTGCGGCTCCCCCTTGGGGTCGTCGCAGCCTTCACGCCCTGGAACTACCCGCTTGCCTCTCCGACGCGAAAAGTGGCCGGGGCGCTTGCCGCCGGATGCGCCATCATCCTCAAGGGCGCCGAGGAGACACCCGCGGGCGCGATCGAGCTGGTTCGCGCCTTCGTGGATGCGGGCGTGCCGGACGGCGTGGTCAATCTGGTTTTCGGCAAGCCCGCCGAGATCTCCGCCTACCTGATCCCGCAGCGGCAGGTCCGGCTCGTCACCTTCACCGGCTCGGCGCCGGTGGGTAAGCACCTCGCCGCCCTATGCGGCCAGCACATGAAGCCGGCGATCATGGAGCTGGGCGGAAACTCCCCGGTGATCGTGTGGAAGGATGTCGATCCCCGAGCGACAGCCGCCCTTGCGGTGAAGGGCAAGGCCCGCAACGCCGGGCAGGTCTGCGTCTCGCCGACGCGCTTCTTCGTCCACGAGTCTATCCATCGCGAGTTCGCCGAGGCCTTCGCCGAGGGCGCGGCGAAGCTGAAGGTCGGCTCCGGCGGCGACCCCTCGCTCGAGATGGGCCCGCTCGCCAACGCCCGCCGGCTCGAGGCGGTGGAAGCCTATGTCGCGGACGCGGTGGATCGCGGCGCGCGCGTCCTCGCCGGCGGCAAGCGCCTCGACAACCGAGGCTTCCTCTATCCCATGACGGTCCTCGCCGACGTTCCGGACGACGCCCGGGCGATGCGGGAAGAGCCCTTCGGCCCGCTCGCCCTGGTCAATCCGGTCGCGTCCCTCGATGAAGCGATCGAAAAAGCCAATTCCGTGGACTTCGGGCTCGCCGCCTACGCCTTCACCGACAGCAGCTCTGTTGCGGCGCGGCTGTCGGCCGAGATCGAGTGCGGCAGCCTCTCCATCAACCACTACACTTCGAGCTTCCCCGACATTCCGTTCGGTGGCGTCAAGGACAGCGGATACGGACGGGAAGGCGGCGCGGAGGGCCTGGACGGCTATACCTTCTCGCGCTCAGTCACCCAGGTTCCGCTCGGCATTTGAAGACGGGCGGCGATCGGTCTGGGATTGGGCAGCGTCGAGCTCGGGATCGAGCGGCTCAGTCGGCCCGCTGGGCCCGCTTGGCGCTTTGCCGCTGGCGCCAGGCCGACATCAGCCGCCGCGGCTCATCAGAGGTGTGCGCCCGCCCGACCGCACGCACGCCGGCCTGGACCGCATCGGCCACCGACATCTGCTCCCAGTCGCGGATCAGCGCCTTCTGAAGGCGGATGGCGCGAGGCCCGGATATGCAGATCGAGTGGACCCAGTTCTCGACCTGCGCGTCCAGGCGGTCGAGGTCGACGAGCTTTTCCACATAGCCGAAATGATAGGCCTCCTGGGCGTCGATGATGTCGCCCGTGAAGACCAGCTCCCGGGCCTTGCCCCACCCGACGATCGACGGGATGAGGCAGGCCTCCATCCCAGAGGGCACGCCATAGCGCACTTCCGGCATGCCGAACTGCGCGTTCTTGGCGGCCACGCGCATGTCGCAGGAGGAGGCGATCTCCATCCCGGCGCCGAGGCAATATCCGGCGATCCGCGCGATGACCGGCACCGGCGTCCGGCGGATGCTGTCACAGGCGGCGTGGGTCGTCGCGCTGCCCTGCTCCGCAACCACCGGGTCCGGAAACTCCGACATCTCGCCGATGTTGGCGCCGCCGATGAAGGCCTTTTCCCCAGCGCCGGTCAGGACTACGCAGCGCAGCTCCGGGTCTCGCGAAAGCTCGACCATGGTGCGGGCCAGCAGGGCGCGCCCTTCGACGGGCAAGGCGTTGTGCTTGCTGCGATTGTTAACCGTGACGTAGGCGACCCACCCGCCCTCCGGCCGCTCTTCGCGGCGCACCTGGATCAGCTCGGCTGTGTCTGCGGCGCCCACCTGCGTATTCATGCGTACAACGCTCCTGGTCCGTCCGACGAAGACATCGCCGCCGCGGACTGTTTCAGTTCCGAAGCGCGCGCCGCCCGGCTACGCCGATTGCCGCCCCTGCCACGTCCTGCAGCGGACTAGATCAGATCAGGATGGGGCGGTAACCGGAGCTTTGATCCGGCCACATGAGTTTCGCTGATACCGGACCGGCGGTGACTTCAAACCGCTGTCGCAACGGTGGACCGCGAAAGCAGCCGTCCGATCCGCCTACGCCGAGACCCAGCAAGGCGCCGCCCGACGCCGGCATTCCGCGGCCCCGCTCCGCGCGACCCGCGTTCGTCCGCTTAGGCCGGGAACAGGAGCACCTTGGAGGCCTCGCCGCGACGGCAGAGGTCCAGGGCGGCTTCGGCCTGGTCCAGCGGCATGCGGTGGGTGATCAGGAGGCGGAAGGTCTCCGGATCGGCCTCGATCGCCTGCAGGACCATACTCCAGGCGGCCAGGGAAGTGCGCGAGGAACCCCGAATCTGCAGCCGGTATTTCACGACCCGCAGAATGTCGATGGTGGCCGGCTGCTCACTCATGCCCGCGACGGAAAGCACGCCCTCCTGCCGCAGAACCGACAAGGCCTGATTGATGACCGTGGCTGCGCCGGCGGCGTCCACGGCCAGGTCGAAGCCCGCCCCGGCGATGGCGGCGAGCTTCTCAGCGGCGCCGGCTTGCGCCATGTCCACGAATGTCTCGATGCCGAACTTTCGGAGCACCTCGAAACGGGGCCCGTCATTCATGCCGACGACGACGACCTCCGACGCGCCGAGGTGTTTGGCCAAAGCCGCGACGCACTGGCCGACACAGCCCGGTCCGAACACAATCACCCGATCTCCGGCCTTCATTCCGCCGGTGATCAACGCATGCGCGCCGACAGAAAGTGGCTCGGCCAAGGCGCCTACCTCGACGGGCACATGCTCTGGCAACACATGGCAATAGGCCGCCGGGGCGAGACAGTAGCGGGCGAACGCGCCGTTCCGCACCATGCCGATCGCCTGCCTGTCGGTGCAGCCGATGGTGTCGTTCCGCCGACAGTTCTCGCATTTTCCGCACGACACAGCGGGATTGATCACTGCGTGGCGGCCGATCAGTGCGCCATCGACCTCCGCGCCCACCGCAATGACCTGCCCGACCGTCTCGTGACCGAGAGTCACCGGTAGGCACTTTCCCATAAAGCTCTCGTAGCTGGGCGACCACCGGTCGATCGACAGGTCGCTGCCGCAGATGCCGGTCGCAACGATCTCCAGCAGCACCTCGCCAGACCCGGGCGCGTCCGGCTCCGCCACCTCGACCAGCGACAGACCTGCGCCAGGTTGGGTCTTCTGCAGCGCCAGCATTTTCCTCATCCTCTCGGTTCTTCGCGACGGCCGCGCCGGAGCCGCAGAAATCTCGTCGGTCGCCCACTTGCGCGTAGCGCGGCTCGGAGCGCCGTGCTGGTTCATAGAGTCAATTCCGTATAATAGCATTCCAATGCCAGGAAAACCCACACCTGTCAGCCCTATCGATCCGGCGGCGCAGCCGAGGCGCGCGAGGTCGATGACCGAGCTCAGCGCCTGGCACGCGCGCCATATGGAATCCGTGCTCGCTGCGGATCTGCCGATTGTCGACGCGCACCACCACATGTGGCACCGACCGCCCGAGCGCTACCAACTCGACGAAATCCTGATGGACGTCAGCTCGGGTCACAACGTCCGCGCGACGGTATTCGTGGAGTGCTCTGCGATGTATCGCACCGAGGGCGCAGAACATCTGCGGCCGGTCGGCGAGACCGAGTACGTCAACGGCGCGGCGGCGGCCAGCGCGAGCGGGATATACGGTCCCGTACGCCTTTGCGCCGGGATCAGCGGCTTCGCGGACCTGAGGCGAGGCGCCGGGGTGCGGGAGGTCCTGGAGGCGCACATCCGCGCGGGCGGGGATCGCTTTCGGGGCATCCGGCAACAGGCCCAGTTCGATCCAGTGCTAGGCAGCCTGGCGAAGCGGCCTACCCAGAAGGGCCTACTGCTCGATCCCCGATTCCAGGAGGGCTTCGCGGAACTCGCCCCCCTCGGCCTGATCTACGAAGTCTGGGTCTTTTTCACTCAGCTTGACGACGTCGCCGCGCTTGCCGTCAGGTTTCCGGAAACCGTGATCGTTCTGAATCACCTGGGCGGCCCGATCGCGGTCGGGCCGTACGCCGGTGACAAGCCGGCCAATTTCCGCGCCTGGCGCGCTGGCATGGAGAAACTCGCCAAGCTCAGCAACGTACGTGTGAAGCTCGGCGGCCTCGGCATGGTCGCTTATGGCTTCGACTTCCATCTCCGCGAAACCCCACCCGACTCCGAGACCCTGGCCACCGCCTGGGCGCCGCATGTTGAAACCTGCATTTCCCTGTTCGGTGCGGACCGCTGCATGTTCGAGAGCAACTTCCCCGTCGACGCCCAGTCCTGCAGCTACGCCGCCCTGTGGAACGCCTTCAAGCGGCTGACCCGCAACGCCGGCCCAGCGGAGCGGAGCGCGCTCTTCAGCGCCACGGCGGCCCGCACCTACGGGCTGACGATCTAGACCGCGCCGAAGAATCCGCGCGAGGGCTGTTTGTCCTGCAACCGTCGGTGACGCGAGAAGGCGCCGACCGGAAGAAGCTTCCGGTCGGCAGTTGAGGGCGCCGGGGAGGAAATAGGCGCCCGGCTCAGCTTAGCCTCGCATCAATGCGCTGGGCCCTTAGAGCGATGCGAAGATGCGCGGCGTTCGCGCGACGGGTCCAACGCGTTTTCAGCCGCACACATTCCGAATGCTCATCGCGCCCCGAGCGGTATCGACCAGAGGTGAGAGGCCCGCGCCGGGGCCGTATAGGGGGCGCTCCGTCCTTCGCCAGCATGCGACGACTTGCGCTCGACGCGGGGGCATGTGAGTGATAATCAATCGCAACTAGACGTCTGGATCGCGCGATGCACGACATGCTGCCCGCCAACGCCGCCACGACCGCGACCGCCGCTACGGCGGCCGGCGGCCGGCTGGTGCGGCTGGGCGAGGCGCAGCCGGGCGATGGGGGCGTGATCGTCGACGTCCGGGCCGGCGACGGCGGGGGCGAGCGGGGCGTGGACGCGCACGAGTTGCACCGTCGGCTGCTGGAGTTCGGCTTTGTCGAGGGCGCGCGGGTCGAGGTGCTGCACGAAGGCGCCATCCGGCGCGACCCGATCGCCGTGCGGCTCGACGACATGCGCATCGCGCTGCGCCGCCGCGACGCCGAGGACGTCTGGGTCCTGCTGGATCCCGAATGACCGACGTGACCTTGCCGCCCGCCCGCGTGGCGCTGGTCGGCAATCCCAATTCCGGCAAGACCGCCCTCTTCAACGCCCTGACCGGCAGCCGCCAGAAGGTCGCCAACTACGCCGGCGTCACCGTCGAGCGCAAGGAAGGCCAGGTGGTGACGGCGCAAGGCCGCAGCCTCTCGATCCTCGACCTGCCCGGCACCTATTCCCTGCGCGCCCGCAGCCCCGACGAGGTGGTCACCCGCGACGCGGTGCTGGGCAAGCTGGCCGGCGAGATCCCGCCCGACGTGGTGGTGGCCGTGGCCGACGCCACCAACCTGCGCCTGGTCCTGCGGCTGATCCTGGAGCTCAAGGCGGTGGGCCGGCCGATGGTGCTGGCGCTCAACATGTACGACATCGCCCAGCGCCAGGGCCTGCGCATCGACCTTGACGGCCTGGCGCGCGAGCTGGCCTGTCCGATCGTCACAACCGTCGCCACCCGCAAGCGCGGCATCGAGGAACTGGTGGCCAAGGTCGAGGCCCTGATCGGCGAAGGCGCGCTCGGGACGGCGAACGCATGGCGCGAGCCTTCGGCCGGTGAGATCCGCGACGCCCACCGCGAGGCCCAGCGCATCCTGAAGGCCTATGTGCGCCCGCCCGAGCGGCCGGACACCTTCACCGGCAAGATGGACGGCGTGCTGCTGCATCCGGTGGCGGGGCTGGCGATCCTGTTCGCCCTCCTCTTCGTGATGTTCCAGGCGGTGTTCACCTGGGCGACCCCGGTGATGGACCTGATCAAGGACGGCTTCGGCTGGCTGGGGGTCTTCGTCGCCGCCCACCTGCCGCCGGGCATCATCACCAGCTTCATCTCCGACGGCCTGATCTCGGGCGTCGGCAGCGTGCTGGTCTTCCTGCCGCAGATTCTGATCCTGTTCTTCTTCATCATCCTCCTGGAGGACTTCGGGTACATGGCCCGCGCGGCCTTCCTGATGGACAAGATCATGGGCGGCGCCGGCCTGCACGGCCGCGCCTTCATCCCGCTGCTGTCCAGCTTCGCCTGCGCGATCCCGGGGATCATGGCGACCCGGGTGATCGACCAGAAGCGCGACCGGATCACCACCATCCTGGTGGCGCCGCTGATGACCTGCTCGGCGCGGATCCCGGTCTACACCCTGATCATCGGGGCCTTCATCCCCAACCGCCAGGTCTGGGGGTTCCTGAACCTGCCGGGCCTGGTGATGTTCGGGCTCTACGCGGCGGGCATCGTCAGCGCGCTGGGCGTCTCGTTCGTGATCCGCCGCCTCTTCTGGCGCGGCACGGCCGAGCCGTTCCTGATGGAGCTGCCGACCTACAAGCTGCCGGACGCGGCCAACGTCGCGCGCAACGTCCTGCTGCGCGGACAGATCTTCCTGAGGCGCGCCGGCACGATCATCCTGCCGCTGATGGTGGTGGTCTGGGTGCTGTCGTCCTTCCCCGGCGCGCCGCCCGGCGCCACCGACCCGGCGATCAACTATTCGATCGCGGGCCTGCTGGGCCATTGGCTGCAGCCGGTCTTCCAGCCCATCGGCTTCAACTGGCAGATGACCGTGGCGCTGATCCCGGGCTTCGCCGCGCGGGAAGTCGCGGTGGCGGCCCTGGGCACCGTCTACGCCGTGGGCGGCGCGGACGCGGCCACCAGCACGCTCGGCGCGACGCTGGCTCACCACTGGTCGATCGCCACCGGCCTGTCGTTCCTGGCCTGGTACGTCTTCGCCCCGCAATGCGCGTCCACGCTGGCCGTCGTGAAGCGCGAGACCAACTCCTGGCTCTGGCCGACGGTGATGCTGGTCTACATGACGGCGCTGGCCTATCTCGCGGCCTTCGTGACCTTCCAGATGGCCGCCGCCGCGGGGCTCGGCTGAGGCTCAGCTTCAGGCACTACAATTAACGCAGATTCAGCGTGCGTTTTAACCGGGCGCTAAATCAGTGGACGGCATGGTTCAGCATCATGCAGAAAACGCCTGAAAACGCCCCCGACGCTCAACCCGGCAAAAAGCCGGCGCGCGGCAATCAAACGCTGGCAAAGCGCGTTCGCGAGGCCCTCCTATCGCTCGGCGGCGAAGCGCACCGCGCGATGGTGATCGAAGCCGTGGCCCGTCGTCTGGGCCACGATGTCCGACAGATCCCGGAAGACCTCCACGAGGCGGTGATCATGTCCTTCGAGAAGAACTGGCGCGACGAGCGCAGGCGGGCCGCCTACGGCTTCCACCTGCCGTTCGGCGAAGGTTCGCACCGCTGGAGCGTCCGCCCGGCGCCTTCGCTCCTCCACTAGAGCGCTATTCGCTCCGATAGACTCGGAGCGGCGCTCTAAATCTTTGTTTGGTTGCGCTTTCTGACGCCGAACCGGTGGCCACTTCGGCGGAAAGCGCTCCAGGCGTCAGCTCGCCAGGGCCTCTTTGATCGCCTGGCGCAGCTGCCAGTCCGAGACGGGCTTGAAGAGCACTGCGGCCGGATGGTCGAGCCCGATCCGCGCCATGGTCGCCGGCTCCCGCGACCCGGTGACGAAGATCACCTTCGATCCGACGGTCTTGTGGATGGCGAGCGCGGCGTCGACCCCGTCCTTCTCGCCGCCCAGACGGACATCCATCAGGACCACCGCGGGCCTGCGCGCCTGCACCAGGGCCACGGCTTCGTCCGCCGTCGCCGCCGTCCCGCACACCGTCATGCCCAGGCTCTCGAGCTGGATGGACAGTCCCGTGGCGATCAGGAACTCGTCGTCGACGATGGCCACGCTGTCCTCCAGGCCGCCGCTGACGACGGCGACGCTGTCCTCGAGCCCGTTCATGGCTGCACCGGCGCAGGCAGGCGGACCACCGTGCGGGCGCCGCCGTCGGTGGTGATGGCGAGCGTTCCACGCAGTTGCTTGACCAGCCCCTCGATGATGGCGCCGCCCACCGAAGGCGCCGCGGCCGCGGCGGCCTCGGGATCGTAGCCGACGCCGTTGTCGACGACCCGCAGCACGACCTCACCGGCCTCGGCCTCCTCAAGCGCCACCTCTATGGCGCCGGCGCCCCCGGCGAACGCGTGCTTCATCGAATTGGTCACCAGTTCTGTCACGAGCAGCCCCAGAGGGATGGCGAAGTCGAGCCCGACTCGCAAGGGCGCGGCCCGGACGGACAGGGATATCCCGCTCCCGCCCGCGCCTTCAAGCAGGTGCCGCGACAGCTCTTCGAGGAACGGGGCGATGTCGAAGGTCTCCAGGTCCTTGGACCCCATCAGCTGGTGGTGGACCAGGCCCAGGGCATAGACCCGGCCGCGCAGGTTCTCCAGCGCCGCCTTGGCCTCGGGATCGCCGAGGCGGCGGGCCTGCATGGTGAGCAGGCTGTCGACGATCTGCAGGTTGTTCTTCACCCGGTGATAGACCTCACGCAGCAGGAGATCGCGCTGAGCGAGGGCGGCGGTGCGCTCCTCGACGACGATCTCGAGGTCCTGCTTGGCCTCGCGAAGCGCGATCTGGGCCCTGTGGCCCTCGTCGATGTCCTCGACGATCGCCACCGCCATCAGCGGCTCACCGCTGCCCGGCCTGTAGACGAGCGACGCCGAAACCCGCCCCCAGACGGGCGTGCCGTCGCGCCGCAGGTAGCGCTTCTCGCGCGCATAGGTCTCCCGGTCGCCGCTGAGCATGGCGGCATAGGCGGCCTGGCCGTCGTTCCGGTCGTCCGGGAAGGTAAGCTCCCAGCCGTCGCGGCCGACCAGCTCTTCGGGCTCGTAGCCGAGCATGGTCGCATAGGCGCGGTTGGTCCTGATGATTCGCCCGGTCAGGTCGGAGTGCAGCTGTCCGACGGCGACGGATTCGAAGGCGGCGCGGAAATGGGCGTCGCTGTGCGCCTGGGCCTGCTGGGCCTCGGTCTTCTCGCGCAGGGCCGCCCTCAGCCGCGCGTTCAGGTCCTCCAGTTCGGAGACCCGCTCGCCGACGCGGCGCTCCAGCTCACGCTTTCGACGCGTCGGTCTCGACAGCCAATCGCCGATCATGCCCCGCCTCACAACACCCCAAAACCCGAAGAGCCTTCAGAGGGCCCATCGCGTCCACAACTATTACGCCACAACCGCGCGTTGCAGGAAGGCTGTCTCTGCTCGATTGCCGGTCAGGCGTGCGGCGCCTCGCCGGCGAGCTGGCCGGCCGCGGCCTGCAGGCGCGCGAGCAGGCGCTTGAGGAGCTTCACCTCCTCCGGCGCAAGGCCCGCGATCAGAGCGGCCTCATAGGCCAGCGCCAGGGGTGCGATCTCCTGGTGCAGCCGGCGCCCTTCGGGCGTCAGCGCCAGCACGTGGCTTCGCCCGTCGGCATGGTGGTCGGACCGCGCCACCAGATGGCGCTTCAGGAGTCCCTGGGCCGCGCGGCTCACCGTCACCTTGTCCATCACCGTGCGCGCAACGATCTGGCCCTGGGTCAGGCCGCCGTCCTCGGCCAGCACGCAGCTCACCCGCCATTGCGGCACGGTGAGGCCGAAGCGGTCCTGGTAGGCGCGCGCGATCAGCCCCGAGACGGCGTTCGACGCCACCGACAGCCGGTAGGGCAGATAGGCGTCGAGCTTCAGGCCGGTCTCGCCGCCGTCCGGGCTCATGCCGCGGCGACCTCCTGTTCGATGGCGCCGAAGATGGTGTGGCGCTTGGCGTCGCGCATCTCGATGCGCACCGTGTCGCCGGCCTTGAGGAACGGCGTGGTGGGCGCGCCGGACGCCAGGGTCTCGATGGTCCGCAGTTCCGCCAGGCAGGAATAACCGACGCCGCCGTCGGCGACTGCCTTGCCAGGCCCGCCGTCCTCGCCACGGTTGGAGACCGTGCCGGAGCCGACGATGGTCCCGGCCGACAGCGCGCGCGTCTTGGCAGCGTGGGCGATCAGGGTCGCGAAGTCGAAGGTCATGTCGACGCCGGCGTCGGCCTCGCCCAGCGGCTTGCCGTTCAGCTCCACCGAGAGCGCGCCGGAGAGCCGGCCATCCTTCCAGCCCGGCAGGGCGTCCGGCGTCACCGCCACCGGCGAGAAGGACGAGGCGGGCTTGGACTGGAAGAAGCCGAAGCTCTTGGCCAGTTCGGCGGGGATCAGGTTGCGAAGGGATACATCATTGCAGAGCATCACCAGCCGGATTGCCCCCAGCGCCTGCTCGCGGGTGGCGCCGCGCGGCACGTCGCCGGTGATCACCGCGATCTCGCCCTCCATGTCGCAGCCCCAGGCTTCGTCGGCCAGGGGGATGGGATCGCGGGGGCTGAGGAATCCGTCCGAGCCGCCCTGGTACATCAGCGGGTCAGTCCAGAAGCTCTCGGGCATGTCGGCGCCGCGGGCTTTGCGCACCAGCGCCACGTGGTTCACATAGGCCGAGCCGTCGGCCCATTGGTAGGCCCGGGGCAAGGGGCTGGCGGCCTGGTGCTCGTGGAAGCGTTCGCGCGGCACGGCGCCGTGCTCCAGGCTCTCGGCGAGCCCGCGCAGCGCTGGCTCCATACCCTCCCAGTGATCCAGCGCCGCCTGTAGCGTCGGGGCGATGTGGTGGGCTTCGGTGAACCAGGCGAGGTCGTTCGACACCACCACCAGCCGCCCGTCGCGGCCGCCCTTCAAGGACGCTAGTTTCATAGAGACTCCCTTTGTGGCTCAAACGGTCTCGCGCCGTATCGAGCGGTTCAGCCTAACGCCCTCTTCGTAGGAGCGTGGCTCATAAACGGTGACTTCGACACGAATATCGCCGCCCTGCTCGGCTTCCCACAGGTAGCTGCGCTCGAAACAGACCTCGCGGCCCCCGGCGTGAAGCCCTCGTAGGTGTCGCCCCAGGGCGTCAGGTCGGCGAGCTGGCGCCAGCCCAGGGTCAGAGCGCGCTCAAGTTCTTCATTGGCGGCGGCTTCCAGGTCGGTCTCGAAACTCATGGAGCCTTCCAGCTGTCGACATAGGCCGGGTTTTCCACGGAGGCCGCGGCCTCGCCGACCTCCAGCGGGTCGCGGGTGTCGACCATCACGGCGTATTCGTCGGTGGCGGGCTGGGGTTGGCTGAGCATGTTCTTCAGCGCCTTGGGGTGCGGGCCGTGGGTGAAGCCGCTCGGGTGAAAAGTTAGCATGCCTGCTTCGATGTGGTCGCGGCTGAAGAAATCGCCGGCGTGGTAGAAGAGCACTTCCTCGAAGTCGTCGTTGTTGTGGAAGAACGGCACCTTCAGCGCGCCCGGATCGGTCTCGAAGGGCCTGGGCGCGAAGGTGCAGACCACGAACCGGTCGCTCAGGAACGTCGTGTGGACGGAGGGCGGCAGGTGGTAGCGGTGGCTGGTGATCGGCCGCAGGTCCTTCACGTTCAGCCGCACCGGCGCGAGGTCGCCATGCCAGCCGACGGCGTCCAGCGGGTTGTAGGGGAAGGTCACGCGGGAGACCTCGCCGCGCTTCTTGACCTCCACCCGGTATTCTCCGGCGACATTCTGGTGGTCGAGGAAGGCCTCGTCCATGACCGGCGTTTCCAGCATGGCCGGATCGAAGAAGGCGTGGGGACCCAGCAGGCCGCGGTCCGGCAGGGTAAAGTGGGTGTTGGTGGCCTGGATCATCAGGACCGCGGTAGGCTCGGACGGGCTGAGCCGCCACATGGTCCCGCGCGGCAGGTAGAGGTAATCGCCGGCGGCGTAGCTCAGGTGGCCGTAGTCGCAGAAGAGGTCGCCCGAACCGGCGTGGACGAACAGCAGCTGGTCGCCGTCGGCGTTGCGCGCGAGCGCCGGCATGGCCGAAGCGAGCTTCCAGAAGCACATCTCGACGGCGGCGTTCATCAGCACCTTGCCGGCCGCCCACGGCGAGGGCTCGGCGGCGTTCAGCGCATTGAGGTCGAAGGCGCGGGGGCGCAGCGGGCCCTCGAAATTGGTCCAGCCGGTGGGCGGGCGCCGGTGGTGGATGAAGGCGGCCGGGCCGAAGAAGCCCTCCTTGGAGATTTCCCGCTCATAGGTGCCGGCCGGCATGTCGGCGTGGGCCTGGCGCGAGTGCTCGCCTTGGGCGGCGCGGACGGGGATCCAGTTGCGAGACGCCATCAGGGTTCGTCCTTGTAGATCGCCACCTCCAGCGCGTGGCCGTCGGCGATACGGGCACGGTACATGCCCGAGGTGTTGAAGCTCCAGGCCATCTGGCCGTCGGGCGCAACCGCGATCACCCCGCCCTGCCCGCCGAGCTCTGTGAGGTCGCCCTGGATCACCCGGTCGCAAGCGGCCTGCAGGCTGAGGCCCGCCAGCTCGACCAGGGCGCAGATGCGCGCAGCGACCGAGAGGCGGATGAAATACTCGCCCTCGCCGGTGCAGGCGACGGCCGCGGATTTGTCGGAGGCGTAGGCGCCGGCGCCGATCAGCGGGCTGTCGCCCACCCGGCCCCAGCGCTTGCCGGTCGTGCCGCCGGTGGAGGCGCCGGCGGCGACGACGCCCCGGGCGTCGCGGGCGACCACGCCCACGGTCCCGCGCTTGCCCTCGTCATGGGCCAGAGCCGCCTGCCGCTCGTCGATGACGGCGCCTTGCGGCCGCGGCGGGACCGGCAGGCCCTCGCGCGCCAACTGATTTTCCAGCGCCCGCCAGCGCCGCTCGACGAAGAAATAGCCCGGCTCAGCCTGTTCCAAGCCACGGTCGGCGGAAAGCGCGTCGGCGCCGGCGCCCATCAGTAGGACGTGCGGCGAGCGCACCATGATCTCGCGGGCGAGCGAGATCGGGTTGCGGGTGCGGGTGACCCCGGCGACCGCGCCGGCCTCGAGCGTCGCGCCGTTCATGATCGCGGCGTCCAGCTCGACCTTGCCGTCGGCGGTGAAGACCGCGCCGCGCCCGGCGTTGAACAGGGGATCGTCTTCCAGCACCCGGACGGCCGTCTCGACCGCATCCACCGCCGCGCGGCCGCGCGCCAGCACCGCCGCCCCGGCCTCCGCCGCCCGGGCAAGCGCGCCGCGATAGGCGCAGTCCTGCTCGGGTTTCAGGTCGGCGCGGTCGATGACGCCGGAACCGCCGTGAACCACCAGCGACCAGCGGTCAGCCATCAGTCCTCCTTGGGCGGCAGCACGCCGCGGCGCATCTGGTCGAGCTCGATGGACTCGAACAGCGCCTTGAAGTTGCCCTCGCCGAAGCCCTCGTTGCCCTTGCGCTGGATCATCTCGAAGAAGATCGGGCCGATCATGTTCTCGGTGAAGATCTGCAGGAGCAGGCCCTGGCCTTCGGTGGGGGCGCCGTCGATCAGGATCTTGTCGGCCTGCAGCCGCTGGACGTCCTCGCCATGGCCGGGGACGCGGGCCTCGATGCCCTCGAAATAGGCGTCGATGGTGTCCTGGAACTTCACGCCGCGCTCGCGCATGGTCTCGACCGACTGGTAGATGTCGTCGGTCCCCAGCGCCACGTGCTGGATGCCTTCGCCCTTGTAGTCCTTGAGGAATTCCTCGATCTGCGAATGCTCGTCCTGGCTCTCGTTGAGCGGGATGCGGATCTTGCCGCAGGGGCTGGTCATGGCCTTGGAGATCAGCGCCGTCTGCTTGCCCTCGATGTCGAAGTAGCGGATCTCGCGGAAGTTGAAGATGCGCTCGTAGAACTCCGCCCAATGGGCCATCTGGCCGCGGTGGACGTTGTGGGTCAGGTGGTCGAGGTAGGTCAGGCCCGTGGAGTTCGCCGCCGCCGCTTCGGCGGCGCCTTCAATAGCTACGAAGTCGACGTCATAGATCTCCTGCGCGCCATAGCGGTCGACCAGGTAGAGGTTCGAGCCGCCGATCCCCTCGATCGCCGGGATGTTCAGCTCCATCGGCCCGACCGGGCCCATCACCGCCTTGGCGCCGCGCTCGACGGCCAGCTTCAGCGCCTTGGCGGCGTCCTTCACGCGGAAGGCCATGGCATTGGCCGAGGGGCCGTGCGCCGCGCGGAAGGCGGCTGCCTGACCCTGCGGCTCCATGTTGAGGATGAAGTTGATGTCGCCCTGGCGAAAGCGCAGCACGTTCTTCGAGCGGTGCTTCGACACCGCCGTGAAGCCCATCATCTCGAAGAGGCCCTTCAGCCGCTCCGGCTCGGGCGAGGTGAACTCGACGAACTCGAAGCCGTCGGTGCCCAGCGGATTTTCGAAGAGGTCGCGGCTTTCCGGGCGGGTGTCGACGGTCATCGGCTCACTCCTATTCGGGCGCAATTCGTATCATTTGAAACGAGTTTGCGAAAGCGGCCCGAATGGAGAAACGCCTGACCGAGGCAAAAGTCGCGTCAGGCGAGGGCGGCTCGCCGCCGGCGCAGCATGGCGCCCGTCAGGCCGAAGCCCGCGATCATCAGGCCCCAGACGGCAGGTTCCGGCACGTCGCCCGGCCGGGTGATCGAGGCGGTGATATGCTCGGTGTTGTCGCCGTTGTTGGAGTCCCAATAGAGGAGCTGCAGCGTCCCCGTCTGCCAGGCGGCGCCCGAGAAGCTGGTCCCCAACACCATGTACTGGCCGTTCAACCGGCCGATGAGGGCGCCATAGGGCGCGGTGAAGCCGTCCTGGGTCCAGAGCGGGAAGGGCTCTCCGATGTGGGTCCCCGCCGGCTGGCCGGAATCGTCGCCGGCCACAGCGGTGCGATTGGCGATCAAGCCATCCGCGTTGGACCAGCGCGGCAGGGCGCCAGCGTTCCACAGGTCGTCCGCATCGACGCTGACATTGAAGAGGTCGCCCAGCGTCAGGCTGATGGTCGACACGCCCGTCCCGCCGGACGAGGAATTGGCCAGCGCGTCGACCACATAGAGCGTGGCGTTGGCCGATCCTGCGATCAGGCTGGCGGTGGCGAAGGCTGCGAGGGCGAGGCGCTTCATGGCTCTGGCTCCAAAAGCGGTCGTGGACCGTAAAGACAAATAACGTTGATCTCCAATCCCGATGTCAATGAAGATCAGTGGTGGAGCTTGCCGATAAACCCCGCCGCGAGACAGGCCGGGCCGCGCCTGCTAGCGAAGGTGTCCGAATCCACGGCGGGATGGACCATGCTTCGCAAACTTTACGACTGGGTCCTGCGGCTCGCCGCCTCGGATCGTGCGCCCTGGGCCCTGGCGATCGTGTCGTTCGCGGAGAGCTCGTTCTTCCCGATCCCGCCGGACGTGATGCTCGCGCCGATGGTCGCCGCCCGGCCGAACCGCGCCTTCGTCTACGCCGGAATCTGCACCGCGGCCTCCGTCATAGGCGGACTGCTCGGCTACTGGATCGGCGTGCACCTCGAGCCGCTTGGCCACGCCATCCTGCGCATCTTCGGCCACCCCAACGGCCAGGCCGAGTTCCAGCACTGGTTCGACAAATACGGCCTGTGGGTGATCCTGATCAAAGGCGCCACGCCCATCCCCTACAAGCTGGTGACGATCACCGCCGGCTTCGCGCGGTTCGATCTTTTCACCTTCGTCTGGGCCTCGATCCTCACCCGCGGCTTCCGCTTCTTCACCGTGGCGACCGTCCTGAAGTTCTACGGCCCCGCCCTGCTGAAGGAGTTCGAGAAGCGGATGAATCTCTACGCGACCCTGTTGCTGATCCTCCTGGTCGGTGGCTTCGTGGCGCTCAAGTATTTTGGCTGAGGCCGGGTTTCGGTCCATAAGGGCCAAGCCGATGACGAACGTCCTGCGACCCTTCCTCGACCGCTGGCGGCTCTGCGCGCTGGTGGCCTCGGCCGCGATGCTGGCCACGGCGCATGCCTTCGAGACTTTCGGCGGCTACGCGCCCTGCCTGCTCTGCCTGCGCCAGCGCGAGGTCTATTGGGCGGCCGCGGCCATCGCGGCGATCTCGATGGTCGTCGTGCGCCTGCCGGGCGGGCCGCGCTGGCGCCAGATCAGCGACTGGATCCTGGCTATCGTGTTTCTGGTGAGCCTGGGCTGGGCGGTCTACCACGCCGGCGCGGAGTGGAAGTTCTGGCCCGGGCCGCAGGCCTGCTCGGGCGTGGGCAAGGTCAGCGCCGCCGACCTCAACGCCTTCCTGAACGGGGCCAAGGTGCACGGGCCGTCGTGCGAGGACGCCGCCTGGCGGTTCCTGGGACTGTCCATGGCCGGCTGGAACGCGCTGGTCTCGCTGGGCCTGGCGGTGATGAGCGGGCTGGCCGCCCTTCGCGAAAGGGCCAAGCGATGAGCGCAAAACCTCTCCCGCCGCGCCCGGGCCGCGGCGCCGCGGCCCAGCGGCTGGCCGAGATCCTGCGGGTCGACCACGCGGGGGAGCTGGCGGCCGTCGCCATCTACCGCGGCCAGCGCGCGGTGCTGGGCGAGGCGCCGGGCCAGCAGCGGATGGTGGGTCAGCTCGCCGAGATGGAGGCCCACGAGGCCGAGCATCTGGCGCGCTTCGATCGTCTGCTCACCGAGCGCCAGGTGCGGCCGACGGCGTTCGCCCCGCTCTGGCGGCTGGCCGGTTTTGCGCTCGGCGCCGGGACCGCGCTGATGGGCGCCAAGGCGGCGCATGCCTGCACCGAGGCAGTGGAGAACGTCATCGAGGGGCACTACGCCGGCCAGGTCGCCGAGCTTGCCGACCGCGAGCCGGAGCTTTCCGCCCAGCTCGCCCAGTTCCGCCAGGAGGAGCTGGCGCACCGCGACCTTGCCGTCGAGGAGGGCGCCCACGAAGCGCCGGCCTATGCCTTGCTTTCCGCCGTCGTGCGCGCCGGCTGCCGGACCGCCATCAAGATCAGCGAAAAGCTCTGACAGCGGACACTGGCCGTGTCGCAGGCCCCATGATCTAGTCGCGGCTCAGTCGGGAGAGCCGCGTGACAGACACCTTGCAGAAACCTGCCGCCCGCAAGGCCGCCAAGCCGGCGTTCCGGCCGTTCATTCCGACCAATGTCGCCCTCCCCGAACTCACCCCCCTGCCGCTAATCATCGGCGCCCTCCTGGGCGTGGTTTTCGGCGCCTCTTCGCTCTACCTGGTGCTGAAGGTCGGGCTGACGGTCTCGGCCTCGATCCCGGTGGCGGTGATCTCGATCACCCTCTTCCGTCTGCTGGCCCGGCTGGGGATCGCCAGGGCCTCGATCCTGCAGAACAACATCGTCCAGACCGCGGGCTCGGCGGGGGAATCCATCGCCTTCGGCCTCGGCGTCACCATGCCGGCGATCATGATCCTGGGCTTCGACATGCAGATCGCCCACGTCATGCTGGTGGCGATCCTGGGCGGCCTGCTGGGCATCCTGATGATGATCCCGCTCCGTCGCGCCCTGATCGTCGAGCAGCACGGCATCCTCAAGTACCCCGAGGGCACGGCCTGCGCCGAGGTGCTGAAGGCCGGCGCGACCCGCGAGGAGCACGAGCTTGGCCTCGACGCCAGCAAGGCGCAGACCGAGGCGGAGGTGGCGCACAGCGCCCGGACCATCGTCACCGGTTTCGGCCTGGGGCTGGTCTACAAGCTGGCCGAGGGCGCGTTCAAGCTCTGGAAGGACACGCCGGAAGCCATCTTCGGCGCGCCGCTGGCCAAGGCCTCCGTGGCCGCCGAGATCTCGCCGGAGTTGCTGGGCGTCGGCTATATCATCGGCCCGCGCATCGCCTCGGCCATGGCCGGCGGCGGGGTGCTGGCCTACCTGGTGCTGATCCCGCTGATCCAGTTCTTCGGCGCGGCGACCGGCGTCGTGATCGCGCCCGGCAAGGTCCCGATCGCCGAGATGTCGCCGGGCGACATCCGCAGCGCCTACATCCTCTACATCGGTGCAGGCGCCGTCACCGCCGGCGGCCTGATCAGCCTGGCGCGGGCCATGCCGACCATCTGGCGCAGCCTGCGCGGCGCCGTCGGCGACTTCAGCGCCAAGCCAGGCGCAGCGGCCGCGGGCGCCGAGGTTCCGCGCACCGACCGCGACATCTCGCTGAAGTGGGTGGCGGCGGGTGTCGTGGCCCTGGTGGTGGCGATCCTGCTGGCCCCCTCGCTGCACATGAACATCGTGGGCGCGGTGCTGATCGTGCTGTTCGGCTTCATGTTCGTGACCGTGTCCTCGCGCCTGACCGGCGAGCTCGGCTCCTCGTCCAACCCGATCTCCGGCATGACGGTGGCGACGCTGCTGCTCACCTGCCTGCTCTTCCTGCTGCTGGGCTGGACCGGGCCCAGCTATTTCGTCACCGCGCTCTCGGTGGGCGGCATCGTCTGCATCGCGTCGTCCAACGGCGGGACCACCTCGCAGGACCTGAAGACCGGCTTCCTGATCGGGGCGACGCCGCGCGCCCAGCAGCTGGCGATCCTGGTCGGCGCCTTCGCCTCCGCCGTGGCGCTTGGGCCCATCCTGCTGGCGCTGAACCAGGCCGCCACGGTCTATGTGCCGCAGCCGGCCGGCCCGCCCGCGGTCCCGGCGGCCGCGGTCTCCACCCTGCCCACCGAACACCTCGCCGGCCCGCAGCAGGCTCAGGACCCGGGCGTCTATCACATCTGGCAGAAGGCCGATCCGACCGGCGGGGCGGCGACCCGCTATCTGGTCCGCGCCGATGGCACGCTGGCCTACCTCGTCGACCCCGGCATCAACGGCCACGTGAAGGTCCGTCCCGACGGCACCACGGTCACCAAGTTCGACGCGCCCAAGGCCACCCTGATGAGCTACATCATCAAGGGCATCCTCAGCCAGCAGCTGCCCTGGGCCCTGGTCCTCCTTGGCGTCATGATCGCTGTGGTGCTCGAAATGTGCGCCATTCCAGCCCTGGCCTTCGCGGTCGGGGTCTATCTGCCGATCTCGTCCTCGATGCCGATCTTCATCGGCGGGGCGGTGCGCTGGCTGGTCGATCGCAGGAGCCGCGGCGTCCATTCCGAGACCCTGTCGGAGGCCGAGCTCTCGGCGGAATCCGACCGCAGCCCGGGCGTCCTGATGGCCTCGGGCTACATCGCCGGCGGCGCCATCGCGGGCATCGGCATCGCGTTCTCGGCCGGGGTTCTCGGGAACTTCGACCGCGACCTCACGGCGCTGATGGAGAAGGTCAATCCGTTCTTCGCCGGCGTGAACGCCGACTGGCTGTCGCTGATCCCGTTCGCGATCCTGATGGCGGTGCTTTACCGGGCGGGCACGCGCAAGACGCCCGCAGCCTAGCTCTAGCCCTGCGAGCGCGACTCCAGCGAAACACAACCTGCGGGGACTCGCGCGACTCCAGAAGTTCTGCTTTTGTTCTAGACTTCAGGAGGCGGACATGGCGGACGGCGCACATCAATTCATGGCCTCGGCGGCGTGGCCGGCCTGGCCGCGTCTGAATCAGGCCCTGGCGGCGCGCAGTTCGCTTTGGGCCATCTGCGCCTGCGGCCGCGAGGCCCTGATCGACCCCCGGCCCTGGGTCGCACAGGGCCTGTCGCGCCAGGCGACCTCGAACCTGGAAGCCCGCCTTCGCTGCTATTGCGGCGCGCGCCGCGCGCGTCTGGAAATCCGCGGCCTGGCCGAGGCGCCGGCCGAGGGCGCGGGCGGGATCTACGTCTTCCGGTGAGAACCTATTTGTTGGTGCCGTACATGCGGTCGCCGGCGTCGCCGAGGCCCGGCAGGATATAGCCGTGGTCGTTCAGCCGCTCGTCCACAGCGGCGGTCCAGACCTTCACCTCGGGGTGGTGGCCCTGGAACTTCGACAGGCCCTCCGGCGAGGCCAGCAGGCAGGCCAGGCGGATCGACTGGGCGCCGGCCTCCTTCAGCCGGTCGACGGCGGCGATGGCGGTATTGCCGGTGGCCAGCATCGGGTCGATGACGATCACCGGCCGGTCGGCGAGGTCGGCGGGCGCGCGGAAATAGTACTCCACGCAATTCAGCGTGATCGGGTCGCGGTAGAGGCCGATGTGGGCGACGCGGGCGGAGGGGGCCAGCTCCAGCATGCCGTCCAGCATGCCCATGCCCGAGCGCAGGACCGGGGCGAACACCAGCTTCTTGCCGGCCATCTGGGGCGCCTGCATCGTCTGCAGCGGCGTCTCGATCTCGACCATCTCCAGCGGCAGGTCGCGGGTGACTTCGTAGCAGAGTAGCGCCCCGATCTCCTTCAGGAGCTGGCGGAAGCTTTTGGTCGAGGTGTCCTTCTTCCGCATCAGGGTCAGCTTGTGCTGCACCAGCGGGTGGCTGACGATCGTGACGCCCTTCATGGGATCCCCTCAGAAGACAGTGCCGTCACTTATCACGGCGATGGGCGGACCGCCCTCGGCGGGGCGAAGCTGGCGCGCGATGCGCCGCCCGGCCGCCCAGGTGCCGCCTTCGAGCACGCGCGCCAGCGGGAAGGCTTGCGCCGTGACACCCAGCCGTTCGCGGACCATGGGCGCCAAGCGGTCCAGAAGCGCCACCGTCAAGGCGCGCCAGCCCACGACTACGGGGCTGTCGACCGGATGGCCGATGCGAGCGTCGTCAGGATCACGCAGGGCCAGCACGCCGGTGTCCACGAAGAGGCCGCCGTTGCGGTACTCGGCGAGACCGGTGAGGCCGTCGATATTCACGACCTGGATCCCAGCCCACTGGAGCGGCTCGATAAGGGAATAGCTCATCCATTGCGAAAGCTTGTGCAGAGGAACCACGTCATGTCCCGGGAGCGGATGAGGCCAGCAGTCGCCAAGCGGCACGCCGCCGCGATTCAGCCGACCCGGCCAGATCGGTCCCAGCTCATGGAGCAGCACGTCGAGAATGTCCTCGGCGTCGAGCTGCCCGCGTCTGGCGCGCGCAGCAATCAGGTCGAACAGCTTGCGCGGTCGCCCGACCGTTGCGCCAAGCCGACGCAGAAGGGCCGCCCGGCCCTCGACGCCCAACAGCGGGTTGTCGTCGGAAACCTGGAACGCCTCGGCGACGGACGCCCCGGTGACGCCGGAGAGATCGTCAAGCGCGCCGGCTTCCCACATTCGCAGAGAGGCGACGCCCAGGCCCTCGGATCTAGACAGCTCGGCGCCGGTGGCGTCCCGGTAGCGCCAGGTCGGTCCGGCCCCGGCATCGAGCAGCACGGAGGGGATCACAAGGTCGAATGCCGCGCGCCCGAGCTCCAGCGGATCCGACGGCTTTTGCGCCTCGTCCCAAAGGTCGCGCCCGTCGGCCGTGAAGTGTCGCCATCGCGCGTGGAAAGGGACATTCAGGTCCGGGTAGTTCATCTGCACGGTCTCGGCCGTGAGATCGGCCGCCGCATCCATGCGTGACATGTCCACCCGCCATTGCGGAAGGTCCCATGCCTCAGCCAGCCGCAGCATCGCCTCCGCCGCGTAGCGCACAGCCCCCGCGGTTAGCAGATCGTCGGCCCCACGGCGCTCGCCGCCGCTCATCCACGTCTCTTCAGCATGCGATCTCAGAATTCCTTGAGGTCGCGGCCGACGACCTTCTTGAGGTCGGCCTTGCTCGGCGGCTTGTCGGGCGTGAAGTAGCCGGCGGCCTTCTTGGCTTCCATCTCGACATTGGCGTCGTCGGGGACCAGGCCGTCGGGGATCGGCACGCGCTCGCCGAGCTCGACGCCGCCCTTCACCAGGGCGTCGTACTTCATATTGGACATGGAGACGAAGCGGTCGATCCGGCGGATGCCCAGCCAGTGGATGATGTCGGGCATCAGCTGCTGGAAGCGCGCATCCTGCACGCCGGCCACGCATTCGGTCCGCTCGAAATAGGTCGCCGCCTGGTCGCCGCCCGGCTGGCGCTTGCGGGCGTTGTAGACCAGGAACTTGGTCACTTCGCCCAGCGCGCGGCCTTCCTTGCGGTTGTAGACGATCAGCCCCGTGCCGCCGGCCTGGGCCTGGGCCACGCTCTCCTCGATCCCGTGGATCAGATAGGGCCGGCAGGTGCAGATGTCCGAGCCGAACACGTCGGAGCCGTTGCACTCGTCATGCACCCGGCAGGTGAGCGTATAGCGCCTGTCGCCCAGGTGGGTCGGATCGCCGAACATGTAGAGGGTGATGCCCCCAATCGGCGGCAGGAAGACGGAGATGTCGGGCCGGGTGACCAGCTCGGGATACATGCCGCCGGTCTGTTCGAAGAGGGTGCGGCGAAGCTGCGTCTCCTCGACCTCGAAGCGCTCGGCGATGCCGGGCAGATGCCAGACGGGGTCGATGGCGGCCTTGGTGACGGCCACGTCGCCGCCTTCATGGACGATCTCGCCGTCGACCTTCAGCCGGCCCTTGGCAATGGCCTCGTGGATCTCCGGCAGGCTGATGCGCGCCTTGGTGACCGCGATGGTCGGGCGGATGTCGACGCCCTCGGCCAGCTCGGGGGCGAAGTCCTCGGCGACCCGGTGGCCCCAGGGATCGAGCGAGACGATCTTGCCGGCCTCGCTCCACTGGGCGTGCGGGCCGATCGGCACGACGGGATAGGTGTTGTGCAACTCGGGCCGGGTCTCGGCGGCCATGGCGCCCGACGAGATGGCGAGCGCGCGATAGATCGAATAGGCGCCGCCGTGGGCGCCGACGGCGTTGCGGTCGGCGCCCGCGTTCGGCGTCGCGATGACCGGGCCGCGTTCGCGCGCGGTGGGTGCGTCCCAATGGATGGGAAAGCGGCTGGCCGAACCCGTGCCGGGGTGCGAGGTGAGCCGGATGTGAGATGTCCTGTTGCCGGACATGGAACGGTACGAACCTCCAGAATCAAGAAGGCCCTGCCGCCGGTTCGCCGGCGCAGGGCCTTTGAGGGCGAATAGTGCTCCCGGCTACTAGGGTTGGCAAGGGTTACGACTTTGCTGTGGGCTCAGGTTGGGCGCCTGGCGGCTTGCGAAACCCGGCGCTGATCTTTGCGCCGACGTGCGATAACGCCGCTCTGCTTCCGCGCGCGCATTTCGTGCCGCCGGCGCCTGTCGGGCGGGCGTGACGCCTTGACGCCACGGGGCCTTGGACCGTCTGCTGGACAGGGGCGATCGAGCCCCGGCAGGTTCGCCCCGTGATCCAGGATCTCGCGTCCGACATCGAACCGATCCCGCTGCAGAGGGCGCGGGGCGCCGGCCGCATTGCGGTGGGCGCCGACGGGCCGGTGACGCGGCTTGCGCGCCTCTACCAGGACGGCTGCGCCAAGATCCGCCTGCCGACGGACCATTCGGCCAAGACCCTGGAGGCGGTGCTGATCAACTCGGCCGGCGGGCTGACCGGCGGCGACCGGATGAGCTGGCAGGTCGACGTGGACGCCGGGGCGGCGCTCACCCTCTCCACCCAGGCCTGCGAGAAGGTCTACCGCGCCCGCGACGGCCGGGCGGAGGTGGCGGTGTCGCTGAACGCCGAAGCCGGCGCGCGGATCGATTGGCTGCCGCAGGAGACCATCCTCTTCGACGGCGGGGCGCTGGCCCGTACGCTCACCGCCGAACTCGCCGCCGGGGCGCGGTTGCTGGCGGTGGAAGCTGTGATCCTCGGCCGCACCGCCATGGCCGAGACGGTGCGGGTCGGCGAATTGCGCGACCGTTGGCGCATCCGGCGCGAGGGCAAGCTGGTGTTCGCCGACGACCTTCACTTCGGCGGCGACATGACGGCGCTGACGGCGCTGACGGCGCTCGCGCCGGTGCTGGGCGGGGCAGCCGCCTTCGCCTCCCTGCTGCTGGTGGCGGAGGACGCCCCGCGTTTCCTTGCGCCGTTGCGCGCCGTGCTGAGCCCGGGCGGCGGGGCCAGCGCCTTCGATGGCAAGCTGTTCTGCCGAATCGTGGCGAAGGACGGCCTGGCGCTCCGGCGCATCCTGCCTCCCGCCATCGCCGCCTTGCGCGACGGCGAGCCCTGCCCGCGCGTCTGGGGACTTTGAGATGAACCTGACGCCCCGGGAGAAGGACAAGCTGCTGATCGCCATGGCCGCCGAGGTGGCCCGCAAACGCCTCGCCCGCGGCGTGAAGCTCAACTATCCGGAGGCCATCGCGCTCATCAGCGACTTCGTGGTCGAAGGCGCCCGCGACGGCCGCACCGTCGCCGAGCTGATGGAGGCCGGCGCCCACGTGATCACCCGCGGCCAGGTCATGGAGGGCATCCCTGAAATGATCCACGACGTTCAGGTCGAGGCCACCTTTCCCGACGGGACCAAGCTCGTCACCGTCCACCATCCGATCCGCTGAGGAGACCCCGCATGAAGACGATCCTCGCCCGCGCCATCTTCGCCGCCATCCTGTTGGCGCCGGCCGCGGCCTTTGCCCACCCCGGCGACCACACGACCATGAGCGTGGCCGCCGTCGCCCATCACATCGTCACCTCGCCGGATCATCTGGCGGAGGTCGTCATGGGGGCTCTGATGGTGGTCGGCCTCGTCATCCGGCGCCGACGGCGGGCGGGTCGATGATCCCGGGCGAGGTCATCCCGGCGGCCGGCGATATCGAGCTCAATGCGGGCGCGGCTGCGGTGACCCTGCAGGTGGCCAATACCGGAGACCGGCCGATCCAGGTGGGCAGCCACTACCATTTCTTCGAGACCAACCCGGCGCTCAGCTTCGACCGCGACGCCGCGCGCGGCATGCGGCTCGACATCGCCGCCGGGACCGCCGTGCGCTTCGAGCCCGGCCAGGCGCGCGAGGTGCAGATCGTACCTTTCGGCGGCAAGCGCGAGGTCTACGGCTTCCGCCAGGCCGTGATGGGCGGTCTCTGAGATGCCCGCCCGGATCAGCCGCGCGACCTATGCCGACATGTTCGGCCCCACCACGGGCGACCGCGTGCGGCTGGCCGACACCGGGCTCTTCATCGAGGTAGAGCGCGACTTCACCACCTACGGCGAGGAGGTGAAGTTCGGCGGCGGCAAGGTGATCCGCGACGGCATGGGCCAGTCTCAGGTCACCCGGGCCGCCGGCGCGGTCGACACGGTCATCACCAACGCCCTGATCGTCGACCACTGGGGGATCGTGAAGGCTGACGTGGGCCTCAAGGACGGCCGCATCGTCGCCATCGGCAAGGCGGGCAACCCGGACACCCAATCGGGCGTCGACATCATGATCGGCCCGGCCACCGAGGCCATCGCCGGCGAGGGCAAGATCCTCACTGCCGGCGCCATGGATTGCCACATCCACTTCATCTGCCCCCAGCAGATCGAGGAGGCGCTGATGAGCGGCGTCACCACCATGCTGGGCGGCGGCACGGGCCCCGCCACCGGCACCAACGCCACCACCTGCACGCCAGGCCCCTGGCACCTGGCGCGGATGTTGGAAGCGGCCGAGGCGTTCCCGATGAACATCGGCTTCTCGGGCAAGGGCAACGCCAGCTTGCCCGAAGCCCTTGTCGAACAGATCGCCGGCGGCGCCTGCGCGATGAAGCTGCACGAGGACTGGGGCACGACGCCGGCTGCGATCGACTGCTGCCTCAGCGTCTGCGACGACCACGATGTCCAGTGCATGATCCACACCGACACGCTCAACGAGAGCGGCTTCGTCGAGGACACCATCGCCGCCTTCAAGGGCCGCACGATCCACGCCTTCCACACCGAGGGCGCCGGCGGCGGCCATGCGCCGGACATCCTGAAGGTCGCGGGGCTGGCGAACGTCATCCCCTCCTCGACCAACCCGACCCGGCCCTACACGCGCAACACCCTGGCCGAGCATCTCGACATGCTGATGGTCTGCCATCACCTTGACCCGAAGGTCCCCGAGGACGTGGCCTTCGCCGAGAGCCGCATCCGGCGCGAGACCATCGCGGCCGAAGACATCCTGCACGACCTGGGCGCGCTCTCGATCATCGCCTCGGACAGCCAGGCCATGGGCCGGGTCGGCGAGGTGCTGATCCGCACCTGGCAGACCGCCGACAAGATGAAGCAGCAGCGCGGCTCCCTGTCCGGCGACGGCGCCGCCGACAACGCCCGGGTGAAGCGCTACATCGCCAAATACACGATCAACCCGGCCATCGCCCACGGCATGAGCGCCCACATCGGCAGCGTCGAGGTCGGCAAGCGCGCCGACCTGGTGCTCTGGAACCCGGCCTTCTTCGGGGTGAAGCCGGACCTGGTGCTGCTGGGCGGGACCATCGCGGCTGCGCCCATGGGCGACCCCAACGCCTCGATCCCGACGCCGCAGCCGGCGCACTACCGCCCGATGTTCGGCGCCTTCGGCAAGGCGGTGACCCGGACCAGCGTGACCTTCGTCTCGAAGCTCGCCGCCGAGAGCGGCCTGCGCGACCGGCTCGGCCTCGATAAGCAGTTGCTGGCGGTGGATAATGTGCGCGGCAGAATCTCCAAGGCCTCGATGATCCACAATGACGCGACCCCCGTGATCGAGGTCGACCCGGAGACCTATGTCGTGAAGGCCGACGGCGAGATCCTCACCTGCGAACCGGCCGAGGTGCTGCCCATGGCCCAGCGGTATTTCCTGTTCTGATGATGACTCGAGCCTCCAACCCCAGTTCCTCCCCGCTTTGGGGGAGGTGGCGCGAAGCGCCGGAGGGGGTCCGCTCAGACCACCTCGGGAGACCCCCTCAGTCAGCTTCGCTGACAGCTCCCCCGACGGGGAGCAACTGACGTGCCTACGACCCCGATCACCGATGTCCTGCCGGCCCGCGCCTGGAGCGGCGTCGCCATCGACCGCGTGGTGCTGGACTACGACGGCCGCCACCGCCGACGCATCGTCCTGACCGGCGTCTCGGGCGCCGAGTACCTGCTGGACCTGGCCGAGGCCACGCACCTGCGCGGCGGGGACGGGCTGGTGCTGTCAGGCGGCGGCATCCTGCTGGTGGTGGCCAAGCCGGAGCCGCTGCTGGAGGTGCGGGCGGCCTCGCCCGAGGCGCTGATCAAGCTTGCCTGGCACATCGGCAACCGGCACCTGGCCGCGGCCGTCTACGCGGACCGGATCCTCATCCGCCGCGACCACGTCATCGCCCACATGCTGGAGCACCAGGGCGCGAAGGTCCGCGAGGTCGAGGAAGCCTTCGATCCCGAGGGCGGCGCCTATCACGACCACGGCCCGGCGGATCATCATCATGACCACTGAGGGCCAACTCCTGCGACTGCTGACCTGGCTGTCGCCGGCGTTTCCGGTGGGCGCGTTCAGCTATTCGCACGGGCTGGAGACCGCGATCCGCGAGGGCCCGGTGCGCGACGCCGGCGACCTCTCCGCCTGGATCGCCGGCCTGATCGAACATGGCGGCGGCTGGACCGACGCGGTGCTGTTCAAGGCCGCGCACGACACCGCCGGCGATCCCGCGGCGCTGGCCGATGTCACCGAGCTTGCCGAGGCGCTGGCGCTCTCGCTGGAGCGCCGCCGCGAGAGCCTGGGCCAGGGCGAAGCCTTCCTGATCGCCGCGCGCGCCTGGGGTCCGCAGCCCCTCAGCGGCGGCGTCGCCTACTGCACGGCCGTCGGCGCGGTCTGCGGCGCGGCGGGCGTCGCCCTCGAACCCGCCTTGACCGCCTGGCTGCACGCCTTCGCCGCCAACCTGGTCAGCGTCGCGGTGCGCGCCGTCCCCATCGGCCAGACGGCCGGTGTCGCCGTTATCGCCGAGCTGGAGCCCGTGATCCTGGCCACCGCCGCCCGCGCCGCGAGGTCCACGCTGGACGATCTGGGCTCGGCGGCGCTCAACTCCGACATCGCCGCCATGCGCCACGAAACCCTTCCCGTAAGGCTGTTCATCTCATGAGCCAGAACGGACCCCTGCGGGTCGGCATCGGCGGCCCGGTGGGCTCGGGCAAGACCACGCTGGTGGAGAAGCTCTGTAAGCAGATGCGCGACCGCTGGAGCGTCGCGGTCGTCACCAACGACATCTATACTCAGGAAGACGCCCTGATCCTCAACCGGCTGCAGGCGCTGCCCGAAGACCGCATCCTGGGCGTCGAGACCGGCGGCTGTCCGCACACCGCCATCCGCGAGGACGCTTCGATCAACCTGGCGGCCATCGCCGAAATGAATCGCCGTCACCCGGACCTCGACGTGATCTTCATCGAGAGCGGCGGCGACAACCTGGCGGCCACCTTCTCGCCGGACCTCGCCGACCTGACGATCTATGTGATCAGCGTCTGCCAGGGCGAGAAGATTCCCCGCAAGGGCGGCCCGGCGATCACCCGATCAGACCTGCTGGTGATCAACAAGACCGACCTCGCACCACACGTCGGAGCCGACCTCGACATCATGCGCTCTGACACGGCGACGGCCCGCGGCGAGCGGCCCTATGTGTTCACCGACCTGACGCGGCTGATGGGGGTCGACGAAGTGGCCCGGTTCATTGCCGCGGCCGGCGGCCTGCCGGCGCCGATAAGCGCGGTGGCTTAAGGGCCTGCAAGTAGGTCAACCGAGGCTGGCGTCTAGGGCGCCGGCTTGCCGATGATCCGCAGGCGGCTGACCCCCCCGTCGGGGAAGATGTTCAGCCGCACGAACTTCACCGGCCCGACGTCGGCGAGTTCGTCCCTGAAGGTATGGATATGGTCGGCCTGCAGCTTCACCTCAGGCAACAGCACCGGCCAGGTCTCGGCCTGGGCGGCGATCTCGGCCGGCGAACCGTGCGCGCGGCGCGAGGCCTGGATCGCGCAGCGATCGGGGTAGTTGCCCTTGAAGTGGCAGGTGTCGACGACGATTTCCTCCGCCCGGCCGAAGGTCCCGAGCTGCAGCACCGCCCAGTCATGGCCGGGCTCGCGCCGCCGCCGCGTCTCCCAGCCGTCGCCCATGTTCACGCCGCGGCCGGGCGCGGTGAGGTTGCCCACCGATCCATAGTGCTCGTCGTTGGCGATGATGCCGCGCCCGCCATTGGCCACGGCCAGGAGGTCGATGGCCTCATCGGCCTTCACCTTGGTCCAATCGGGCAGCACCCGGCCCCAGATCCGCAGGCGCGCCACGCCGCCGTCGGGGAAGATGTGCAGCCGCACATGGGTCACCGGCCGGGCGTGCTCGATGGGGAACCAGGCGCGGTCATCGCCCTTCAGGTCGAGCCGGGGGGTGACCCTTATCCACTCGGCACCGTCGCCGGGGACGGCCTCCTCGGAGCGGCAGACCTCGACCTCGGCGCCCGGCGGGTAGTTGCCGGTGAAATAGCGGGTGTCGATCTCGAAGCCCGCGATCTCGCCCGGCACGCCCAGCCGCACCACGCACCAGTCGTGGCCAGGGACCCGCTTGCGGCGGCTTTCCCAGCCGTCCATCCACTTGCCGTTTTCGTCGTACTTGCCGGCCACCCACAGCGGCGGCTCGGGCGAGATCAGCCGCGCCTTATCGGCGAAGAAGTCGTCGGTGGCGTAGACCACCTCCGACCCCAGCCGGGGCTGGGCGAGGTCCACATACTGGCGGCGCAGGTCGTCGAACACGATCAGGTCTCCCGGGTCAGCTCGGCGAGGCGGAAGCCGGTGATCCGGTGGATCTGCGCGATGGCGGTCGCGAATTCGGTTTCCGGATCGTTGGCGAGCCGCGCCTCGAAGGCGGCCAGGATATCACTGCGCGTCAGACCCTTCACCGCCACGATGAAGGGGAAACCGAAGCGCGCGCTATAGGCAGCGTTCAGCCGCTGGAAGGCCTCGAACTCTCTCGCCGAGCATTGGTCGAGGCCCGCACCCGATTGCTCTTTCACCGAGGCCTCGGCCATGCGCGTGCGGCTGGCAAGCTCGGGGTGGGCGCGGATCAGCGCCAGCTGCATATTCCGCGGCGCCGCATCGACCTGCGCCCGCATGGCCGCGGCCAGGGCGGCCGGATCGTCCAACCCGCCATCCTCGACCGTCGGCCAGACCCCCTCCGCCACCCAGGGCGAGGCCTCGTAGACCGGGCCGAACCGCGCCAGGAACTCGGCATGGGAGAGGTCGCTAAGCCGCATGCGGATGCTTTTCGCGCCAGTGCCGGGCGATCTCGATCCGGCGGGCGAACCAGACGTCCTGGTGGCCCTGCGCGTAGCGGATGAACCGCTCCAGCCCCGCCATCTTCCCCGGCCGCCCGGCGATCCGGCAATGCAGGCCCACCGACAGCATCTTCGGGGTCTCCTCGCCCTCGGCGTAGAGCACGTCGAAGGCGTCCTTCAGGTAGGAATAGAACTGCTCGCCGGTGTTCAGCCCCGTGCCTGAGAACCGCATGTCGTTGGCCTCCAGCGTATAGGGCACGATCAGCTGGGTATGCCGCCCGGCCTTCGCCCAGAACGGCAGGTCGTCGGAATAGTCGTCGGCGTCGTAGAGGAAGCCGCCGTCCTCGGCGACGAGCCGGCGCGTGTTGGGGCTGGTGCGGCCGGCGTACCAGCCGAGCGGCCGCTCGCCGGTCAGCCGCCGATGGATCGAGATCGCGCGGGCCATGTGCTCGCGCTCCACCTGCTCGGGCACGCCCTGGTAATTGATCCAGCGCCAGCCGTGGCTGGCGATCTCATAGCCGGCCTCCATGAAGGCCTCGACCGCGGCGGGATTGCGCTCCATGGCCTGGGCCACGCCGAAGACGGTGACCGGTACGCCGCAGCGCTCGAACAGGCGCAGCAGCCGCCAGACGCCGGCGCGGGCGCCGTATTCGTAGATCTGCTCCATGCTCATATGCCGCGCGCCGACCACGGGCGCAGGGTCGATCATGTCGGACAGGAAGGTCTCGGAGGCGGCGTCCCCGTGCAGGACGTTCATCTCCGCGCCCTCCTCGTAGTTCAGCACCAGCTGCACGGCGATGCGCGCGCCGCCCGGCCAGTCCGCCTTGGGCGGGTGGCGGCCGTAGCCGGTCAGGTCGCGGGGATAGGCTTCGGTGTAGGGCATCTTTGACCGCATAGCAGGCTTGGCGCGGTCCGCAGCCTCGCAAGCCGGCGCCTCGGTTGCAATTCCCGCCCCTTGGGCCGACTCTTGGGCAAATGAGTGGCCTCACGACGCACGTCCTCGACACCATGCATGGCCGGCCCGCGGCGGGCGTGACCCTACGCCTTTTGCAGGCGGGCCAGACGATCGCGCGGGCGGTGACCAACGCCGACGGACGGTGCGACGCGCCCCTGCTGAACGCCGAGGCGCTGAAGGCCGGCGCCTACCGGCTGGAGTTCGACGTGGGCGCCTATTACCGGGGGCTGGGCGTCGCCCTGCCGGAGCCGGCGTTCCTGGAGACGGTGGCCATCGAGTTCGGAGTGGCCGACGCGGCGGGTCACTACCACGTGCCGCTGCTGGTCAGCCCCTTCGCCTATTCGACCTATCGCGGCAGCTGAGATGGGACGGCCAATCCAGTTCCTGCTGGATGGCGAGGTCCGCGAGCTGGCGGAAATCGATCCGACCCTGACGGTGCTCAACCTGCTGCGCTACGACCTGCGGCGCACCGGGACCAAGGAGGGCTGCGCCGAGGGCGACTGCGGGGCCTGCACCGTGGTGCTGGGCGAACTCGCCGACGGCAAGGTCCGGTTCCGGGCGGTCAACGCCTGCATCCTGTTCGCGCCCATGCTGGACGGCCGGGCGCTGTTCACGGTCGAGAGCCTGAAACAGGACGAGGCGTTGCACCCGGTGCAGCAGGCGATGGTCGAGAAGCACGGGTCGCAATGCGGGTTCTGCACGCCCGGGTTCGTGATGAGCCTCTACGCCCACCAGCGGGAGGGCGCGGCGAGGGACAGCCAGAGTCTGAAGGACGCGCTGGCGGGGAACCTCTGCCGCTGTACGGGCTACGGGCCGATCCTGGCGGCGGGGCAGGAAATGGCGCAGCCCCCGGAGCACATCGGGCCATTGGCGGCGGCCCTGGAGGCGATCCGGCCGGCCGAGAGCCTGGAGGTCGAGCACAGGGGCCGGCGGTTCCTCGCGCCGCGCACCACGGCCGAGTTCGCGGCGGCGGTCGAGGCGAACCCGGAGGCGACGATCCTGGCGGGTGGCACCGATGTCGGCCTTTGGGTGACCAAGCAGCATCGCGAGCTGGCCACCGTGATCTCGATCAACGAGGTCGCGGAGCTGCGCGGCGTCGAGGACCTGGGGGACAGCATCCGGATCGGCGCCGCCGCGCGATATACCGATGTGACGAAGGTTTTCGGCGATATGCACGCCGAGCTCGGCGAATTGCTCAGAAGGTTGGGCGGATTGCAGGTTCGGAACCTGGGCACCGTCTGCGGTAACATCGCCAACGGCTCGCCCATCGGGGACATGCCGCCGGCGCTGATCGCGGCCGGGGCGAGCCTCGTGCTGAGCCACGGCGCCGAGAGCCGCACGATCCCGCTGGAAGCCTATTTCCTGGCCTATGGGAAGCAGGACCGGCGGGCCGGAGAGTTCGTCGAGGCGGTGATCGTCCCGAAGATCGCGGCGGGCCGCGTGTTCCGAATCTACAAGCTCTCCAAGCGATTCGACCAGGACATCTCGGCGGTCTGCGCGGGGATTTCCGTCGGGGTGGAACGCGGTCGGGTGACCGACGCGCGGATCGCGTTCGGGGGCATGGCGACGACGCCGAAGCGGGCGGCGGCCTGCGAGATGGCGCTGACCGGCCATCCCTGGACCGAAGCCGCCGTGCGGGCGGCGGCGGAGGCGCTGGCGGAGGACTTCCAGCCGATCAGCGACATGCGGGCTTCAGCCGGCTACCGACTGCAGGTGGCGAAGAACCTGGTGATCAAGGCCTACCTGGAAAGCGCCGCGCCGATCCGCGTGCTCGAGACCGAGGCGGTGGCCCATGCCTGACTCGGGCGCCACCGCGCGGATCCTGGGCGTCGTCCACTCGGCCATCGCCCACGACAGCGCCGAGAAGCACGTGTCGGGCGAGGCGCTCTACATCGACGACCTGCCCGAACCGGCCGGTCTGCTGCACATCCATGTGGGGCAGAGCACGCGGGCGCATGCGAAACTCACGCGCCTGGACCTGTCGAAGGTGAAGGCCGCGCCGGGGGTGGTCTGTGTGCTGAGCGCTGCGGACGTACCGGGCAAGAACGACATCAGCCCGATCGCCGGCGACGACCCGCTGTTTCCCGACGAGACGGTCCGCTACGTGGGCCAACCGCTGTTCGCCGTGGCCGCCGAGAGCCTGCCGAAGGCCCGCGCCGCGGCGGCCCTGGCGGTGGTCGACTACGAGGACCTGCCGGCCTACCTAACCCTCGAGGCGGCCGGCGCCGCCGGTGAATATATCGAGGCCAGCCAGACCATGCGGCTGGGCGACGCCCACGCCGCCATCGCCGCCGCGCCGAACAGGCTCGCGGGCAGGCTGGCCATCGGCGGCCAGGACCACTTCTATCTGGAGGGCCAGGTGGCGCTGGTGGTCCCGGGCGAGGACGGCGACCTTCACGTCTGGTCGTCGACGCAGAATCCCACGGAAACCCAGCATCTTATCGCGCGCGCGCTCGGCCGGCGCGATCACACGGTAGTGGTCGAGGTGCGCCGGATGGGCGGGGGGTTCGGCGGCAAGGAGACCCAGTCGGTCCACTATGCGGCCATCGCCGCGTTGGCCGCGAAGAAGACCGGCCGCGCCGCCAAATGCCGCCTCGACCGCGACGACGACATGGTGATGACCGGCAAGCGGCACGCCTTCGCCACCAACTGGCAGGTGGGCTTCGACGAGGCCGGCAGGCTGCGGGGCGCGGCCTTCGAGCTCTCGTCGCGCTGCGGCCATTCGGCGGATCTTTCTGTCGCCATCAACGACCGGGCGATGTTCCACTCGGACAACGCCTACGCCCTGCAGGCGGCCGAGATCGTTTCCCACCGTATGCGGACGAACACGGTTTCCGACACCGCGTTCCGCGGCTTCGGCGGGCCGCAGGGGATGATGGGAATCGAGCGCGCGATGGACGCCATCGCCTGGTCGCTGGGCAAGGACCCGCTGGATGTGCGGCTCGCCAACCTCTACGGCGTCGCCGGCGACCAGACCCCCTATGGCCAGGTGGTCAGCGACAGCATCGCGTTCGAGCTGATGACCGAACTGGAGACCTCCAGCGACTACAGGGCCCGCCGCAAGGCGGTCGCCGCCTGGAACGCCGAGCATGCCTACCTGAAACGCGGCCTGGCGCTGACGCCGGTGAAGTTCGGCATTTCCTTCACCGCCAACCACCTGAACCAGGCCGGCGCGCTGGTCCACGTCTACACCGACGGCTCGATCCACCTGAACCATGGCGGGACCGAGATGGGCCAGGGGCTGAACGTCAAGGTGGCCCAGGTGGTCGCCGAGGTGTTCCAGGTCCCGCTGGCGGCGGTGAAGATCAGCGCCACGCGCACCGACAAGGTGCCCAACACCTCGGCCACGGCGGCCTCGTCCGGCAGCGACCTCAACGGCATGGCCGCGCAGAATGCTGCGCAGCAGATCAAGGCCCAGCTGGTCGAGTTCGCGACGAGGGAATTCGGCTGCCCAACCACCGCCGTGGTGTTCGCCCCCGACGGCGTCACCGCCGGCGAGACCAAGCTCACCTTCACCGAGCTGGTGCGCCGCGCCTATTTCGCCCGGACCTCGCTGTCGGCGGCCGGCTACTATCGCACGCCGGAAATCCACTACGACCGGGCCAAACACCATGGCCGGCCCTTCTACTACTACGCCTATGGCGCGGCCTGTTCGGAGGTGGTCATCGATACGCTCACCGGCGAGAACAGGGTCACCCGCGTCGACATCCTCCACGACTGCGGCCGCTCGCTGAACCCGGCGGTGGACGCCGGCCAGATCGAGGGCGGCTTCATCCAGGGGATGGGCTGGCTGACCACCGAGGAGCTGGTGTTCGACGACAAGGGCGCGCTTCGCACCCACGCGCCGTCCACCTACAAGATCCCCGCCGCCGGCGACCGGCCCGACGCCTTCCACATGCAGCTCTGGGAGCGCGGCGAAAACACGGTTCAAACCATTCATCGGTCCAAGGCCGTGGGCGAGCCGCCGCTGATGCTGGCGATCTCGGTGTTCTCGGCCCTGACCGACGCCGTCGCGAGCGTTGGCGGCCACCAGGTCATGCCCGACCTCGACGCCCCGGCGACGCCCGAGCGCATCCTGGCCGCGGTCATGGATGTCCGCGAGAGGGCCGGCCATGTCTGAGTGGATCGGCGAGGCGCGGGCGGCGGTGCGGCGGGGCGAGACGCTGGCCATGGCCACGGTCGTGGGCGCCCAGGGGTCCACGCCGCGCGAAGTCGGCGCCCGCATGCTCGTCTGGACCGACCGGTTCTCGGGCACCATCGGCGGCGGCTCCCTGGAGCGCCAGGCGCTGGACCAGGCGCGGAAGCTGCTCACCCAGGAGGGTCGCCGCCACGCGCTGCAGGACTATCCCCTCGGCCCGCTGCTCGGCCAATGCTGCGGCGGCCACGTCCGCCTGCTGGTGGAACGGCTCGACGCCGAGAGCCAGTCCTGGCTCGACGACGCCGGCGCCCGCAAGGAGCCGTTCCGGCTGGACATCGAGTTCGCCGGGGGCGCCATCTGCCGTTCGGTCCAGGCGGCGTCTGCGGATGCCCCGTCCGACGGCCCACGAACGCCGATCCCGCAGGTCCGTCGCCTCTCCGAACTCATGCAGCCGACCAAGCCCAGGCTGGTGATCTTCGGCGCCGGGCACGTCGGCCAGGCGGTGGCCCGCGCCTTCGCCCCCCTGCCCTTCGACCTGGCGTGGCTGGCCAGCCGCGAGGACCTGCGGCCCGAGGCCGGCGACACCCGGGCCGGGTTGATGAGCGAGGACGACCTGGAGGCCTGCATCGCAGCCGCGCCGGAGGGCGCGCTCTACGCCATCTTCACCCACAGCCATGACCTGGACTACCGCCTGACCAAGGCGGTGCTGGCGCGCGGCGACTTCGGCTATCTCGGCCTGATCGGCTCGCGGACCAAGCGGGCGCGGTTCGAGAACCGGCTGCACGCCGACGGCTTTGCGGACCTCTCCCGCCTCACCTGCCCCATCGGCATCTCCAGCCTGAAGAGCAAGGCGCCCGCGGTGATCGCCGTGGCGCTGGCCGCCGAGCTCCTGCAGCTGACGGAGGCCGCGTGAGCTTCGACTGGGCCGCCTGGGCCAACCTGGCGCTGCGCTGGCTGCACCTGACCGCGGGCATCGCTTGGATCGGCTCGTCGTTCTATTTCATGTGGCTGGACAGCCACCTGAAGGCCCCGGCCAAGCCGCCGGCCGGCGTGGCGGGCGAGCTCTGGAGCGTCCATTCCGGCGGCTTCTACCACCAGATGAAGTTCATGGTGGCCCCGGAGGGCATGCCGGACGAGCTGCACTGGTTCAAGTGGGAGGCCTATACGACCTGGATCAGCGGCATGCTGCTCCTGGCCCTGATCTTCTACGTCGGCGCCGACCTCAACCTGATCGACAAGAACCGGCTGGCGCTGGAGCCATGGCAGGCGATCGGCCTCGGTCTCGGCGTCCTGGCGGCCGGGTGGCTGGTCTACGACGGGCTCTGTCGTTCGCCGCTCGGCCAGAACCTGAAGCTGTTCGGCGCGATCTGGTTCGGGGTGCTGGCGGCGGCCGCCTGGGGCCTCACCCGCATCTTCTCCGACCTGGGCGCGGTGATGCACCTGGGCGCGATCATCGGGACGGTGATGGTGGCCAACGTCTTCCTGATCATCATCCCGAACCAGCGCAAGGTGGTGGCCCAGGTCCTGGCCGGCCAGGCGCCCGACCCGGCGCTGGGGAAACAGGCCAAGCAGCGCAGCGTCCACAACAACTACATGACGCTTCCGGTGCTGCTGATCATGCTCAGCAACCACTATCCGATGATCGTCTCGAGCCCGCTCAACTGGCTGTGGCTGGCGGCGCTGGGGCTGGTGGGCTGGACCATCCGGCACTTCTTCAACCTGAAGAACGCCGGGAAGCTCAGGTACGAGGTGCTGGCGTTCGGGGCGCTGGGCTTCGTGACCGTGGCCGTGCTGAACGAGAGCGTGAAGCCGAAGCCGATGGAGGGCGTGCCGGTCCCGGCCTTCACGGAGGTCCGCGCCATCGTCGATCGGAACTGCGTCGCGTGCCACGCGGCGACGCCGACCCACAAAGGCGTGCCGGCCGCGCCGAACGGGGCGATGTTCGACACTGACGCCGGCCTCGCGAAGCACGCCGCGAAGATCTACGAACGCGCCGTCGCCACCCGTTCCATGCCCCAGGGCGACGAGACCCACATGACCGACCTCGAACGCGCCAAGCTCGGCGCTTGGATCAAGGCCGGCGCGAAGGTGGGGGGATGAGGGTCTTGGCCACGGAAAACACGGAAAGAGGCACGGAAGGCGGCGGCTCTACTCTGCCCGCGCAAGCGGGCGCTTCATCGGCCCCTGAGCTGCGGGAAATTGAGCCGCGAACCCACGCGAAAGTACGCGAACGCGCCTGTGAAGCTGGACGGTCGGACCGCCGGCCACCCGTTCGCGTGCTTTCGCGTGGGTTCGCGGTGAAGAGATGGGAGGCGCCCGCTAGCGCGGGCCTTTCGGGCTGGAGCGCCTTCCGTGCTCTTTCCGTGTTTTCCGTGGCCAAATTCGATGCGTGAACTTTCTCCCATCCCCCTCACCGCCGAGGCGTTCGCGCCGTTTGGGGAGGTGATCGAGGCGTCGGATCGGGCGCGGGTGATGGCGATCAACTATGGGCAGACGACGCGTTTCCATGACCTGGCGCGGATCGATGTGGCCGACGAGGGCGGCTATGCGATCGCGAGCCTGTTCCGCGGCAAGCCGCTGGAGCCGCTGGTGCTGAAGATCGTGGAGCGGCATCCGCTGGGCAGCCAGGCCTTCGTGCCGCTGAGCGGGTGGCCCTATCTGGTGGCCGTGGCGCCCGCGGGTGAATTCGACGCCGCCAAGCTGACCGTGTTCCGCGCCTCGGCGGGACAGGGGGTCAATTACGCCAAGGGGGTCTGGCACCACTACCTGCTGCCGCTGGAGGGCGAGAGCGACTTCCTGGTCATCGACCGCGAGGGGCCGGGCGAGAACCTGGACGAGATCGCGCTCCCGCCCGCCGACCAGGTGATGGTCCGCCTGTGAGCCGCCAAGCCTACCGCGCCAGCCTGCTGCACGCGCTGGCTGACCCTTGCCAGACGCCGGCGGGCGAGGCCTGGGCTTTTCACAAGGACGGGCTGCTGGTGATCGAGGATGGCCACGTGAAGGCGTTCGGCGCCTATGCCGACCTGATCCCGACCCTCGACCCGCACATTCCGGTCCAGGACTTCTCCGGCAAGCTGATTACGCCGGGCTTCGTCGACGCCCACATCCACTATCCGCAGACCGACGTGATCGCCGCCTGGGGCTCGCAGCTGCTGGACTGGCTGGCCAACCACACCTTCCCGGCGGAGCTGGCCTTCGCCGACCGGGCCCACGCCGACGAGGCCGCGGCCTTCTTCTGCGACGAGCTGCTCCGGAACGGCACCACCAGCGCCCTGGTGTTCGGCACCGTCCACAAGACCTCGGTGGACGCGCTCTTCGAGGCGGCGCTCTCGCGCAACATGCGGCTGATCGCCGGCAAGGTGCTGATGGACCGCAATGCGCCGGCGGGCCTCACCGACACCGTCGAGACCGGCCGCGCCGACACCGAGGCCCTGATCCGCGCCTGGCGCGGGCGCGGCCGGCTCGGCTACGCCGTGACGCCGCGCTACGCGGCGACCTCGTCCGCGGCCCAGCTGGCCATGGCCGGCGAGGTGGCCGCGGCGCACCCCGAGGTGCTGATCCACACCCACATGAGCGAGAACCTCCAGGAGATCGCCTGGATCGGCGAGCTCTTCCCGAACCACCGTGACTATCTGGACGTCTATGCGCAGTTCGGCCTGGTCGGCCCGCGCACGGTGCTCGCCCACTGCGTCCACGCCGAGCCGGGTGCGCTGCACAGGATGACCGCGGCCGGGGCCTCGGCCGCCTTCTGCCCGTCCTCGAACCTGCTGCTGGGGAGCGGCCTCTTCAGCCTGAAACAGGCCTGCGACTGCGGGGTGACGGTGGGCCTGGGCACCGACGTGGGCGCGGGCGCCAGCTTCTCCCTGCTGCACATGATGGGCGAGGCCTACAAGGTGGGGCAGATGGGCGGCGAGGCGCTGGACCCGATGCACGCCTTCTACCTGGCGACGCTGGCGGGCGCGACGGCGCTGCGGATCGACGACAAGATCGGCAACCTGGCGCCTGGCAAGGAGGCCGATTTCCTGGTGCTGGACCTCGCGGCCACGCCGCTCTTGGCGCGGCGGACGGCGGCGGCGAAGACCATCGCCGAGAAGCTCTTTGTGCTCAGCATCGTCGGCGACGACCGGTGCATCGAGCGCACCTATCTGGCCGGCAAGTTGGCCCATCGCCGGGGGGCGGGCGCATGAGTTTCCTCGAATGGCAGTTTCAGGTGAAGGCGCTGGGCTCCAGCGTGCAGACCGAGGTGCTGGCCGGGGCCACCACGTTCCTGACCATGGCCTATATCGTGCTGGTGAACCCAGCGATCCTGGGCCAGACGGGCATGCCGGGCGCGGCAGTGGCGGCGGCGACCTGCCTGGCGGCCGGGGTCGGCTGCCTCTTGATGGGGTTCCTCGCCAACTACCCGATCGCGCTGGCGCCGGGGATGGGGCTGAACGCCTATTTCGCCTTCACCGTGGTCAAGACCATGGGCATCCCCTGGCAGACCGCGCTGGGGCTGGTGTTCCTTTCCGGCGTGCTGTTCCTGGTCCTGACCTTCGCCGGCATCCGGCAGATGATCGTCAGCGCCATCCCGCGGGCGCTGTTCTCCGCCATCGCCGCCGGCATCGGTATCTTCATCGCCTTCATCGGGCTGAAGGGGGCGGGCATCGTGGTGGGCAATCCCGGCACGACGGTGGGCCTGGGCGACCTGCACAGCCCGACCGCCCTGCTGGCGCTGATGGGGCTCGCCATCACCGCGGCGCTGGAGGCCTGGAAGGTGAAGGGCGGCATATTGATCGGGATCGTGGTGACGGCTCTGGCCGGCTGGGGCCTCGGCCTCGCCCAGTGGACGCCGCAGCCCTACAGCGTCGCCGAGATGACCGCGACGGCGTTCCAGCTCGATATCCCGGCGGCGCTGGGGATCGGCGGCAAGGGGTTCGGACTGGCGCTGCTGGAGATCCTGTTCGTCTTCCTGTTCGTCGACCTGTTCGACAATGTCGGCACCCTGGTGGCGGTGACCAAGCGGGCCGGGCTGGTGCAGCCGGACGGGACGATCCCGCGCCTCAACCGTATCCTCTTCGCCGATGCGACGGCCACGGTGGTGGGGTCGCTGGCCGGCACCTCGACGGTGGTGAGCTATATCGAGAGCGCGGCCGGCGTCTCGGCCGGCGGGCGCACCGGCCTGACCGCGGTGGTCTGCGGCGTGCTGTTCCTCGCAACCCTGCTGGTGGCGCCCTGGGCGCAGGCGATCCCGGCGGCGGCCACGGCGCCGGCGCTGATCCTGGTGGGCGGGATGATGATGAAGCCGCTGGCCGAGATCGAATGGGACGACCCGGTGGTGGCGATCCCGGCCTTCCTGACCCTGATCGCCATCCCGCTGACCTTCTCGATCGCCAACGGCCTGGCCTTCGGAATCGTCGCCTTCGCGGTGCTGAAGCTGGTGACGCGGCAGGCGACCCGGGCCGACTGGCTGCTCTACGTCCTGGCCGTGCTCTTCATCGCGCGGTTCGCCTACATGGCGGCGGCGTAGGGATTGGCCACGGAAAACACGGAAAGACCCACGGAAAGGATGAGGCGTGCGCTCCGCCCCCGCAGGCGGGCGCCTTTGGTGACTGCCTCGCCTCAATAAGTTGAACCGCGAACCCACGCGAAAGGACGCGAGAGGCGCCCGCTGGCGCGGGCCTTTCAGGATTGAGCGGCGTCCGCGCTCTTTCCGTGTTTTCCGTGACTAAGAAAGCCTACTTCCCGCCGCTGCCGGTGATTTCCTTGATGACGGCCTGGACGGGGGCCTTGCCGCCGGCGGCCCAGACGAGCTTCATGTAGGCGAGGGTGCGACCGGCCGCGTCCTCGAACTTCCATTCGCAGTCGTTGAAGCGGCAGCTGGCGAAGGTGGGCACCTCGCCGCCGTTGTAGACCATGCGGCAGTCCTGGAACTCGCAGTCTTCGAAGTGCTCGCCGTCGAGGACGACGGTCTCGTGGTTGAAGATGGTCGCGGTCTGCATGGGAATTCCTACTCTTCGTCGGCCGCGTCTTCAGCGTCGTCGCCGTCGACGGGGTCGGGTTCGCCGCGGGCACGGGCTTCCGCCTTCAGCCGGGCTTTTTCGGCCTTCTTGGCCGCCTTCTGCCGCTCGCGCTCCATGCGTTCGAACGGGTAGTTCGGCTTTCTCGCCATGATCGACTTCTCCGTCGGATAGGGGGCGCGTGCGATCAACGCAGTGGCCCAGCCCAAGGTTCGGCTTGCCGCCAAGGCGGGCCTTAGCGCTGCTATTGGACTATCTCTGTGGAAAGATCGACCCCGCGCGGCGTCGCGGGGCCGATTTTGGCGTCAGGCCGCGGGCTCGGCGAAGAGCGGGGTCGAGCGCAGGATCTCGACTTCCTCCGGCGTCATCTCGGCCGGGACGTCGGCGAACAGCGGCGTGGAGAGGTAGCGCTCGCCGGTGTCCGGCAGCATGGCCAGGATGGTGGTCCCCTTGGGCGCGGTCTCGGCGATCTTCAGCGCGCCCGCAAAGGTGGCCCCCGAGGTGATGCCGCAGAAGACGCCTTCCTTGGTCGCCAGCTCCTGGCTCAGCCGGATGGCCTCGGGGCCGGGAATGGCGACGAGCTGATCGACGCCCCTGGCGTCCACCGCGTCGCCGGTCAGCTTGGCGATGAAGTCCGGGGTCCAGCCCTGCATGGGGTGCGGCTTCCAGGCGGGGTGGCCGGCGGCGGGCGTGCCGTCCTTGTTGTAGGCCTGCGGCTCGTGGCTGGCGACCAGGGCGGCATCGGCGGGCTCACAGACCACGATCTTCGTCTTCGGGCTCTTCTCGCGCAGCACGCGGGAGACGCCCTTCAGGGTGCCGCCGGTGCCGTAGCCGGTGACCCAGTAGTCGAGCTCGCCGTTCGGGAAATCGGCGAGGATCTCCTGGGCGGTGGTCTTCGAGTGCATGTCGGCGTTGGCTTCGTTCTCGAACTGGCGGGTCATGAACCAGCCGTGGGCCTTGGCCAGCTCCTGGGTCTTGACGATCATGCCGGTGGCGCGGTGGGCGGCCGGCGTCAGCAGCACCTTGGCGCCCAGGAACCGCATCAGCTTGCGGCGTTCCACCGAGAAGCTGTCGGCCATGATCAGCACCAGCGGATAGCCCTTGGCGGCGCAGACCATGGCCAGGCCGATGCCGGTGTTGCCGCTGGTGGCCTCGACCACCGTCTGGCCGGGCTTCAGCTCGCCGGACGCCTCGGCGGCCTCGATGACCCCCAGCGCCAGGCGGTCCTTGACCGAGCCCAACGGATTGAACGCCTCGACCTTTACGAAGAGGTTCACGCCCTCAGGCGCCAGGCGGTTGATACGGATGACCGGCGTGTTGCCGACGGTCCCGAGGATGCTGTCGTATCTGGCCACGCGCGGGGCTCCTGGCGAGGGGAAGGGACGGCGGCGATCTCAGCCCCCGCCGGCGTTCGGAGTCAAACCACCGGTTGATGAAAGTCGACCGCGGTGTCGCGGCCGGTTCCCGTCACCTGCGCCTCCACGTCGAACACCGTGCGCAGGAGGTCAGGCGTCAGGACGTCCGCCATCGGGCCGAAGGCGGCGAGCTTGCCCTGTCTGAGCGCCATCAGATGGGTGGCGGTGCGGGCGGCGAGCGTCAGGTCGTGGACGGCGGCAATGACCAGTTTGCCGGCGGCGGCCAGCGCCTGCAGGCGCTGGACGGTGTCGATGGCGTGGCGCGGGTCGAGGCCGGTGATCGGCTCGTCGGCGATGAGGATCTCCGGGTCGCCGACCAGGGCGCGGGCCAGCATGGCGCGGGCGAGTTCGCCACCGGAAAGGGTGGTGGCCGGCTGCAGGCGCTGGCCTGTGAGGTCGCAGGCCTCGATGGCCTGGGTCAGCCTGGGCTCGAAGCCGCCGGGCAGGCCGCCGAAGGCCGGGAGCTGCGGGGTGAGGCCCAGCGCCACCAGCCGCTCCACCGAGATCGGCCACTCGGCGCGCGGGTTCTGCGGCAGGTAGGCTCGGCGGCGGGCGAGTTCGCGGCGCTCGATGCGGGAAAGCGGCACGCCATCAAGCGTGACCTCGCCGCGGTCGGGCTTCAGCAGGCCGGCGAGCGCCGAGAGCAGGGTCGACTTGCCCGCGCCGTTCGCGCCGACGAGCGCCACAAAGGTCCCGGCCTCCAGCGTGCAGGAGACGTCGGAGAGGATCGCGCGACCGCCGCGCTCGACCGTCAGCCCCTGGGCGGTCACGCGGGTCATGGCGCGGTCTTCCGCAGGCGCAGCACCAGCCAGAAGAAGAACGGCGCGCCGATCAGGGCGGTGACCACGCCGAGCCGCAGCTCAGACTGGGTGTTGATCAGCCGGGTGATGATGTCGGCTGCCAGCAGCAGGGCCCCGCCGAGCAGAGCCGAGGGCAGCAGCGTGCGGCTGGGCTGGTGGCCGACGAACGGCCGCACCAGGTGCGGGGCGACCAGGCCGATGAAGCCGATGGAGCCGGTCACCGAGGTCGCCGCGCCCACGGCCAGCCCCACGCCCAGCAGCGCCAGGACCCGCATGCGGTCGAGGTCGATCCCGAGGCTGCGCGCCTGGACCTCGCCCAGCGACAGGGCGTCCATAGTCCGGCCCATGGTCGCCAGGACGCCGAGGCCCGCGACGATGAAGGGGGCGGCCAGCAGGATATGGTCCCAGCTCTTTTCCGAGAGCGAGCCCAGCAGCCAGATGTTCATCTCGTAGCCGGCGTAGGGGTTGGGTGCGAAGTTGAGCGCCAGGGCCAGGATGGCCAGCGTGATCCCGGAGACCGCCGAGCCGGCGAGGATCATGGTCAGAGTGCCCCCGCGGCCGAAGACGAAGGTGAGCAGCCCCGCCCCGACGGCGCCGACCAGCCCCATCAGCGGCGTCGCCAGGGGAAAGGCCTGGGAGAGGCCGAAGTAGATCGAGATCACCGCGCCCAGCGCCGCGCCGTTGCCGACGCCCAGCAGGCCGGGCTCGGCCAGCGGGTTGCGCAGCAGGCCCTGCAGGACCGCGCCGGAAAGGCCCAGCGAGGCGCCGACCAGCACCGCCAGCACCGCACGCGGCAGGCGAAGCTCGGTGACCACCAGGCTGGCCAGGCTGAGGTCGGGGGACATCAGGCCGTGGATCAGGTCCATGGGGCTCACCACCACGCGCCCCAGGAACAGCGAGGCCAGCACCGCGGCGGCGAGGATCAGGCCGGCGATCCAGGAGGCCCGGCGGCCAGTCATGGACGCTGTCTCCGCTCAGGCAGGGCGTCGAAGGCGCGGCGCAGGTCGTAGGCCGACTGGGCCGACTGCGGCAGGCCGCAGTTGTGGGCGACGTCGTTGAAGGCGATGCGGCGCCCGGCATAGAGCCGGCGCACGATCCGGTGCTGGCCGTCCTCGGTGCGCAGCGACGGATGCACCGGCCCGCCGCCGCCGTAGAGCAGGGCCTCCGGCTGGGTGAGCAGCAGCTGTTCGGCGTCGAAGGTGGAATAGGTCGAGCCGGGACGGGCCGCGACGTTCACCGCGCCGGCCGCCTCGATGATCGCGTTGGAGATGGAATCGCGGCCGGGCACGGAATCGCCGCCGCTCCAGGCCACGACGCGCAGGCGCCGCCTCGGGGGATGGGCGGCGAGGCTGGCCAGGGTGGCGTCCATCTGCCGAACCATGGCCTCGGCGCGCTCCGGCTCTCCCACCGCCGCGCCCACCTGGCGCAGGATCTGGCGGATGTCGTCGAAGGTGGCGGCGGTCTTCACCTCGACGATCGGCGCGCCGACCTGCTTGGCGAGCCGCCGGGTCAGGGCGGTGGAATAGTCGCCGGCCAGGATCAGGTCCGGCCGCTGGGTGATGATCTCCTCGGCGGTCCCGTGGTTGAGCGCGATCCCCGCATCGGCGCCGGGAAAGAGCGCCAGCGCCCCGTCGTGGGCCAGGTAGGTCACCGAGGCGATGCGGGCCCGGGGCACGAGCTGCAGCACCAGCATGTCGGTGCAGAGGTTCATCGACATGATCCGCACCGGCTTCGCCGTCACGGACGAAACCGCGGCGGCTGGAGAGCCCAGCAGCGCCGCGGCGGCGGCGCCCAACGCAGCGATGCGAAGGGCGCGCCTCATCGTCAGAACCGAGCCCGGACGCCGGCGTAGGCGGCCCGTCCGGCGGTATTGAAGCCGTAGACCTCCTGGTAGCTCTCGTCGGTGAGGTTCTCCACCCGCCCGAACACCTCGACGTGGTCGGTGACGTTCCAGGCCCCGGCAAGGTTCACCAGGGTGAACGACTTCAGCGTCACGGTGCGCGCCGGGAAGGCGGAGAAGTCGCTGTCGGTCATGTCGCCGTTATAGCGCACCGTCAGCGTGGCGCTGCCGCGGTCGGCCGGGGCGCGCCAGGTGAGGTTGGCGCTGGCGATGGTGGGCGCCCGGCGGATCTCCTTCACGTGGTTTTCCTTGGCGTCGAGGTGGGTGTAGGCCGCGTCGAGGCTGAAGGCGTCGGAGAGCCGGGCGTCGGCGAAGAGCTCGACCCCCCGCTGGGTGGAGTGGCTGGCCCGGTTGTCGCTGGTGCTGCAGCTGGTCGGCACGGGGAAGCCCGGACGCGTGCAGAGCGCCACCGGCGCGTTGAAGACGCCGAAGATCTCCTCCTTCAGGATGGAGTCGAACCAGGTCGCCCCGAGCTTCACCCGGCCGTCGGAGAGAGTCAGGTCGGAGCCCACTTCCCAGCCTTCCGAGCGCTCCGGCTTCAGGTTCGGGTTGCCGACGAAGGGGAAGGCCGTGGCGTTGAAGCCGAAGAGTTCGGTCTGGCTGGGATTCTTGATCCCCGACCCGGCCGCGGCCCGCAGCCGGACGAGGTCGCTGACCTTGTAGAAGCCCTGGACCCGATAGGTCGTGGCGTTCTTGAAGAGATCGTTCTCGTCATAGCGGATCGCCGCGCTGATCCCCGCGACCTTGCCCACCGTCAGATCGTACTGGCCGACGAAACCGTCGTTGCGCACCGCCCGCTTGGTGGTGTCGGCGTTGAAGGCGCCGGGCGGGTTGGTGTTCTGGAAGGTCTCGCGCTCGTAGTCGTAGACCCCGGTGAACTTGTGGCTGAGCTCGCCCGCGTCGATCCGGAAACTGGTGACGTAGGAGGCCTTCACCCGGGTCCCCTTGTCGCCGCCGGTGCGGGTGAAGTTGGTCTTGTTGTCGCGCTTGGCGTCGACCCCCTGCACCGAGAGGCTGTGGAGCCAGCGGCCGTCCAGCATGTCGTAGTCGGCGCCGGCGAAACCGTACTTGCTGATCGCCTTGATGGAGCTGCCGGGGCTGTCGGTGGCGAAGCCCGGCGGGCTGAAGTCCTGGCCATTCTTGTCGGCCTCGGTGTTGGTGTAGCGGGCGACGGCGCGCAGCTTCAGGTGCGGCGTGGCCTCGTAGGCCAGCTTGGCCGAGAGGGCGCCCAGGTCCGAGCCGATGTCGCGCTTGCCGCCGGGCGCGACCACGAAGCCGTCGGTGACCTGGAAGCCGCCGCTCACCACGTAGTCGAGCCCGTCCTGGTAACCGGCGATCCGCGCGGTCCCGTCATGGGTCCCCATGGAGCCGCCTTCGACCCGCGCGCTCATGCCCGGCGACTGCGCGCCGGTGGGGGTGATGTAGTTGATCACCCCGCCGATGGCGTCGGAGCCGTAGAGCGCGCTCTGCTGGCCGCGCAGCACCTCGACGCGGGCCACATCGTCGGCCAGCAGAGTCCCGTAGTCGAACTCGCCGAAGAACGGGTCGGTCGCCTTGATCCCGTCGATCAGGGTGAGCACGTGGTTGCCCTCGGTCCCGCGCACGCGGACCTGGGTGAAGCCGCCGACCGCGCCGGTGCGGCTGACCGAGACGCCGGGCACGTCGCGCAGCACGTCGGAGACGACGCGCACCTGGCGGTCCGCGAAATCCTGGGCGGTGATGACGGTGAGCGACGAGCCGATCTTGTCGGCCGCCACGCCGCCGGAGGCCCGCGTCGCGGTGACGACCAGCTCCTCGACCGGCTTGTCGGCCTCGGCCGCGTGGGCGGCGAACGGGCTTGCGGAAATGAGCGCGAGGAGGCTCGCGCCGTGAAGAAGGTATCTGGGCATGCATGCCCTCCGTAGTCCGCGTCCTGAACGACTGACGGAGAGCCTCCCCGAGACGAATCCCCAGGCCGACGGGCCGGCGGGCGTTGACGCTTTTGACGCCGCGCCGGACCGGTCGAAGCGGCTCTCCACCGCTTGCTTCTCGTCGCTCAGACGGAGACCGCGCCCCGGATTCACACTGATCCGAAAGCTCGAGCGACACGCACCGACCGGTTTCCTGGCTCGCGGGTCATGGCGGCATACGCAGACCTTCCCGGGCGATGGCTTGCCCAGTGGCTGGCCGAAGGCTTGAGGCCTCCGGCCGATGCGTATGCGCTCTCCGCTCACAGTTGCAGGGACAGCCGCAGATCGGGGGGTGGGGTCCCCTGCTGCGTTCCCGATTAAGCCCGAGGGCTTCGGCGCGCATTGGCAGTCCGCCCGCATGAGGCGGGCGTCCGCGGCAGGTGGTTCGCCGCGACGGGGCCTTCTTGCAGAGGTTCCACCCGATGTCACGCGCCGCGTCGGGCGGGGACGGCTCCTCCGGCGGGGGGGTCGGAGGAGCCGTGGTCCGGCGTTGGCCTGGGAGACGCCACCGAACCTTCCGATCGCGCGGGGGGCGGGCTTGGGGGGGTAAGCCACGCCGTGCGCAGCGGGACAGTCGGCGCGGCATGCGGCTGGCGTGCGACCGGTTCGTTTCGGAAGGTCTCCAAATCAAGGCCATTTCACGGCGGCCGGGATCAGCGAGAAGAGCGGTGTCCGCGGTGTTCGTGGCGGTCAGGAGCGGGCGTGGCCCGACCCCAGCCGGAAGGTGGCGTCGCCCAGGAGCTCTCCGTCGGCGTCGTAAGCCTGCAGATGCAGCAGCCCCGCCCCGGCCTGGGCGGTGCGGGTCAGCCAGACCAGCTCCTTGGCGGTCGCCGGCGGCCAGAGGTCGGAGAGCGCCGCCTCCACGGCGCACAGGCCGGCCATGCCGTCCTCGCCGTCGAGCCTGGCCTGCACCCGGTCCGGCGCGCGGGCGCGCACGCTCAACCGGTCGGCAAATCGTCGGACGGCCTCGGCCCCGTCCCTGGCTTCATCAACTTCGCTCATCACTCTCGTCCCATGCTGGCTGCGGCTGGACGCGGGGACATGAAAAACCCCGCGTCCGGATCCGGAGCGGGGTGGCTGCCTCTTCGATCTGTTGCGGTTCTTAACCCGCGCGCGATCGCCCCCCGTCCATGTGGCCGGTGGTAATCATCATCGCCGTGATGGGGCGCGCAACGCGCATGGAGGTCACCGGCCTTCGGAACGAGGCAGAGCCCTCATAGCCGACGGGCCTGTGGATGGGAAGGCCCGCGGGTGTCGGCTTTGCGACCCAGGAACCGGTTCGCGGCAAAGGTGTTTCGCTCGCCAGGACAGTCTGGAGGAGCACAACATGGCCACCACCCAAACCAAATCCGGCGCGAGCAAGACCCGCCGCACCCGCCGCACCGGCCGTCGCGATCCGCTGGCGATCTCGCTGCTGAAGAAGGACCACCGCGAGGTCGAGGGCATGTTCGACGAATACGAGCAGCTCGAGGCCGACGGCGAGAAGCTGGCCCTGTTCAACAAGATCGCCCTGGCGCTGAAGGTGCACACCCAGATCGAGGAGGAGATCCTCTATCCCGAGGAACGCGGCGAGGTCGAAGACGACATGCTGGACGAAGCCTATGTCGAACACCAGGGCGCCAAGAACCTGATTGCCCAGATCGAGGCCATGAAGCCGTCGGACGACTTTTACGACGCCAAGGTCAAGGTGCTGGGCGAGTACATCAAGCACCACGTCAAGGAAGAGGAGCAGCCCGGCGGCCTCTTCGCCCAGGCCAAGAAGGGTGACGAGGACCTCGAAGCCATGGGTGAGCGCCTCAAAGCCCGCAAGCAGGAACTGATGGCGCAACTCGGCGGGAGCAAGGCCAACTGAGCCCGCCCCGCAAGCCGCGCTGAGCGCGATCGACCGCCATGACCAGCCTGCGCCGGCGCATCCGGTCGGTCGCGCTCGTCGAACAGCTGGGCCCGGGCCTGGTCACCGGCGCGGCCGACGACGATCCCAGCGGCATCGCCACCTATTCCCAGAGCGGGGCCCAGTTCGGCTACGGCCTGCTCTGGACGATGCTGCTCACCTACCCGCTGATGACCGCCATCCAGCTGGTCAGCGCCGAGATCGGCCGGGTCACCGGCCGCGGCCTCGCGCGCAACATGCACAAGATCATGCCGCCCGCGGCGGTGAACACCCTGGTGGCGCTGCTCTTCGTCGCCAACACCATCAACATCGGCGCGGACCTGGCCGCCATGGGCGCCTCGGCGCAACTGCTGGCCGGCGGCGGGGCGCATTATTTCACCGTGGGGTTCGCGGTGGCCTCGCTGCTGCTGCAGATGTTCATCGCCTACAAGCGCTACGTCCGCTTCCTGAAGTGGCTGACCCTGGTGCTGTTCGCCTATGTGGCGGTGGTGCTGACGGTGAAGCTGGACTGGGGCCAGGTGGCGCACGGCCTCTTCATCCCAGACCCCGCGGTGCTGAAATCGAAGGACGCCGTCACTACCATCGTCGCCATCTTCGGGACGACCATCAGCCCCTACCTGTTCTTCTGGCAGGCCGCCCAGGAGGTGGAGGAGGTGGCGCACGACGACGAGGCCAGGCCGCTGAAGCAGGCGCCGGAGCAGGCCAGGCCCGAGCTTCGTCGCATCAAGCTCGACACCTTCGTGGGCATGGCGGTCTCCAACCTCGTGGCGCTGGCGATCATGATCGCCACCGCCGCCACCCTGCACGCCTCGGGCCAGACCACCATCGGCTCCGCCGCCGATGCCGCCAAGGCGCTGGAGCCCGCGGCGGGCCCCTTCGCCTTCCTGCTGTTCGCGCTCGGCATCATCGGCACCGGCCTGCTGGCCATACCGGTGCTGGCGGGCTCGGCGGCCTATGCGGTGGGCGAGACCCGCGGCTGGAAGTGCGGCCTCGACAACAAGCCCTGGGAGGCGGTGGGCTTCTACACCGTGCTGGGCGCGGCGACCCTGCTGGGCGTCGGCATCGACCTCGCCCGCATCGACCCGATCAAGGCGCTCTTCTGGAGCGCGGTGATCAATGGCGTGATCGCCGTGCCGATGATGGTGGCGATGATGATCGTGGTCTCCCGCCCCGACCAGATGGGCCGCTTCAAGGCTCGGCCGCTGCTCAAGACCTTCGGCTGGCTGGCGACCGCGGTAATGGCCGCGGCCAGCCTCGCCATGTTCGCCGACATGGCCTTGGGCGGCTAGCATTTCCGCGGTGTCATCACCGAGACGCAAAGCTGCAACCGCGGGCCATCGCAGCGCCGCGGTTTGCCGCGACACCGCTCTCCGAGGCGGCGGCGCCTATGTCGGACCCCCGACATGGAACGTCGGCGTCCTCCAGCCGTTGTGGCGAAGCTTGCGCTGACGGCTGCGCCCATTCCGCAGGCCTGGCTGGAGAGACGATGGACGCGCGGGCGAAAGCACGAAGCCTTTGGGCCGGCGGGGGAACCGGCCGGCGCGTGCTGGTCATCCTGCTGGTGCTGGCCGCGATCGCGGCGGTGATCTGGCTGGCGGTCACGCTCGCCCATCGCAGCGCCAGCGGCGCCCCGGGCGGCGGCGGGCGGCGCGGCGGCCGGCCCTCGACCACGGTCGGCGTGGCGACGGCGACCCTGGCCGACATCCCGATCACCCTCGACGGCCTGGGCACGGTGACGCCGGCCGCCACCGTCACCGTCAGCCCGCAGGTCTCCGGGACCATCACCCAGATCCTGTTCCGCGAAGGCCAGATGGTGAAGAAGGGCCAGGCGCTCGCGGTGATCGATCCGCGCCCGCTGCAGATGGCGCTGATGCAGGCGCAGGGCACGCTCGCCCGCGACGAGGCCCAGCTCGCCAACGCCCGCCTGCTCCTGGCCCGCGACCGCACCCTGCTGGCGCAGGACTCCATCGCGCGCCAGGACGTCGACACCCAGGCCGCCCTGGTCCGCCAGCTGGAAGGCACGGTGACCACCGACAAGGCCCAGGTCGGGACCGCCCGGCTCAACCTCGGCTTCAGCCGGGTGATCGCGCCCGTGGCCGGCCGGGTCGGCCTGCGGGTGGTGGACGTCGGCAACTACATCACCACCGGCGCCGCCGGCGGCCTCGTGGTGCTGACCGCGGTCGCCCCCATCGACGTGGAGTTCACCGTCCCGCAGGACGATGTCCCCCGCCTGCAGACCCAGTCCTCGCAAGGCGTCCTGCCGGTCACCGCCTACGACCGCACCAAGACCGTCGTCCTCGGCCAGGGCCAGTTCTCGACGCTGGACAACCAGATCGACACCACCACCGGCACGATCCGCGCCAAGGCCCGCTTCGCCAACACCGCGGGCCAGCTCTTCCCCAACCAGTTCGTGAACGTGCGGGTCAGCCTGCAGACCCTGCGCGGCGTGGTGGTCGTGCCGGTGACCGCGGTCCGCACCGGCGCCGACGGCGACTTCGTCTGGAAGCTCAACCCCGACAAGACCGCGACCCAGCGCAAGGTCGTCCGCGGCCCGGCCACGCCCACCACCGTCAGCATCGTCCAGGGCCTGCAGGCCGGCGAGAAGGTGATCACCGAGGGCGGTGACCGGCTGACCGAGGGCGCCCGTGTCCAGCTTCCGGGCGACAAGCCCGGAACCGGTGGCGGCGGACGCCGCAACCGCCAGGGGCGGCCGGCCGTCGGCGGGGCCGCGGCGCCAGCAGCCGGCGCAGCCGCGCCGGTCGCTGCGCCCGGCGGACAGGCCGGCGGACAGGCCGGCGGACAGGCCGGCGGAGGCCGGTCCCCGGAGATGCAGGCCGCGCGCCAGGCCATGCTGCAGGCCTGCGCGGCCGACGCCAGGACGCTCTGCGCCGGCCAGGAAGGCCGCGAGCTCGCCATGTGCCTGCGCGAGAACGCCGGCAAGCTGAGCGGGCCCTGCAAGGCGGCCATGGCGAAGATGCCGCGCCGGCAGCCTCCGGCCGGCGGCTAGGGCCCCGGGTCCTGGCCGGTCCCCGCCGATGAACCCCTCACGCCCCTTCATCATGCGCCCGGTGGCGACCGCCCTCCTGATGGTGGCGATCGTGCTGGGCGGGCTGGTGGGCTTCCGCCTGCTGCCGCTCTCGGCCCTGCCGGAGGTGGATTACCCGACCATCCAGGTGCAGACCGTCTATCCGGGCGCGAGCCCCGAGGTGATGGCCCAGACGGTCACCGCGCCTCTCGAGCGCCAGTTCGGCCAGATGTCCGGCCTCGACCGGATGAGCTCGGTCAGCTCGGCCGGCGCCTCGGTGGTGACCCTGCAGTTCAACCTCGGCGAAAGCCTCGACGTGGCCGAGCAGGAGGTGCAGGCCGCGATCAACGCCGGCGGCAACCTCTTGCCCGCCGACCTCCCCGCCCCGCCGGTCTACGCCAAGGTCAATCCCGCCGACGCCCCGGTGCTGACGCTGGCCATCACCTCCGACGTCCTGCCGCTCACCGAGGTGCAGAATCTGGTCAACACCCGCCTGGCCCAGAAGATCAGCCAGGTCACCGGGGTCGGCCTCGTCACCCTGAGCGGCGGCCAGCGGCCGGCGGTGCGCATCCAGGTCGACACCCGCTCGATGGCCTCCTACGGCATCACGCTGGACACCATCCGCAACGCCATCAGCGCGGCCAACGCCAACAGCGCCAAGGGCAGCTTCGACGGGCCGACCCGCACCTACTCCATCAACGCCAACGACCAGCTGCTCACCGTCGACGACTACAAGTCGCTGATCGTCGCCACCCGCAACGGCGGACAGATCCGCCTCTCCGACGTGGCCCGGGTGATCGACGGCGCCGAGAACGTCAAGCTGGGCGCCTGGGCCGACAAGACCCCCGCCATCATCCTCAACGTCCAGCGCCAGCCCGGCGCCAACGTCATCAAGACGGTGGACGCCATCAAGGCCCAGCTGCCGGACCTGGCCGCCGCCTTGCCGCCCCAGCTGAAGATGACCGTGCTCGCCGACCGCACCACCGGCATCCGCGCCTCGGTGCACGACGTGGAGATGGAGCTGCTGGTGGCCGTGGGCCTGGTGGTGCTGGTGATCTTCCTCTTCCTGCACAGCCTGCGCGCCACGGTGATCGCCGGGCTGGCGGTGCCGATATCGCTGATCGGGACCTGCGGGATCACCTATCTGCTGGGCTTCAGCCTGAACAACCTCAGCCTGATGGCGCTGACCATCGCGACGGGGTTCGTGGTCGACGACGCCATCGTCATGATCGAGAACATCCAGCGCCACATCGAGGACGGCGAGGCGCCCTTCGACGCCGCGATGAAGGGCGCCAGGCAGATCGGCTTCACGATCATCTCGCTGACGGTGTCGCTGATCGCGGTGCTGATCCCGCTCCTGTTCATGGGCGACGTGGTCGGGCGGCTCTTCCGCGAGTTCGCGATCACGCTGGCCATCACCATCCTGATCTCGGCGGTGGTGTCGCTGACGCTGACGCCGATGATGGCGGCGCGCTGGCTGAAGAAGGAAGACCCGGCCGCCCAGGGCAGGATCGCCGCCCGGTCCCAGGCGGTCTTCGAAAAGGTGGTCGATCGCTACGACCGCAGCCTGACCTGGGTGCTGGACCGGCAGCGGGGGACCCTGATCGTCGCCGTCGCCACCTTCGCGCTCACCGTCGTCCTCTACCTGGCGATCCCCAAGGGCCTGTTCCCGACCCAGGACACCGGCCAGCTCCAGGGCCGCACCCAGGCCGCCGAGAGCGTCTCCTACGCCCGCATGGCCCAGCTGCAGCAGGCGGCCGGCAGCGCCATCCTCGCCGACCCGGCGGTGGAGAGCATCGCCTCCTTCGTGGGCGTCGACGCGGCCACCAACGCCATGCTCCACACCGGCGAGATCCTGATCAACCTGAAGCCCAACCACGGCTCGCAGGAAAAGCTGATGCAGCGGCTGAAGGGCCGGGTGGCGAAGATCGCCGGCATTGACCTCTACCTGCAGCCCACCCAGGACCTGACCGTCGACGCCGAGACCGGACCGACCCAGTACCGGGTCTCGGTGGAGGGCGCGAACACCCAGGCCGTCAACGCCTGGGCCGACAAGCTGGCCGCGGCGCTGGGCGACAGCCACAAGGTCCGAAACGTGGTCTCGGGCGCGCAGGCCACCGGGCTCGCCGCCTTCGTCGACATCGACCGCGACACCGCCGCGAGGCTCTCGATCACGCCCTCGGCCATCGACGACGCGCTTTATTCGGCGTTCGGCCAGCGGATCATCTCGACCATCTTCACCGACACCAACCAGTACCGGGTGATCCTGGAGGCGCAAGCCGACGCGTCAAAGCCGGCGGACCTGGGCGGGGTGCAGCTGCAGGCCGCGGGCGGGGCGACGCCGCTCTCGGCGGTCTCCACCATCCGCGAGCAGCCGGCGCCGCTGCAGATCAGCCACGTGGCCCAGTTCCCGGCCGCCACCGTCGGCTTCGACACCAACCCCGGAGTCTCGCTGGGCGCCGCGGTCAATGACGTGAAGAAGACCGCCCAGCGGATCGGCCAGCCCAACGGCGTGGCGATCACCTTCCTGGGCGCGGCGGGCGCCTACCAGCGCTCGCTGACCAACCAGCTCTGGCTGATCCTGGCCGCGGTGGTCTGCGTCTACATCGTGCTGGGCGTGCTCTACGAGAGCTACATCCACCCGCTGACCATCCTCTCCACCCTGCCCTCGGCGGGGGTGGGGGCGCTGCTGGCCCTGATGATCTCGGGCAACGACCTCGGCGTGATCGGGATCATCGGCATCATCCTGCTGATCGGGATCGTGAAGAAGAACGCGATCATGATGATCGACTTCGCGCTCGACGCGGAGCGCAACGACGGCAAGAGCCCGCGCGAGGCCATCCACCAGGCCGCGCTGCTGCGCTTCCGGCCGATCCTGATGACCACCTTCGCCGCCCTCTTCGCGGCCATCCCGCTGATGCTGGGCATGGGCGTGGGCGCGGAGCTGCGGCGGCCGCTGGGCCTGGCGATCTTCGGCGGCCTGATCGTCAGCCAGCTGCTGACCGTGTTCACGACGCCGGTGGTCTACCTGGCCTTCGACCGGCTGGCGACGCGGGGAAGGCGCCGGCGCGCGGCCGACGGCGGGCCCGAGCCGAAGCCGGCCGCATGAACCTCTCCGCCCCCTTCATCCGCCGGCCGATCGCCACCGTGCTGCTGACCGTCGGCCTGGCTCTGGCGGGGATCGCCGGCTTCTTCGTCCTGCCGGTGGCGCCCCTGCCGCAGGTGGACTATCCGGCCGTCTCGGTCTCGGCGAACCTGCCCGGCGCCAGCCCTCAGACCATGGCCACCAGCGTCGCCACGCCGCTGGAACGGCGCCTGGGGACCATCTCCGGCATCAACGAGATCACCTCGCAGAGCTCAACCGGCTCGGCGCGGGTCAGCCTGCAGTTCGACCTCTCGAAGAATATCGACAGCGCCGCGCGCGAGGTGCAGGCCGCCATCAACGCCGCGCGGGTCGACCTGCCCGCGACGCTGCGCAGCAACCCGACCTATCGCAAGCGCAACCCGGCCGACCAGCCGGTGGTGATCATCGCCCTGACCTCGGCCACCAAGACGCCGGGCCAGATCTACGACGCGGTCTCCAACATCATCCAGCAGCGACTGTCGCAGGTGAACGGCGTCGGCGAGGTGGAGATCGGCGGCGGCTCCCTGCCGGCCGTGCGGGTCGAGATCACCCCCTTCGCGCTCAACCGCTACGGCGTCAGCCTAGAGGACGTCCGCGCGGCCATCGAATCCGCCAACGCCAACCGGCCCAAGGGCACGGTCGAGGACGCCAGCCGCCGCTTCCAGATCTACACCTCGACCGGCGGGCGCACGGCGGCGGACTACCGTCCCCTCGTCGTCGCCTTCCGCAACGGCGCGCCGATCCGCCTCTCCGACGTCGCCCAGGTGAACGACAGCGTCGCCGACACCCGCACCATGGGCCTCTTCAACGGCGAGCCAGCGATCATCGTGCTGGTCACCCAGCAGCCCGGCGCCAACATCATCCAGACCGTCAACCGTATCCGCGCGGCCCTGCCCGCCCTGCAGGCGCAGCTGCCGGCCGACGTGAAGCTGCAGGTGGCCTCCGACGCCACCACCAGCATCCGCGCCTCGCTGCGGGAGATCGAGGTCACCCTGCTGATCGCCATCGTCCTGGTGGTACTGGTGGTGAGCGCCTTCCTGCGCAGCGGGCGGGCGACGATCATCCCGGCGGTGGCGACGGTGGTGTCGCTGCTGGGGACCTTCGGGGCCATGTACCTGCTGGGCTTCAGCCTCAACAACCTCAGCCTGATGGCGCTGACCGTGGCCGCCGGCTTCGTGGTCGACGACGCCATCGTGGTGCTGGAGAACACCAGCCGCCACATCGAGGCCGGCATGGACCGCTTCGAGGCCGCCCTTTTGGGCGCCCGCGAGGTCGGCTTCACGGTGCTGTCGATCAGCATCAGCCTGGTGGCGGTGTTCATCCCGCTCCTGTTCATGGGCGGCCAGGTGGGGCGGCTCTTCCGCGAGTTCGCGGTGACGCTCTCGGCGGCGGTGCTGATCTCGCTGGTGATCTCGCTGACCACCACGCCGATGATGTGCGCCTACCTGCTGAGGCGCTCCGATCCGGCGCGGCCGCCCGGCCGCATCTCGCGGTGGTTCGAGGCGGGCTTCGATCGTGTCCACAGGGCCTATGAGCTCAGCCTCGACTGGTCGCTCTCGGCCAAGCCGCTGATGATGCTGATTCTGGCCGCGGTGATCGGGCTCAACGTCTATCTCTATACGGCGATCCCGAAGGGCTTCTTCCCGACCCAGGACTCCGGGCGGCTGAACGGCGGCCTGCGCGCCGACCAGTCGATCTCCTCGCAGGAGATGGGCCGCAAGCTGAAGACCCTGGTCGACATCATCAAGCGCGACCCGGCGGTGGCGACGGTCGTCGGCTTCACCGGCGGCGGCCGGGCCGGCGGCGGGTTCCTGTCGGTGGACCTGAAGCCGCGCTCGCAGCGCAAGGAAAGCGGCCAGGAGGTGATCGCGCGGCTACGGCCCAAGATCGCCCGGGTCACCGGCGTCAGCCTGTTCCTCAACCCGCAGCAGGACGTGCGCATGGGCGGGCGACAGTCCAACGCCACCTACCAGTACACGCTGAAGAGCGACAACGTCGCCGACCTGAAGCTCTGGGCCCAGAAGCTCTCGGACGCGCTGGGCGGCTTCCCGGTGCTGACCGACGTCAACACCGACCAGCAGGACAACGGCGTCGAGACCTTCGTGGAGATCGACCGCGACAGCGCGGCCCGGCTGGGCGTCACCGCCCGCGACGTGGACAACGCCCTCTACAACTCCTTCGGCCAGCGGCAGGCCGCGACCATCTACGAGGACCTCAACCAGTACAGCGTGGTGATGGAGATGGCGCCGGCCTTCGCCCAGAGCCCCAATGCGCTCAACGAGGTCTATGTGCCCGCGAGCGGCAGCGCGGCGACCAGCACGACGGTCAGCGCTGCGACGGTCTCCGGCGACACCACCCCCGGCTCGACCGCTGCGACCGCCCCCCAGACCAGCCAGTCCACCCAGCCGGCCAACCCGTCGCTGCGCGATCCTTCGACGGGCAGCGCGCTGTCGACCTCGGTCCGCCGGATGATCCCGCTGACCGCCATCGCCAAATTCTACGAGCGCGCCACGCCCACGTCGGTGAACCACCAGGACGGCGAGCTCGCCACCACCGTCTCCTTCAACCTGGCGCCGGGCGCCTCGCTCAGCGACGCCCAGACCGCCATCGCCCAGGCCGAGGCCGACATCGGTATGCCGAACAATGTGCGCGGCGGGTTCGCGGGGACGGCCCAGAGCTTCCAGGCCTCGCTGAAGCAGGAACCGGTGCTGATCGCCGCGGCCCTGGTGGCGATCTACATCGTGCTGGGCGTGCTCTACGAGAGCCTGGTCCACCCGATCACCGTGCTCTCCACCCTGCCGTCGGCGGGCGTGGGCGGCCTGCTGGCCCTGATGATCTTCAAGATGGATTTTTCGGTCATCGCCCTGATCGCGCTGTTCCTGCTGATCGGGATCGTCAAGAAGAACGCCATCCTGATCATCGACTTCGCGCTGGAGGCCCAGCGGTCGCGCGGGATCACCGCGGCCGAGGCGGTGCGCGAGGCCTGCCTGCTGCGGTTCCGGCCGATCCTGATGACCACGCTGGCCGCGGGCCTCGGCGCCCTGCCACTGGCCATCGGTTTCGGCGAGGGCTCGGAGCTGCGCCGCCCGCTCGGTGTCGCCATCATCGGCGGGCTGATCGCCAGCCAGCTGCTCACCCTGCTCACCACTCCCGTCGTCTACATCTACCTCGACCGCCTGCGCCGGCGCCGGGACGAGCGCTACCTGAGCCGCGGCGGCGCGGAAGAGGCCCAGCCCGCATGACCCACGCCCGCACCCTGCTCGCCGCCGTCGCGCTCGCCGCCCTCGCCGGCTGCGCCGTGGGGCCGAACTATGCGCGGCCGTCCGCGCCGATCTCGCCGACCTACAAGGAGGCGGCCGGCTGGGCGCCCGCCGCGCCCGCCGATGCGCTGGACCGCGGCGACTGGTGGAGCCTGTTCGGCGATCCGGTGCTGGACGGGCTGGAAGCCAGGGTGAAGGTCTCCAACCAGAACATCGCCGCCGCCGAGGCCGCCTACCGCCAGGCCCGCGCCCTGGTCGGCGAGCAGCGCGCCGCGCTCTTCCCGACCGTGAACCTCACCGGCGGAGCCACCCGCTCCGGCAATGGTGGCGGCGGCGGGACGGTGGTGGTCAATCCCGACGGCACCACGACCACCAGCGGCGGCTCCGGCGGATCGCGGACCAACTATCGCGTCACCCTGGGCGGCGCCTGGGAGCCCGACGTCTGGGGCCGTATCCGCCGCGCCGTGGAGGGCGCCCGCGCCGGCGCCCAGGCCAGCGAGGCCGACCTCGCCAACGCCACCCTCTCCGCCCAGGGCGAGGTCGCCGTGAGCTATTTCGACCTGCGCGAAGCCGACGCCGAGGCGGCCATCAACCAGGCGACGGTCGAGGGCTACCGGCGGACCGTCCAGATCACCCAGAACCGCTTCAACGCCGGGACCGTGCCGCACAGCGACCTCCTGCAGGCGCAGACCCAGCTCGCCAACGCCCAGGCCAACCTGGCCGACTCGCAGCGACAGCGGGCGACCTTCGAGCACGCCATCGCCGTGCTGGTGGGCGAGGCACCGGGGGCCTTCAGCCTGGCGCCCGCCGGCGCCTGGACCGCCAGCGCGCCGGCCATTCCACCGGGCGTGCCCTCGACGCTTCTGCAGCGCCGGCCGGACATCGCCGCGGCCGAGCGCCGGATGGCCGCCGCCAACGCCCAGATCGGCGTGGCGCGGGCCGCCTACTTCCCGAGCCTGACCCTGAACGGCTCCTACGGCTTCGCGGCCAGCGCGCTCGGCGGCCTCTTCAACGCCTCGAACAGTCTCTGGAGCTACGGGCTCTCGGCCGCCGAGACCCTGTTCGACGGCGGCCTGCGCAAGGCCCAGGTCAAGGGCGCCCGGGCCGCGTACGACCAGACCGTGGCGCAGTATCGCCAGACGGTGCTTACCGCCCTGCAGGACGTGGAGGACCAGCTCGCCGCCAGCCGTGCGCTGGAGGCCCAGTACGTCCTGCGCCTGCAGGCCTCGACCGCCGCCGACGCCGCGGCGGCCATGGTCCAGAACCAGTACCAGGCGGGCCTGGTCAGCTACGTCGAGGTGTTCACCGCCCAGACCTCGGCCTACGCGGCCCGCACCGCGCTGGCCCAGGCGCAGGCCCAGCGGCAGACCACCGCGGTCACCCTGATCCAGGCGCTCGGCGGCGGCTGGCGCGCGCCGGACTAAGCCTCCAGTTCGATGTCCCAGTAGAGGTAGTGGTTCACGCAATCACACCCCACCTACCCAGCTGTTTTATAATGATAAAAAATTGCGGTTTCCGCCCGGAAGTGCCGTCGGTCATCACTAGGTCATCACGCGCGGCGGGCATTCATTCCGCGTCGGTAGCAACCTTGGCGGACACTGCTTGGAGATCCAACGATGAGGCGACCAGTTCGATTGTTGGCGAATCTACTGCGTGAGCGTGAAAAGCGCGAAGGCGAACCGATATGCGTACGCAGCGACTGTGATTGCGGCGGCAATCACGGCCAAGATCATCAACATGCCGACGAAGAAGGCAGCGCTCCGACTGGCACGCCGCCACATCAAGCTGCCCATGACAGCCTCCACCGCGCGTCCCAGACCGCCATTCCATCCGTCGAGGATAGGGGGACGCAGGGATACGCGGAGGAACGCCAAGTCCACAGCACCAGCGAAGATCGCGGCACCGATCAACGACTGGATCGGATACCGGGCTAGGAAACTCACTCCGGAAACAAACGCCGCGGCAGAGGGCGGAACGGTCGAGCTTGTGCGAAACCCTGATACGATCAGGCCGAGGCAGGTGACCACAAAGCCGAAGGCGAAAAGGAGAGATTGCCGACGCTGGCCGTCCTTTTGCTCGCGAACCTTGAGACTGGCGTCGATAGACGCGCGTAAAGCAGCAAAGTCATATGCAAAGGCAAGCGGCGATCGGACCGGCGGCGCGTTGAACTGGGAGAGCCAGCCGCAAAGGTGACGTTGAAATGCCTCGGCGTACGCAATTATGCCAAGCGTCTGTTTGAAGGTCTCGGCGGTATCGCGCCGACGCTCGGAAATAGCCAAACGGACCAACCCATATTGGGTTTCACGACGCCAGTGCTCGTCGGTCTCAAGCGACCAGAGGTAGGTCGTGGTGAGCAGGTCCGAATTCATGTGGTGATGGTAATGGCGGTGAGCGAGGTCCCGCATGAAGAAGAAGCACTGCCGAGCAGCCGCAGCGGCCGCGCTCTGGAAGCTCTCGGTCGATGTATCGAGAGTCCCCTCCTGAAGAGCGATGGTCTGCGACGCCTTCACAGCGCCGGTTGTAAATAGATCCTTCTCCTCAACCTGGATTTCGCACTGGCCTGTTCTTAGGACGCGAATCTTCAGGCGTCCAAAGCCGGGCAGCTTTTGGCGCTTTGCGAAGCGACCAGTCAGGTCATTCCAGATTTCCCCGATCAGCTCCTCGCCACGATCGCGATTTTGGCGGCGCTTAGCTTGGTTACAGCTCGGAGCACGTCCCTCTCGAGCAATCTCCCGCAGTGAGGTCAGATGATCTTGCACCGATTTGGGTAGCGCCTTGCCCTTTGAAAAAAATACGATTTCCCCCGCGAGAGCGCCTTCCTTGTCGGTCTCCGAATTGACCGGTGACTGCAGGGGATCATCAGCTTGGCCCTTTGGCGCCTGGACGGGCAGAGCCGCCTCGGCCACACGCAAAGAGACGAGGTAGTGAACATCCGGAACGCGGCCCAGCCTCCGCATAACCCAAGCCGGCAATGGGCCATCGTGACTTGTGCGGGTGTGCGAGCCGAAGAGGAAACCGTCGCCATCGACGGTCGCCGTGTTGTTGCAAATGGTTCGATCGCCGAAGTCGGCATCGCCAATACGGCTGAAAGAGAGCCGACCCGTGACGGTCGGCACCCAGCCGACGAACACACGCATGAAACTAGGTTAGCGCGTATAGCTCGGGAACGAAGCCCGTTCTTCTACCAGAACTTCGCCGTAGATTTTGTCCTGGCGGGCGGCGAAGGCTAGGCGCTCGTTATCGCGAGGGCTCTCAAGAGTTGTGGGGCTCTGCGATGCATTCCACCACGCCCTGACGGAATCTCCGCGCTCGTAAGCCTCATCGGCCGCGGACGGCCCCTGCCGCACAAAATTGATGAAAACGCGGATGCTCAGCGCCGCTACAGCCGTCGCGGCTATACCCAGCGCCAAGAGGCCGCTGCTCAAGACGAAGTTCATGTTCCTAGCCTCAGGACCGCTTCTCTTTTGATTCAGCTCGGTGCAACGCACTGGCCCAGGCACCCACTTTGGAGCGGGCGCGCGGATATACAGGAACCCAACGGGTCAGACAATACCCAGTTGCGACGGGAGGACAAGCGCGTCGCTTGACCCCCAAGATGTTGAGTTTGGCGGGACGGCGATACAACATCTTGCGAAATGAATCATGCCGCAACGCGGCATGTTCGATTTGCAGAAACCGTCAACCACAATTTCGGCACCGACGATGGGCGGTACGTTTCGCAGGTTTGGCCCAAGCTATTTCGCCTCGGTGGGATATGGCGTCAGCTTGATCGTCACCTCCGAGGGCACGAGGACGTAGGTCACCGACTTGAATAGCCCATGGCTCACCATCGCCCACTCTGGCGGCTGTCCGTGGCTTGACTGAATATAGCCAGGCTTTGTGGCGAAGAGCTGGAAGGTCCAGCCTTGAGGAACCCTGACTGAGCAAGGCGTGACGCACTGACCCTAGATCATTCGCGGGTTTGTAGCCTGTGGATCGGACCCAAGCTCAGCAGAGGCGAGCGCCTTCTCCGCAGCGTCCCTAGCCTTCTCCGGGGTGAGCTTGCCGTAGCGTCCAATCTTGAACTGCTTGAGTGTCCCGCGCCGGCCACCGCCTACCCGGTAGCGCACCAGAAAGGTCTTCA
>Ga0307517_10000199_pt1 | contig 102004 bp, 96 predicted proteins | sample 23_EM_MG_FD_194515 | JGI IMG/M metagenome (GOLD analysis project Ga0307517, IMG submission 194515) | Populus trichocarpa ectomycorrhiza microbial communities from riparian zone in the Pacific Northwest, United States - 23_EM | ecosystem: Host-associated > Plants > Roots > Unclassified | place... | reverse complement strand
CAATACCTTTCAAACGTGCTCTCAGATGCGTCAGGGCGCTCGTTGACTTCAATATGATGGCACAATACCGAAGCCACACACCTGACACCATAGCCTATATGGAAGAGTATCTGGACCAGTTCCATAGAATGAAGGACATGTTCTTGGAGTTCCGAGTGACAAAACGCACATAAGCCAAGGTCGACAAGCAACGAAAGGAGATTTGACATTAGAGAGCACTAATTCGTGAGCGTGTGGCCACATCCCAAGGGCGCCGGATGCACAACGACGATCGAGACGAAGAGGATGAACTGCGTATGGACATGATTCCGGCGAATCACATTTCAACTTCATTAAGATGCATCTACTAAGCCACTTTTGTGACCATATACACCAGTTTGGCAATATTCCGATGTATTCCACGGGGATCGGAGAGCTAGCTCACAAGACGCAAATCAAGGAAGTATGGCGTCAGTCAAATAAAAATGATGCCGCACGCCAGATTGTGCATAGCTATGGTCATCAACATGCAATCCAGATAAGACTATTGAACATGCAATCACTGAAAAATCACAGCGCAGATCTCTCCCCCGACGTCCTGAAGCATTTAGATAGGACAACCAGTACGGTATGGCCGCCAGTCATTTGTAGGAGAATCTTGAAGGGACGCCGGGGCGATGTTTCCAATATCGTTGATTTTAGCCCGATCTCAGGAGTCTCAGTCGAGATTATATGTCGTCAATTGATATGATATAGCAGGCATAACCTTCCGATAGACCACGGTCTCCCAGAAGACCATGCAACGCTTCGATCACTTCCCATTGAACTACTGACACAACTCGAAGTCCCAGTTCTTACATTCCAAGAAGCCGATGTTTACGAGATCCACCGTGCACGATCCACGGGCACTCTACACTTTAGAAACCAGGGCAGTCGCAATGATTGGGTTTGGGTACAAGCGGGCACAGAAGAAATGTATGGTGCGCTGAAGAGTCGTGTCCCAGTAAACCTAGTTGCCCTCTTGAAGATCAGGGACCCCAGATCCAAGGATACTGTGCGTCGAGTCGCCGGTGTTCAGTTGCTGACCCCAGTGAACTCAGGGTGTCTATCGGATCTGCATGGCTTGGTTACAGTGCAGATAAGGGAAGACACGGAAGGGTTTACAATAGTTGATATAGGAACAATTCTCGGTCTGGCACACCTGATGCCGGAGGAGGACTGGTGATAGCTTGTAAATAGCCGGATTGATTTGAGAACATTTAATGAGGTTTATTATGGAATCCGGATGAGAGAATCAGGATTCGGCGATGCGTGAGGATCAGGATTCGGCTATGCGTAAGAATCCGGCATATTGATACTGTATATAGTAGAAGATATATAAGCGACTTTCTTGAAACCTAGATCATTAGTTCGCCAGACCAGTGAGGCGTGAGACGTGAGACCCAGGAGGGACAAAAAAAGGTGCTGCCATCCCAGACACCAGGCGACGTCGGAGCAAGCAGCAAATTAGTTGTGATTATACAAGCGGGCATGAGGGGTGGTTCAGGACGGGAAGAAGAGGTGATGAGGACCTATCGCCGCATCAGGAGAAAGAGGAGATGAGAGAAAGACTCTGGGGTAGTCCAGACGTAGGGAGGGCGCCAGGTTGCGTCAGGACGCAAGGAACGTTGCTATGTAGCATCAGGAAGCGTGAGATGTGGCGGGGCGCTGCAATGAAAGTCAGGATGCACAGGACGCACAGGACGCATGGGACGCAGGAGATGCATCGCTTGCGTTAGGACGCAACGCCTACGGATCAGACGCAGGGTCCGTTTTTGCTGATGTGGATAACCTGGCGTCCAGGGGAGAAGTATAAGGAGTCTTGTTTGACTCAAAAGTTTCAAAAAAAAGATGGGGGAATGATCTGGGGGGGGGATACTGGAAGGAAAAAAGACTCTGTTAGTCCTGTAGCAGTGGGATGATTGGGGGACAATAATGGCAGAGGGTTATTGTTCCCATGTATTGACCCCAGTACTCTGGCCTTTCTGGTATTGGGAAAGCAAGAGTATTGGGTATCATATTTAGGTAATGGAAGATGGGGCCTCTGCATATCAGGCAAGATATACCCAAGCTATTCAACATGTATATCAAATGCCTAAGCTGCCCTGGCCCCCATACTCTCCTGACTTCAATCCTATGGAAAACGTTTGGGGAGTTCTCAAGGATAGGTTCGATGACCGGCGTTCTCAGATTAGAGAAACGGATGCAATGATAATTACAGTTCAGGAGGAATGGGATTCTATTATGGAAGAGGGTATTCTGGCATTTGTTAATACAATGCTACAGAGGATTGAGGCAGTTATTGCTGCTAATAGAGGACACACACGATGGTAGCTTTAGTTTTTAGTTTTTAATTTTTAATTTAATTTTTAATATTATATTTATTTTAGTATATCTACTTCAATTATCGTCATCTTCCTCTATTCTTTTCCAGTCCATGCTTCTTTTTCTGACCAATTGGACTCCCTACTACTACCCCCTTGCTAACTACCTTCTACCTCCCACTGGCACTCTCAGCCCTGCCTAAACCTTGTCACCAATAGCATTTTACCACCCATGTTTTCCTGTACTTCGTTCGGGTGACGATTAGTGCAACCTTGTGTGATCATCACTTTCTCTTTTTCTTGAACTTTGCCTGCTGAATACTAACTTTATCGGTACAGTACAGTACAAGGGACAGGCATAAAGTCTTCAGACAAACTGAGCCTTATGAGACATTAGTAGCCGAGTGTTAGGCACATGGGAAAAGTGTAGCTTTTCCACACACTTTTGTGTACCCTGGGGTTACCCTACCTTCACCCTGTGAAGCTAACACCCCCCTCTGGCCCCGGCGTTGGGACACTGCGACGACACCAGACGGCATTGGAGTTGCGTCCTGACAGCAAAGGACACTATCAGTGGAACCCATCTCATAACACCATATACGTCGCAGCCGTCTCTCCGACCGGATGCTGTTCACAGAATATCTAAGAAGGGACCTTTGGCGAGCCCATGCAAGTGTCCCTGGCAAAGTCGGTTGGCGTCCCATAGGGTTACAGACATAGTGGAACAACCCAGGAAACTATGTCACTAAAGTAACGGGACATTTTCGTCGTGTCTACTCTAGAATGAAATGAGAGTATGACCACACCTACACCAATGGTATATTACCACTTAGAACTAGTCGGTAAGAAAGGACTATGAGAGAATTGTGCTACTGGTATGATCCCGACTCCTAGTCTGACCGAAGCCTATAGGCAGGAAGCAAGAGTAATATCTGCTACTACGATATGTCCGATTACGAAGGTGGCCACTGGCACTTCGTTCGTTCGATGAAGAGGACACTGTCTAGCATGCAGACAAGTTTCAGTTCATTCTGACGGAACAAGGATTGTGAACTCTGACTGGGACGTGGTGCCACACCAGAGAAATCTAGAGCTCTCTAGTCCGGAAGTCAATGGTGGGGCAATTATATTCAGGGTCAAATAGCGTTCGCACTATGAGGAAATGTTCAGAATGGTTAGTAGGTACTTAGTTAGTATGGTAGATACTTGTAGGCCGCGCGCTCTATCGACGTGGGATATAAATATCGAAGTGCCTCCTGAGCTTTACTGAAATCATCACGCTACGGAGAAGAGACCTTATCAATATAATAAGTTATTACTTGAAAAATCTTTATCACTATTTTACGCACGTTTATATTGAGCCTTCCTAGACACATCTCTGTCTACAATAAAGTACCCCGGTCTTATCCATCTCGCTCGTTCTTAGAGATCTGGTACCACCTAACACCGAGTAACTGTTTTAGATTCCACCGAACATGAAGAGGTCACAGGATATTTCAATAAGCGGTACAAAGGTATGTAATGTCTGAATAACTAGCCATTCTTGTTCTGATTGAAAGAACTTGAAGTAAGAATACAGAAAGTATATGGAAGGAAAAAAATCTAAGCAATTAAAGGAGAGTCATAATATCAGAACTTGGAAAGTAGACCGCTCAGTCCCACAGTCACCCAATTTCACCACTATTCAGATGACCACACTAGATATCCCTCTACTCTTCCACCGTCCTGTCCTGCTATAGCCGAATCCACTCCCGATCACAAGAGAGATGGAAAAAAAGAAAGTAAGAAAAAAATACTAGAAAGCAATGCAAGCCTTACGTTCAAATATCAAGTAAATCTCTTTGTTCTAATAGTGCTAAAACCTTATACTCACTCCAATTCTTCAAAATGTTCATGGAATTTCTTCTTTATTGCAAGTTAAGGGTTTAGCTACATACAAGCTAACAGTAGTAATTGGAAGTGTTCACGGACTAACCTTGGTCTTGGAGCACCACTAGTTCCTCAGCCAATTTTTAGTATTTTGTATGACCGCCAGAGACCTCCTGAACAGCAAGGTTCCTGAAAGGCAGAGAGCTGGTCATACTAGCGATTTCCTCTGAGGTAATTGCATCCCACTCCTCTTGAATGGCACAGAGGAGTTGCTCATTCGTGGTTGAACAAGGAGAGTGTTTGTAAATTCTAGCTTTCATAATCCTCCAAACCTATTCTTTTGAGTTTAAGTCTGGAGAGGTCGGAGGCCAGGTAAAGAAGTATCCTAGCATATTGAGATTTTTTAAGATAGTGGTAGTGTATTTTGCTTTATGAGATGAAGCGTTGTCTTGCTCAAGGTAAACGTAATCGTCTTGCTCTTCGGATAGCTGAAGCCAGAATTGGTGTAAGTGTGGAATGACACTATACTTACAGTAGTTAGAGCTGTTGATTGTCTTGCCCCATTCAGCCTTATTCCATATCACTAAAGGCTCTTTTTGGTTTCCAGTAATGCACTTCCACACCATAATAGTTTGTAATTTTTGAAATTTTGGTACTAAACAATCCTCTGCAAACTCTTCTGCTGGAGTTCGTGTAACCCAGGTATTCCCAGAGAATCCACGTATGTTAAATGCACACTCGTCGGTCCAGATAACCTTAAACCAATCATGAACTGTCCATTCACAATGGCTATCGACTAAGTGGAGGCTAGTATTATATTTTTTACTAATAGGAATGGCTTAGCTTGTGCTATTCGATGATCATAGTTTTCGCTGGCAAAAAAGTGACACAGGGTACGCTCATTAACCTTTATGCCAAGCTCTTCTGCAATGATAGAGAGTGGCTTTCAGCGATTCTCCTGGCAGGCTACTATAGCATGAGCTATTAACTAGATCTTATTCTGAGAGTAAAGGCAATGTGGTCTTCCAGTACACTGCTCTAAAGGGGTATTTGGCTGGGCACAGATGGAAAATCTGGTACTGACTGGGAATTGAACTGCCTGTGAGATTCGCCGAAAGGGCCATATAGCAAAAGTTTGAAGTGATCTAATTTTAGACCGTAAAGAAAGTATGATTTCCCTTCAGAGAGAATTTGGAGAGGGGTTTAAAGACTTAGTAGTTTGGTATGCTGACTGTAAAGTAAGCCTGGGGGCCTCTGAGCGCATAACAGTAGAAGAAGTTGATGACTACATGATTAGCCTACTAAAACCATCCAAAATACATTGTTTTCCTCACCCTTTATAGAGGATTTATTCCTTTCTACGAACTCAATATCTTTCAGATTAACTACCATTTGTTCTCCTAAACGGCTCTTATTTATTTTACACTGATCCATCATGGCTTTCAAAAGGGTATATGGTTCAGATTGCGTGACTTGCTCCACACATCGTGAGGTTTATACTGGCTGCAACAACGAACAGATGACAATGACGAAGAACCGGTGATATGATGAACTGGTGACAACGACAAACAAAAATACACAGTGTGGCTCCAAAGCATCACTCTCTTACCCCATCGTGTTCGGTTTATTGTCCATTTTCAATGTCACCGTTGCCTATCCGTTTTTAGTGTGTGCGATCGCTAAATGCCGGTCCCTTGTACTGGTACAAGGGCAGATCATGAATTCATGGTACAGAGCTGGGATCAGAGGTTAGAGAGTAGTGGTACAGCTCTTGCAAGAGTGTACCACAATTTTGTCCAAATCAGAGCTATTGAATCCAACAAAGAACTACTGCAGGAAACCGAATAGCATAGTACCCATTGCAGATGACCCTTGGTCGGAACACAAACTTTTTCCAGTGTTTCCAAAGTTGCCTTCGCAACGGATAATGACCACCCCTGCTCTGTACCAGGAATTCATGATCTAACTTACACTTGTATCCAGCGTATAAAGTGCATTACTCGGGCAGAGTATCGTAAATTCTGGGCAAACTCGACACACCCAAGCGCTACCACTAAGCTAGTAGAGATAAACTACTGCTAGTAGTACAAGAATAAGATCTTACGCTACACTTAAGACTACCCCCCGCGGTCTAGTTACTGTACATATATACCAGCACACCTAGCCCCTCCGTCCGCTCGGGACTGCGCAGTACGACCCCCTCAACAGGAGCCCTCCGAGCACAAGCCTCCCATCCCGGACGTAGTTGTCTCACCACTACCACCTTCTCCTCACACATTACCCCTACCATAATCAATAATTCCCCTCCCTCACACAAACCACCTATCTTCCTTCCTTCCTTCCTTCCTTCCTCCTCAGCAGGTTTGCATCACGGGAGGCATTGTTCGCCTGATGAGATGATTTCGGCAGCTTTTTGTTGCCGTACGTTTAAGGCATGATATCAGACGGATGGAACGAGAGGAAACGTAGCATGTCTTCTCCTAGACGGGGGTGGATAAAGGATACGAGGAACAAAGCTGGGAGAAAGGAACCTAATTGCTTAATTGCGCTCGCTGCTTAGGGAGGTGGGAGGCGGGGGGAGAAGCTATGCTCGGGGATTGATTTGGGACCAACTTAGGGGCCCCTTCCGATAAAAATGAACAAGAGACACGACATTCTATACCATCGTGCAAGGGAGTAGCCTAGTCGTTGCGGACCAAAGAACGCCGTAAAAATTAGGGGAACAAAAAAATTCCCCTCAATTGTCAGCTGGATAATCCACGCATACTCCCCTATGGTGTTCGGTTGTCGCGTGCGATACGCTCACCTAGCCAATATGGTCACGGCCGTGAGATAGGAACGCGAGGACTTAGATCGACAGTTGATTTTCTAATTACTCTATCCATTCTACCCGTGAAACCCACCGCACCGCCGAAACTTCGGCCACTATGTACCCCATATACTGCTAACTCGTAAAACCGTCTCTCTGAGCATCAACTCCAACCGATTAAAAGCAGTCCAGATTCGCTTCCGATTCACCCCCGCCATTTTCCAGTTTCCAGGGCCCTTTCGTGGCGGCCCACTCCCATCCCCCTAATCCGCGACGGAACCCGACCCAGCCGTCCACAGTCCCCCAGTCATCGGTCGGTACTTCTGGAATGATCTGATAGAACCAACGAGAGACATCGTTTGTTTGACGGTTGTAAGTCCGCATGGCCGAAACCTCCCTCAGTGGGGGGGCTTTCTTTGGCGCATGGCGGAGGTAGCACTTTATTAAGGTTGCTATGGCTCGCTCCGTCGCCTCCTCGACACGACATCGCTTCGATTCGGAGTTCGGATAACGCAGGCCATGGTGGGACAGCGACCAATGATAAAGTGGGATCGACTCTGGTATCTGGTTTGTGAGGTGAAGCATTTGTAGGTTCGGAAGGAGCGTGCGAATTTCGTGGGCGAGCTCGTACTAGTCGGGCGCCTACGTTAGTTTCTGGTCCGAATCTCGAGTACTCGAGGGCGTGGGGATCATAAATATTACCCAATAATTTTCAAAATCAAAAGCCATCCATAACTCTCTCAGGAGCCTACATCCTTCTCCAAGTTTGCGGAGATGGAATATACTCAGAGCGGGCACGAGTTGTGGAAAAGGCTCCGCTGGCTGCAATGCAAACGTTTTTAGAGTTTTCCCGTGATTCCCAACAATCTTCTCAATCAAGGGCGATATATCATTTGGAAACATCTGCGGCGTATGAGCGAGGAAAATTGTTTCTAGCCCGCGACATTTTCCTAAGAAATCTTTGAGATTTGGGTTGTAACACAGATAAATCTTCTTAAGATTTGTCCATTCCGTGTTTAATTGACAGGCGAACACTGAATTGTGGAGGCCCCTCAACTCCAGATAAGTGAGCTTAGAGAAATCGATCACCCCGGCAAGCCGTAGTGCGTGGGCCGGCATTATATGGAAAGCATTGAGAACTAGCTTCTCGAGCTTGGTAAACTTAAGTGTCGGGTTTAAATGTTGAGGTTTCACGATCTCGGAGCCATCTGGCTGGGCCTCCAAGGGCCCGAACACATGCTCGAAGCGCCCCGGATGGTCCGAGCGTCCAGAGTAAAGAACAAGTGAAGTCAGTGTCGCTTGAGACGTTTCCAGAACTTTACGAAAAAGGGCCGCTGCGGCATTGCCGGCTTGCTCGCCCCCCTCTACCCCTCTTATATTCGCTTGAAGGGAAGTGAGAGGAGGGAGTTGAGCTAGTGATGCTGGCGCATCGGACTCAATAGTAACGCGTAGGCGCTTGAGCTTTTTGAGTGAAACTACAGCCTTGACTAAACCCTCTTGGAGTTTAAGGTTATCACATATTCTAGAACAGCATTAGCTTCGCTTAGAAATCCTGGCTCTGATTGCATGCAATAAGGAAATGTGGCAAGATAGGGGGCAACTCACTGTAGCTCCTCGATGTTGACACAGTTTTTGACCAATTGTAAGATGGACTGTGGAGAAGGTCCTAGGGAGCCGGAGCCTTCTACCAGGCAATTGTTTGGATATACCAAATACAGCCGCTTCACATATTTCGCAATTTGTGCAGCCGGCAAAGCACCTGCGGTGCTCAGTGGATTTTCTTTTGTCAAGTCGGCGGAGAGATTCTCCAACAGTTTTATCTGACCAGGAAGCGGCTTATTCTGTGGTTCGGGCAAGTCCAGTCCATCGCCCCAGTTTCCCCAGACAGCAATGCTCCGGTAAAGATAAAGGACAGATATCTTGTAAAGTATCCGCGAAGTAAGGCATAGAGAAAGAAGAGTCCGGGTGTGGGTGACCTATGTGGTTACAGTTAATTAATAGGAGTTGGGGAACGAGGGATAATATAGTGCATACATGTTGAATTATTTGCTCTAATATCTCGTTGGGAAGATGCAGGTTCCTGCTTTCGGGGGTTTCAACACCTGGGAGCCCCCTGGTGACCCAATCCCCCAACTGAGGATCTTTTTCTGACCTGCCGGGCTTCTGATGCCATCGCACGCGACAGTCGGTAGGACGACCGTCAACGGCGGTCAATGCTAGAAAGGGAGGAGGCATTTCCGAGAGTCTTGAGAGTATATACTTTTCAATCCAATTGAATCAAGCTCGGAATCTATTCCCGACCGTGTTCTGCCGGAGGTGGTGCGAAAGACCGGGTGAGGATTAAAGAATGGATGGTTGAATTCTGGGATAAGAGATAAGCGAAGAAGGATATCTGTCAGGATTGTGAGGTAGCACGAGACAAGGTCTAAGCTGAGTACACTACCAGTGCTAGTACACTAATGCACTGACAACACTAACAATGAGGAGGGATTCGCAGGACTGAGAAGCGGGTTGTAAGTAATAAATGAGTGAGTGGATATCTCTGTCAAGATTGGACCCCCGTAGACAATGTGGATGTATGGTACAGAGCTTCAGGTACCGTATGTCAAGGGAGGCGGGAGCGGAGGGAGAAGACTGGGAGAGGAGATGGAGGTGGCTGGGGATACTGCGATTTCAGGATCAAGGGTGCGAGGTAAAGGCTTTACGACATCAAGTCAGATGGCACAAGTATTGCCGACCGTAAGTATGAGTCTTTCGCTAGTTGTGATAGCAATCATGTCGCGATGGAGAGTAAGGTTACTCGAGTATAGCATATAGAGAAGGACAAGGATCGTGTCTTGAAATATAGTATCAAAGAGTTATATTTTTATTTTTATTTTCCCCTTCTTGGGTGCACTCAAAGTTCCCGACCACCATACACTTGTGCCCGATCCAAAGTCCTTTTCTTTTTACTTCAACGCCCCACGTACTGTACATTTGCAGATTGTCGATATATCACGGATAACCTACGGGCATGCGGAAAAACAATCTGAATGGTCCTGGTGGGGTGAATCATCAACAAGAGGAGCCCGACCGTACTCGAGTATATGGACATCCGGTAGCCTACCGTAGTCTCTATGGCATCCCCAGCACTTTTTCTTTTATCAGCCAAGGAAGAGCCTCTAGTACGGTATCCGGGGGGGGCAGAGTGTATACGGGCCTGGTCGGGGGTCTTAGCTTTGGACAAATAACGTGTCGGGCAGGTCATCATGCCGTTACTCGGAGCGGGACAGATTGCTGGGGATTAATATCGGGACGGTGGATCCCTCGTCCGACAAGGCGATTTGGTGAAACCCCATCGCGATCGAAACCCATCCCACCGGAACCGTTGCAAGCCGCTCGAGCACAATACCGTGCTCGAGTGTCATACCGTAAAATCTTTGTCCTTCTCGAGAGCTTTTATCCCCAAGTACGGAGATTATGGGTCTGGCGGAGAAAGTGGATTATTCGAGATTCTGCAGTACCGGTACTCGAGCACAGCACCTGTGCTAGCACGTGAGCTTGTTCCTCCAGGGTTGCTTCTACCAGTATTTCCGCCCTAATTTTACGGTCACTACGACGCCCCCCCATATCAGAGAAAAATCATGTATCATACGGTACCATACGGAGTACTAAATGTATTTTTTCTTTACTGCCGTACCGGTACTGAAATAAAATTTCCTGTTTAATTCTTCCCCTTTTTTCTACCACTGCAATTCCACTATCCTCCTCTTGCTAAATACCCATTGGGCGCACAGACGTGTCTCAGTATTCCAGACTTGTGTCAAGTGACAAGTGACTGTCTCAGTGCTCCTGTGAAGAAAAAGAAAGAAAAGCTCTGTGGGCTCGAAACCCGTGGACAAGGCAACAGCCAACAAAATTCCAGATATAAACTAGGGGCTAGGGGCACTCACTCTGATCGAGGTTAAAACAGAGTTTAGCTCCTTGGAATTGTCATGTTGTATCATACCTCCCCTAATCGTATCATCATTATCGGAGTTGTTGACGATAATGTTACCATAGTGCCGTAGGCTTCACTCTATGAGGGCTCCATCGGAATGGATCATATGGTACGATATTTGATGGCTGTAATGTATCATCCACCACATTCCATATATTGCCTTACTCAGCTGTGGACCGGGAGCTGGGAATCCACCGGGTTATCCTTGGTCACAAGTGCGATCACAGTACTCGTATCTATCGCATGTAAGTCTATTACCGGCTAAGCGGGGGCCCTTTGTCCGGGCCACCTTCTCTAAAAAGAGCCAATGGAGATGTGTGGTACGGTATATATGTATTGTACAAACCGGTACAGGAATAAACCCGGGGAGAACTCGACGGCTTTTTCGGGAACCCATCTGGAACACGGTACTATTCAATGCCCTAAATGGAGTCCACCGTCCCGATCCTAGTATAATACTACGTCGCAGCTGGATCCCGGGTACAAGTACAAGGGTAGATCATGAATTCAAGGTACAGAGCCGGGGTGGTCACTTCTCCTTTGAGAAGGCAACTTTGGAACACTAGAGGAAGAATGCGTTCAAGTTCACTCAAGCAATTTTAGAGGCACTTATTCAAGCACCAACATCAGAATTAAAAATAGGCTCACTTGATAGAATGTTCAGGGAAGATGCAGGCTACTTGACTTCTATTGAAACTTCAAATGATATAAATTCTCTGAGTAGCAGTAGGGAATAAAACTCTCCCCAAAATTGCTCCAAGACAACATTTTTGGAGGGCAAACTTAGTCTTGGCAGGATCTGAAAGTTCAACTGCCTACTGCTCTTGAAAGGCTGGGAAGCAAGTGGATATTTTTAGATAGAAAAGGTGTCCTTACTATTTTCAATGGTTCTATGGAGAGTATGAATTTTTGTGAATTTTATCTCATGTAATATCTTAGATTCAAGAGCTCTGATTTGGACAAAATTATGGTACACTCTTGCAAGCGTGGTGCTACTGCTCTTCAACATCCGATCCCTGCTCTGTACCATGAATTCATGATCTACCCTAGTACTATCTGGGTGTTTAGATAGGCTTAGCTTGTATAAAATATATCGAATTAGCGGGTGCGGCATTGTCTCTGCGCCCGTATCGGAAAGCGCCCACATCTGCGGGTACTTACACAACTATTGGGGGATAAAATTATACTTTATCACTGATGAGTTCAGCCCTCCGCTCGACAAAGACAGCTTTATTACAATAAGTCTACCAGTGCAGCGCTCATCTTCCGACAAATTGTACGCCCTTTCCCGGCCCCCAGCCCGTATGATACTCAAGCATTACTGTGCTCGTGTGTATCCACGAACATGAGGCATGCGCCCATGAAACAGCCGAAGCTCCCAGCAGACACTGAATCCATGTCGGCCTCCTTCCTCAGCATCGATCCCTTGGTTGGGGTGTTCCAAATAAGGTTTTTCTGGTAGGACCTACAGTAGTGCTCCGGGCGCCAAAAAGTAAAAAGAAAAAGTTGTTTTGGTTTCCTCATGTAATAGGCTAAACACTGTTAAGCGCATTAGCGCCCTTTTACCCCAGATGTTCTATCGGGCCGCTCCCATGTTACAGCGAACAGGCGCGCAAGTATGATACTTCGACCCCCTGTTACATGCGTTTTAGGAAACGATAACGACTTCACCTTTGCCCTCACCCACTACCCTATGGCACTACCGGTATGTATAATCCTGGGTGAACCCCCTATTTCGAGTTTTCCAGCCCGGCTTGTGCCGCACACCGGTGTCCATATTAACCTGGCTCCCCCGCATAGCCTATACTTACTTTCTGGTACCGTGGCTGCTGGTTCTGCCAGTCATTTGCACTTTGGATCTCTCAACAACTCTCGCCCTTCTGCGTGGTTCTTGTGCTTTCCTGTCATTGCCACCCCTCCTTTAAGCCACTTTACACATTCGGTCATTCTTTATAATTATTTACTCGGGCATTTCCTTAAGGCTCTGGAGCCTTAAGTGGCATCAGGATGCTTCCAGAAAAGTTCCTGGGCTTTCGGCGCTCGGAGAGTATAGGAGTGGAGAAGAGTGATAAGGGAGAACCCTCGCGAGGAACGCCGGTACCACCCCCTAAGGAAAGCCAGGCCCCGATAGATCCACCCGGAGGAGTTTATCTGCGAAAACACCATTTACAGACATACTTAATAGGATTATGGATTCTTTGCATAATAGCGTATATTGCGTCGATAGAGAAGGCTATTCACGCGCATCAGTTGAGCCCGGAGATAGAGGATCCAACTGCGGAGAGCTTATCGTTTGGATTGCGAGGGACCAGAAGGAGGCAGGAAACGGTACAGATATTCAGTTTTGCGAGAACGATTTTGACTGCGATACATGTACGGAGTCTCTTTCCCCAGCTTTCGCTCACTGGCAGGGTGAAGTAGAGTTCGGAATGAAAGCTAATGCGTTAGTACGATAGATTCCGATCATCACTGCGACATTATCATCAACATTGCCAATATTAACCCAACGAGCCAAGGGACGGGGGACTGGTATCAATGCTGAGCAATTGTTCATGCTGGCGGATAGGACATGGGCCGGGGCTGGTGGATGGTACCAAGCCTTTAGAGTGCGGAGGCTATCCTGGGAATGGTGGAAGTGAGTTCACCAACACTACTACCTTCACTAGATTCGCCTGCGCCAGATTCTAACGTATTGCTAGGCTGACTACACTAGTCCTTGCCTGTTTTGCTGGTTTCCCTTTCATAACGCTTGGCTATATAGCGACATCCGATCAATACTGGGCACCCTACGAGTTTCGAGGAGTTCACGCCTTCAGGTTTAACCAAACCGTCGCCGCTATCCGCCAATCAACGATATCAGAGTTATCAGACTGGATCCACCGCTTCCCCCAACGCGAAATCGGTATGACTAGGTTCCAAAAGCCTTGCACTTCTTTTGGTCCAGACGGTAAAACCACATATTCTTTCTACCCGCCCGCCGACCAAACTATCAAGCTTGGCCACTTTGTAACATATCTCGAACCCTTGGACGCAGAACCGCGGTTAGTAGCCGCAAACACAATGGGGGTGCTCCAGAATTTGCAGTGCCGGACATTGGAACGCTCGGAGAGCCCGAAATACGTCGATATGTCGGAAGCAGAGTGGAAATGTATGACGGATTGTGCCAACGCCACTGACTCAATATCGAAGAACATGTGCCATGCACAAAGCTCAAAAGGAAGGCCCGGGCCGAGTGGGCAGTTTGCACAGATCACCAGTTGTGGTCAGCCCGTCGATACGTTCGACGGTGTGTCAAATAAGGTAATCCTAACCAAGGCTCGGATAGTAGAGGTAGAAGTAGCATACAAGCTCGACCCGCCATACGAATCCGTCAGCACCTCTGTCTTCCCACCACCACAAAATGCCTGGTCGTTCCGCGCCGGTGATAACATCACAGCGGACAGATACTACGTTGATGTTCTGCGCTGCTCTGCAGCACTCATTCCAGGAGACGGCATTATCGACAGCGTCATCCGGCGATTCATGCACTTTATGCCATACGGCCTCGGCCTTGCTCACGAAGCACCGGAAGTAACGGAGTACTTGGAGCAAGCGCTCCCCGAAATGCTCAATATAACTCTCCACCCAGTCCTCTCTCTCCTACATAGTACCTTCCTATCATCAAATTACGGACCCAACAACATATCCAGATCCTTCAACACTTCGCTACCAGCCTTCTTCGGCCTGCATAGGCCAACAAGCGAATCCAGCCGCTCAACGAAAATCTTGCCGACAGAAGTGTCGGCGAAGACTGGTTACAACCCAGACGACGAATTCGTCATCGATAACATCGTCCGCCTGAACGGGGACAAGTTCATCAACACATTCATCTCCCTCGCCAACTCCTCCTTCATCGGTGCGCTGCCAAAATTCATCGTGTCGGCGCGAAGGCCGGGCTTCAGCTACCAGACCGACGTGAAGCTCACACGGGGCATACCGGTGGCCATAGCCCCGCTCGTGATGTTGGTTCCCGTGCTCATGGTCTTCTACCTCACTGCCAGAGAGTGGAGCACTCCCACTTGGACGGAATTCCTAGACTCGTTCGCTATGTTCCGCCTCGGCAGGAGTTGGGAGAAGGAACTTGATGGCAGTGGCGCGCTAGAGTTGAAGGAGTGCTGGCAGGTCAGGGATATTCCCGGTGTGGTGGGTGACGCGGCGACGAAGGAGGTCATGGAGAGATCTGGGAGGGAGTACGTTGGCGAGATTAAGCTGGGTGGAGAAGGGGAGCTGAGTCCCCATGTTAGGTATGCTTGACCAGAGAAGTTGTTGTAATGCTTTTATGATGGAGTTTGGGTACGATGCCTTGTTATAGGCCTTCTTTGTATTTTTTGATCTTGGAATGTATATATTTGGGGAAATGGCATACCATTATTTGGGAATCCTAGTGATGGGGTATAGTCGCCGATTTTGGCAACTTCTATGCTTAGCTTTTGTTCTCGAGTTCTTGCATTACCTTTTTTGCATAGCGAATTACCTGATATATCCCTACAACTAAAACCAAGCATCAATCCGTTGTGGTGTAATGGTTAGCATCTGTCGCTCTCACCGACAAGATCGGGGTTCAATTCCCCGCAACGGAAGTATTGTTTTGTTTCTTTTTGCACCGCATTGTTTGTGCGGTGTGGGGAAAATTTTGCAAGCGCAGGAGGACTGCAGTCATAATGATTCACTCGTTCCTGAACCCTGGTTGCTTTTTCATGGTGTGTGACAACTGAGTGGCTTGGCAATAGTGTGAGTCTTGGCTAGGATCTGTGCCCAAAGAAAGCACTGATACTCTATTTACTCGCTAGATCCACTATCGTTGATCTCAGCAATCAGAGGCAAGACACCTAGGTACAAGTACAGATTGGAAGAGCTGAACTTGGTAACTACCATTAACTGGTATTCTCAATTCTGTTAACCTACTCTACTAAACCTATTGCGGCATAGTTTTGTGATAAGACTTGCGTATGCCCCGGACATGTCAGCGGGGTGCCTGAACCCCATAGCTCTAGCGAGTAAATACGATACTCGAGTATTGTACAAGTCCTATATTCAAGTAGGTGGTAGACTGGCATGGGGTTGGGAGGAGGGCATTGTACTGTACCGTGCAGTTATCATGTTGCCGAGTGGTAACTTCGTCACATGATCTTCGACTCCCAATGATTCCCAAAATTCCTCCAGCAGTGAAAAGAATGTTCAGAGGAAAGCTTTGACCCTCCTCCTATCCTGAACCAAAGAATAAAAAAACGAGAAGCACTCACTTGTCCATCAAAATCGTTGGCAAATAGGGATAGAAGATCACGTGACCTACCTAGCGCTGCAACATGAGTACGGAGGTATGATATCATATCATACAGCGTGTAAGTTTTGTGGTTCTACAAAAGAGGACTGCCACCCTCGCCCCCCGTGTAACCTACAAAACTTACATGCTGTATCATACCTCCGACAGAATCCCTACAGCAGAATCTCAAACAATCAAACCATGTGCTAACTAGTCATTCAGCCCCACTGAAAGGCATAATGAAAAGAAAGGAAAAATGGTAATGATGCGCCATCGTTCGAAAAGTTTCTGTGACCACGCCGGTTCATTCAGGTCGTTGTGGCTGTCGTTCCGTTGGCATGAACGTACTACACTAGTTATACCGCGCATGTATGGACTAGTGTGGTTACAAAGACCTTCTAAGAAGTGATGCTCTAGGCTTTAGTAGAGTGGCAACTTAGGCAACCTGCTATAGGGTAGCACACGGTTCAATTATTTGAGATTCTATACTACTATAATCTGTGGAGAACTGACCAAATGACCACAGGGATTTTAAGGAGGTACCGTATTGGGTAGTTGGCTCTTGTAGCACGAATTCACAACTCTATGCCAGTTAGTAGATCGGTCTATGAACTCCTAGTGTTGATGAGACTGTTTAAGTTACTGCCGGCCGTGCCGCTGCTTCTACAACACACCTACTCGCAACTACTTGACAGGCAGCAAAACCCCATGTTACGTAGTCATAGATAACCTTAACTCAATCCCCACAATTACCCTCCTCCAAGCCAAAAACGTGACCGCCGTTGGGCTCTAGCATTCGTTCCTCCAGCGCCAAGCTTCTAGCCTAACCCCCTAGGAGGAAAGGATTCCTCTCAATTCCCGGCGGGCAAAAAAAAGGACAAAAGAAAATTTTCCGTTGCGGGGAATTGAACCCCGATCTTGTCGGTGAGAGCGACAGATGCTAACCATTACACCACAACGGATAGTGTTTGTTGCTGTTTTATTCGGAAATTGTGTATATAAACTTATTTATAACGTGCACACAGATTCAGTATAGTGGGATGCTAGGGCACTCGCAAATTTACAAATATTCCGTTCCAGCCGCTGGCTTCGCCTCATGCGGACCACACCGTATGCCTTCACCGCTAGGATCGACAAATGACTAAAACTTAAGGTTAGATACCGCGCTCGGGACACCTTCCCCGGAAGTTCATTCGCAATGGACTGCTCAACCCTCTAAAGTTGTTTAGCCTGCGTCATTTGGTTCACTCAAGGGCTCTTAAATCAAAGCCACCTGCCTTGGACCCAATTTGACAAAAAAGACGGAGGAATGGAGGAAAAGAGTTGCTTTGATAGGTGGTAGTACTGTGCGGGCTGTAGTCTCCTTCCTCCATTATCTTAGCTGGACCTGTCTTCTGAAGGCCGTACTTCCTGATATCAGTTATTTTTAATGAGGGTTCGATGGCGGGGCTGACCGGGGATAATTAGAATGCGGTATCATACCATCAGCAAAAAGAAAGCAAGGGAATAATCTGAGTCCCGAGGCTCGAAAGGGTATTGAGCCCCACTAACGAGTAATGGCGCATGCCCAAGAGAGGGGGGAAACCTCTTCACTACCGGTAATTGAGGCATACAAGTCACCCTTTTGTTCTCTTCTTCGGAGTCTCGTGATCTGCTAAATTCTGAAAATAAGTAAGCCTTCAATCAACTCCATCACCTAAAGCAACAAAAGTGGTTCGTCGGGCATTTCTCAATGTCCGACTACGTCCACTCGATCAGGGATTCGAACGTGCGATGTTCCTGTTTCAAATTAGTATGATACACCCCAGCTCCTTAGCCGTCAAGCCACCAGAACCGATCGATAATGAGCTCTCTTCAAATTTTAACAGTGATCTTCTCGAGCAAGCTCGGCTTGTCCAAGCAAAGACAGCTAGTGAGACATTATAACCACTTAACCCGAACCCGTTCCCGATCCTGTAAGAGTCCCCTTTATACTTCTGGCATTTGAAGGGTTCGTGGATGTAGTGGTAGGTGTGACTAGATCAGCGTATTTGAGTCTGAGTTGTTTTTATTGTTCCTCCCCACCCATTGTTGAACCAAGATAGTGAAGCTCCCGTGAAAATCAAGCTTCTCGTTTTGACGCATCATGTTATCCTATATCGCCCGATTAGTAGCAGCTGCTGCCTTGGGATAAGGAATTCTCAAAGCTTGGAAAAAAGCCTGGCCCGAGTCGGCCTGCTTTGTTGAGTAAGGGACAAAGGCGTCCTTTTCTACGGCTCCTGTGTTAAGGCTAATTAATAGTAATTTTTCAAGGATTTAGAAACCAGCTCATTGTTCTCAAAGTAAATAAAGTTGCCTTCCGCATCGGATGAACAGAAGAAGAGAACCTGGTAATAAAATAAAAAAAGATAGATATCCTCCGTTGCGGGGAATCGAACCCCGATCTCGTCGGTGAAAGCGACGGATGCTAGCCGTTACACCACAACGGAATGTTAGGAGAATCTAGAATTTTATATTTATAAAGTACACCAAACTAGTATTGTGCGCAGACAAAATTAACCGACCACCGTGGGAACCCATTGCTCTTTTTTTTCGGGGCCCCCACAAAAATCATTACCACTCAACAGGCACCCCATAATGCCTTCTGCTTTTTTTATTAAGGCTGATGGATGATATACCAAGTACTGATTACTGCCATGTATTTAAATTATTTTTACTTATTTTTCTTGGTTGGGTTGAGATGATTGTATCGAGGAGGTTGCCAACATCACTGCCAAAATTATGAGCGTCCGTTGATCGGCTAATTTTGTCCACGCACAATATCAATCCAGTGGCTTTCAAGGGGGTTGACTAGAACCCGGAATGACTATTAACACGTGCTACAAAACTTTATGGAATGGCAGGGCAAATCTCAGAACGCCCATGCCTCCTGGCTTGTGGTCGATTTCTCCTGTGACCATTGGTATGATACCTTATTGCTTTAACGAGATATCCGAGGCCACAGGAGACGTCCTCTCTTCCCCACCTAAGTCGTACATAAGGCTAAAAAGGTAGTGAGCCGGCTACGTGGCGACAGTACTAAACCTTCCTCTTGGAATATATAATTTAATAGAAGGGGGCGAGGGTAGCTTTGGGATCAAACTCATTCCCTCTGTAGGTTGCCCCAATTAAAGTTGTGATTTCTTTGACAGACATACGCAACTATATAGCAACAATAGGAATCCACTTCTTAAAACCTGCAGGCAATTCCGTAAAAACTCTTGCTGTTCGCTCTCTCCGCCAGTCTAGGACAAGCTCAGTTTGACAAGGTGACAGAGAATTACGGATACCAGTTAATCAGATCTAACATGTACTGAAAGCAGGTCTTATGCCGTGATAGGAACACGGTAATAACTGTGGGCAGGGGAGCTGGCGAGTACCGTAGCCCATAGGCGATAGTAGGTGACTAGGCAAATATCGACAATGTCCGAAAGGAACTGGTTCGAGCAGGTATCACCCTGTTAGCCGAATTAGACGCTTTAGCGCCGCGATTTAAGAAATCGATAACGATGTCTTCTGCCTTCCACCCGCAATGCAGCCCTGGTGGTCTGCAGGACAGATAACGTGGACCCCAAGGCAAAGCAAGATTCCTTGCACAAGGAATCTCTAGTCTTAATGTAGAAGAACCTTTGAGGCCGTGCTTCAAAAGGCCAAAGTAGAAACCATAGACGTCTCGGGATACGGATTTTTTGTCTAACCCTGTTATAGATGGTATATTCTGTAGAGATCTACCAAGCCTTGAACTCAAAGGGAATTACTATGATATCATACAAGAATGTGGAGATTTTCCTTGGCCCCACTAGTAATGAGATGTTATTTACAGACCTCTGCAAGATCTTCAATTTGAAAATCGATGAACTACTCAGTTGTAACATCTCTAATGCCCTGGGGACCACAAGAGCTACTCTGTAGGAACCTTTGCCCGAGACTAAGTATATCCGACTGATACCAAAGTAACCTAGAAAGATTGGGGTATTACTAGAGAGTGGTTGGTGCCCTGCAGTGCAAGTTTCAGTCGAATTACTCTTCAAAGAGCAACATATCGAGCCACACTAGGTGCTTTTCCTTCTTAAGGGTTATGCCCAAAATAGCCTGCAGCTATGAACCCCCGTAAAAATCGCGGGCTCTCCAGAGGCAAACGAAATCTAAATCTAAATCTAAAACTCCAATCTAGGCTTCCGCCCTCATCCTCGCCTTTTAGAGAACCGCCAATGGATCTAAGAAAGGGATACTGGATAAGGGCACGTTCTGTTGAGTCGTGGCAAAACGACATAATATTGCTCTATGTTAATGCATCTTCCGCCACAGCTCCCACTAAGGCACCCCTTGTGCAGGTGTGCTTCTTTTTTGGTTCTCCTTAGTCTAAGTGATTCGAACTTGAGTAAGAATTGAATCCTTAAGCAAACACGGATTTTTATATATGTAACATTGCAGCGTGATAAACAGTGCCTTGTGGGGATGAGAGGGAAAGGCATCTTAAAAACGGGGTGGTATGAAAATTGTAGAACACCCTGGGGCACTTGAGCTGTGCACTGCAAGTGATCCGGATGATAGTGAGAAGTTTATTATGGTAGTGTACCGAGTGATGCTCCATGACCCCGGCTCCTCTGGAACGCAATAGAAACAAGCAAGCAAGCCCCCCCGGAGACCTCGAGCGACTGCGCACACCCTAGCAGATGTCTGCCCACTATTAGTATTTCGCTCACTCGAGTTCTTTTTTCTCGTGAGCGCTTTTGCGAGGGTTTTTCTTCCTTCCAACCGGCCTTCTGTCCGAGCCAATCAAATCATAGCAACGACACTCGTGCAGGTAGGATGGCGCACTGCAAAATTTAATGAAACAGATCAGATATTGATATTTGTTTCTCCTACTACGGTAAACAGTGTAGCATTTGCTTGCACGACCTCGCTCGAGACCCCAATCTGCATTGTCTGGACTGACGTGTCCGGGTCCTGGCAAACCCCTCAGCATCTCATGACCCGCTCGTGTGGCTGCCTACGGAATCGTCACACTATCATCCACGTCAATTGCGCTGGTGTCCTATTTCTTGCTCTTCAACAAATAGTTATCACATCTAGCAGCACCGTGGAGTCTTGCGAATTGCCTGAGAAGAAGGTGGATGTCATCCCAGGCCCAACCCCCCAACCCCCCGCCGGCCAGTCGGTATTATGTAATAGGATCAGCTTAGAGTGTATATGGCTCTCCAACGCACCTCTGGTGTTTCTCCCTTTCGCATCTACTCCCCAGTAACGAAAAGCGCACTGGACCATGGAGGTCGAACCAGGAATGGGTGGATCCCGGATACACCAAAAATTGCGATGGGTCAAGCGGATATCTGCAATCACCGAGTGGGCTATAAAATGCGCGGGATGGCGCGAGAGGTATATGAAGAGTTATATGAGCAAGGTTGGCAGTGAGCAAGGACGTCCTAACGGCGACAAGTCCGAGAGAACGCCCTTGTAGTGCCTCTATCCTTGAGGTGTTCTCGGTACTAAGACCCGTAGACCCTCTTCCCATACCTAGGGCGGGCCTAGCTGGGTGGTCTTTAACCGCCTCGGTAATGGGAGATCGGGTTCGGAAGGCCATCCCCGTTCCTGATTCACTCCCCTTCTGCGCCGTGTACCGTGTACGCATCCCCTAGGTTATTACCTCTTGTCATATCGCGCAGCTCCTCTCTCCTGCAATGTCCTGTCACTTCTCTCGGGGTTCCTTGCGGGGGAAACAAGAGTGAATCTGCGGACTATTGCTAGCGATTCTGGAGCAGACTCCACTTGAGTCATGACGGGGGTGAAAGAATCACTCAGGGGTAGACGGTCAGAGATGTCGAGGTGCACGTTATCTATTGGAGGTTGCCAGCTAACGGCTACTAGGTAAGATAAGAGAAAGCTTCTATTCTCATGATATGACTCTATACATCTGTCCATGCCCTAGTGTACCCATACTAGTCCGTACTTCTGAGCTCCTCCATATCCCTGCTTCCTAACATCTGAGCTCCTCCGACGCCTCTAATACCGCAATCCCCTACCACTAGGATTATTATACCATCAGATCGGGAGCGCTGTTGATTAACCACGTCGTGCAATTTGGTCCTGGATGAGGGGTCCCCTGGTGAAGGACGTCCTCCTGTTTTTCCCTCTCGAACAAATTCTCTCAGGACGCCAAGAAGACCAGCCGATGCCCAGGGACAAATTCATCCAACTACTCGATCTAGGTAAAGAAAAACTGCTCTGGCCATGCAGTGAGCTTAAGATTGCCAGAGAAGTCGTAAAGCTCGACTGCTAAATTCCTTTGTCCTTTAGAAATCTTGTCATATGTGATCCGGGACTTCCCCTATATCGACAAACGCGCCCAGTGTGTTCGTGCAGGACTATAATTGGTGGGCGAGAGAATTATAGTGCAGCCTAGCGACTACGATATTCTTCCACTGCCTGTTCGCGGGGGTTATCAATCGCTAGGGAACTATCATTCACTAACCGTCAGTGATCCCTTCCTTATTTCTATCAGATAGCAGGAGCTCTTACTTGAGGTGGTCTCCCACTCCTGAATCCCGGCGCTCGAATAGCACCGGCCAGCCACAAATGTTCTCTATGCTAGAATCTCTCGATCGCCGGAACTCGTTTGCTTCGTAACTCTAATCCCCTACCATCGAGACGCTTGGTTTGCACGCCTTGATATCGCAGCTGATGTTCTGGTGGTGATAGCCTCTGGAGGGTCTCAGGCCTCTTAGAATCTGCCCTGGTGTTGGCAGTCACGATACCGTTGTGATCTGTAGATGCCGTGAAAGAGTTGGAAAGGCTGAAGAGCTAGAATAACTGAAGTAGTTGATGTTATCTGTAACCCTTAGTTCCGGTAATTACCCACATGCTATCTTGCCTGAAACGTCTTCGACAGGTAGCGGGCATGAGAAGGTTTGGATCCCAGTGTTTGATGCGGTTTCCAGGAGCTGAGTATGAGAAGAGGGGAAACGAGATTCTCACGCTGCAAGAATGGCTTGCCCAATCATTTCCCTGCGATGATATCGGCCTCACGAGTGCAAACGGGCCAACCCTGTGAATTGCCCTTTCGCGATAGTAGGCGAATTGGAGCGTCTATCACAAGACCCCTCTCAGAAGGGAGCTTTGCTGCCACATCTCCACTCCTGCTCCTAGACTCCCACCTGAGCATGGTGGTCAGAAGTTCATGGTAAGCCCCAAAATAAGCCCTGCGTGTGAGAGAGCAAGAACTCTAATAGATGGAACCTGTGGTAGGAAGCAGGAGCTGTCCCTCTTAGTGAGATATTGTGTTTCTTCCTTCTTTTTCATTCGCCTCAGAGGGCAGGTCCTTTTGTGTGTTTTTTCGCCCCTTTTCTGGGGAGATATTCTTGGAGTACCTGGCCCAAGGTCAGTCTTTTTCGAGTTCACACCGATACTACCTAAGGTATACCACAAAGGTGTAGTTGTATGATGCCGCGTTGGGTATTTCCTCTCGTGCCTCCTGTCGATTGGGACTCAACACTTTTTTTTCGCTTTCGGCAAAAAGGGGGGAAGCAAAAGAATTATCGTATCCTTGTTCACGATTCCGGGTCGAAGCGCTATCTTCGATAGTGATTATAGAAGCCTTCCCAGCCCTTAGAGCCCCGTGGGTCGTGTTTCTTTCGTTCCAGCGCTTTCACGACTGATGGAGAAAGTTCCCCATACTGAATTCGCCTTTGTTCTTCTGTGTGGGAGGAGGGCAGACATTGATGGAGGAGGGGGGATATCTGTTGTCAGAACCAAATTACGTTCATTACTTCCCACATTTACCCCTATCGCTTCTGTTATGTGTTTGTGGGTATAGCCAAGCTGACTCGATGACCAAATATCTCTCACCTTTCTTCCTAGCCCCGCTAGTTCCTTCATCCTACCATTACACTGATTGGTACTTGTATACCGGTATTAATACTACACAGACGCCCCTTCAGATATTTACCGTGCACCGTGCCCCCTATGAAATGCACCTAGCCCCGACCCCGTGCGCATCCTCGGAGCCTCGAGCGTCGGACCTTCCGATGTACCCTCGTGATTGGTGGCAGCAAAACGAGCCTACCTAGGCCGACAAGTCATCCGGTGAAGGTCACATCTAAGTACTCGCCACCTAAATTAGGTTGGTATTAGGGGGCCTCAGGCGGCCTTTTTGCAGTCGGTGTCTGTGCTCGGGCCGAGCAAGGTTCAGCGAAGGACGCCGAGAGAGTCAGGGCACAGTTTAACGCTCCTTCTTTGGGAATCTATGTCCCCACCCTACCTGATTCATCGAGTGATAGGCCGGTATTCCATTAATAGGCTTAATTGTGCGTAGTGGCCACAAGTGAACCCAACGAAATGGCCTGATCAGAAAGAGGGAAAACAACAATCGTGGTTGTTTACAACCCCGCAAAACATTGGGGAAAAGCAAATGTAATCATTTCAAAACATGTAATCCAAAGCCTATCCCCCACTCTCAATAGGAGCCCTTACGTTTCCATCGCATTCTAACACAAAATAAAGAGGGATTATGTGTACTAATGAGGGAAGGAACATAGATCTGACATTCTTGTTCCCCAGAACCTTCCTCTGATCACTCCATCGTGCCCAAACACGTTCTGACATCCCTCCACCCTGCCCGAGATGAGCCTTGCCCCACCTTCCGCCACCTTCCGGCATCAGGGTGTCTTTTCTTGTCCGGAGTCTACACGTGTATAGTGTGACCCACCAAGTGTGATACTTCGGTACTAAGCCGACACTGACCCGGGAGCCTGCATCATCCACTGCCTAAATCCCACATGTTGCTTACCGTTCCTCGGAGCGCAAGCGGATTAAGTCGCCCTGCAATCACTCCATCTGGCACATTTCAGCGGGTCGTGACCGCTGAGAGGTGTGCACAGCATTCTATATGCTAGCCCCAAAAACTGAACCCTGCAGAACGTACGGGTAGGCCACATCTCCTTCACCCTCAAGGCCATGGGAGGGCTTGCCCCGTCTGGAGATTTATCATAGCTATTGTGTGGGATGCCATGACAAAATCCCCTCCGTGTCGATTACCTATCCTCTCCATCCACTCCATCCTCGAAGCACCCTCGAGTATGATGCCCCCTCCTCCAAGCTTCCTCCTTATCCTCGCTACTTCCATCAACCTTTGGCTCTCTCTCCTTTACTACATTCTGAGTTACCACTCGATATACTATACGGTACATGGTGCTTACCTATCCTCCTTCGCTACTAAACCCACTACGTTGCGTACCCAGTCTGCATGGGCCGCAAAAGGACTTGGAAAAGATATCTACGGTACCCCTTAGTGCCTCCTAGCCAACTCACCAGGTATGAGAGAGATAGCTGCGCGACCTCAGTATCGTATTTACTCGTGAAATTCACCATCCCCATTAGCTCACGATAGGTTTATGTTGACAAATTAGCAGAATCGCGAACCAGTTAACGAGAAATAATAAATAAACAAATCATGAAGGCTGATCCTTTACAGCGACACAGCAGCAACCCTTTTTCAAGAGCCTTTGTCTTTGGATCTGGAGATAGCGAATTTCACGAGTGAATACGGTACTTGGCCACTATCCTGCAAGTACCTAACCATTAATATCACATCCCGGCATAACCAACTCCTAGATCCCTTCGCGGGACCCCCCTCTACCCCCTGACGAAGGGCGGATCCCACGTACCCGTTCCCAACCCACCCTACGAATCCACATTGGGGAATTATGCCCTATATCTCTAAAGTATCAACACCCATGCCACCCCTGGGCATCCACGCCACGAACCCCTCACACACCCAAACCTCGCTCAGAACACGAATACGATACCGTACAGTATTCCACGGCAAAGCGAGCCTACGGTGAGGCGAGAACGCCCATACAAATATTACAGGACAGGGATTATTTCCATGGGCATTCTTATTATGCCGTAGACTCGCTTTGCTGTGGAATATTGTACGAAGGTACAGCACCTAAGTTTTGAATATTTTACTAGAAGGGGATGTTCGACTAACAGGGGTCAGGAGGTGAATTGGGTAACCACTATACCCAATTCGCTGTGCTTATACCCGATTTGCTCTGCCTTGGCCCCTGCTAGCGTAACACCCCCTGCTAGTAAAATATTCAAAACTTACGTGCTGTACCTTCGTAATGCTTCTCAAGTCTTAAAGGTCGGCTACGGGCGAGCATACTAATCGATGCCGGTCGTCGTCGATATGCCACGTGAGTAGTCTAACCCTGAACGGACGAGGCGTAGCCATGATTATTAAACAGTAATATCATGATAATAATATCATACCATCAGCAATCCGAACCCGGTTTTAAAAGTCACCTGAGTAATCGACACGTGTCTAACCGTGCGATAACATGTGGGGGCCGTTTGATGCGGTACGGTAGGTCGTCACACTCTTGAATCGGAGAACACAGTAATACCCGCTGTCCCATCCTGGTATTTTAATCCCATCGTTGGAACGGCACGTTGTTGACCCTCGTTTCATCGGATCCTGGTAGCATTTGTGCTGAGCCACCCCCCCTCCGAAAGCCTCAACCCTGTGCCAAGACTCATACCGAGTGCTTATTTCTAGCTCTAAGTAAAGCACGATCCACCGTGGTGCACACCTCACTTTCCAGAAACCGGGACAAGTGCAAATAATAAGGTGGATGTAGATAGAGATCTTACTACAGTGCTTGAGGATATCGATCGTTATCTCTCCCGGTTGTGACGGCAGCCGGTGTGGTGCTCGACAAGTCACGTATCATACTATAGATTACTTACTGTGCTGCAATCGTGTGCCCTACTCAGCACGACTCAGACTCGAGCAGAAAGGATCGAATTTCAGCGAAACAAGTTGAGCTCAAGTTATTTTAAATTTAATTTTATCCCCACGACTTAACTCCGATTTATAATACCGGTATCGTGACAATCATTAAGCGAGGGGAAGAAAAACAAGAGTTCATTCCTGGATTTGATGGCCCAACAGGTGTTCTATGCATGCAAGTGAACATTTCACCGCCCACACAAACGCCAACCCTGCCACACCAAATCCACAACCTGTGGTCCTGAGTAAGCGCCACACACCATTAATAATTTGTCAACTCACCCAAAAAGGGTTGAGGCTGAGCCAACCGCCCTTCCCTCCCTCCCACCTCGGGGAAAAACCTTAAATTTAGCCTCTGTAAATCTTATTTTGGACCGCGCTTGTGAGAGGTGATCTACGCAGGGATTAGATCTGGATGGAAGATGTCAAGTCGACTTAGTGTGTTCACCACCACCACCACACCTTGACGGATAGATGGTCTGGAACGTTGCAGTGGATTTGAAAGGAGGCTGAGTGTTGGGGGTATTTGGAATTATGTTGATAAGTGGCTGTTGGATGGGATGGGATGGTGTATATAATGAGATGTGCACGCCTGATGTGGGTTTCTTCTCGCACTCACATTCTCATCAGTTTCTTCCTGCTTTACTTTTCATTACCTTCTCCTTCTTATACTTGCCGTATCACATTGCATAGCATTTCATTTCATCTTCGCTTTCTGGTACTCACTCTTCACCCGCAAAAAATGCATTTCCCTGCCAAGCTCGCTCTCGCAGCGACTATCATGACCGTCCCCGCGGCCGTCAATGCAGCACCCTTAGCCACCAGAGACCACATCAACGACGGAGTAATCCTGAACTACGCCCTGACCCTGGAACACTTGGAGGACGCATACTACACTCAGGGCCTGAAGAACTTCTCCAGCGCCGCCTCCTTCTCCGAATTCCCGCCGACGCTCTTCCCAACCTTGCAGACAATAGCGTCGGACGAGAAGACGCACGTCAAATTCCTACAGGACGCCCTCGCGGCAGCCGGTATCCCGGCTGTTAAGCCGTGCACGTATTCCTTTCCTGTTACCACGCCAAAGGACTTCGTACTGGTATCCGGGGTGCTAGAAGGCGTGGGAGTCACCGCATATCTAGGCGCAGCAGCCAGTATCGCCGACAAGCTCACCCTGACCGCCGCAGGCAGCATCCTAACGATAGAAGCGCGCCACAGTAGTCTCATCCGCGCCGCACAAAACCAGAACCCCGCACCCCAACCCTTCGACGTCCCGCTAGACTTCAACCAGGTGTTCTCTCTCGCATCGCAGTTCATTGTGTCGTGCCCACCGGAGAACCCACCGCTCCCATTTAAGGCGTTCCCAACCCTGACACTGGCAAAGAGCTACGCCGGTGGTGGTGGATACACGATCAAGGCCGGGAGTAAGATTCAGCTTGCCCCTGGGATCAAGACTCAGAAGGACGGTCTCAGCGTTGCGTTTTTGACCGTTACTGGCCCAATATTTGTCGATGCTGTATTTATGGACGGGCACTTGGATGAGTTTGGGCACTTTGAGGTCGTCGTGCCTGCTGGGGTTAATGGACAGAGTTATGCCGTACTTGTTAAGGGACGGGAGAAGGTGTCGGATGAGACGATTGTTGCTGGCCCGGCTATTATCGAGATTTCTAATTAGGGGGTGGTGTACGTTTAATGGGTTGCATTTGCATTGCATAGCGTTGTCTTTTTTTCATTTTCATTTTCATTTATCTTCTTTTGTTAGCATACCACACGGTAATATTAGGGATGGGTAGCGTAGTGTAGAGTAGGAGAATATACATACCATATTATTTCATCATGTCCCGAGGAGGTCCAAGTGGAATTAGCATCGACCACACGCTTGTCTGGTCCCGTATTGGGAGCTATGTAATGTAGGGCACTGCGCGATGTGGTGCAAACTTGAGAGTAAATTCCATTCCACCATAATATTATCACTAATATATTTTTATCGCAAACCTCAACACCAACCTCTCTTCCAATTTACCTTGTGAGTGGTATTTAATAGCAGTCATCTGCCAGATACCATCACTCTCATAAAGCAATCAAATAGTACTGGTCTGATAGCTGGAGAAACCCATCTTTAGCTCCACGCTTTTGTGTAAACAATCACTTTTTTAAATGTCCATCCCAGGCAAAAGCCAATATACGAAAATCAATCTCTAACCCTGTCCTGCCAAGAAATTACAAAGGACCTTTTGAATGATCGAATCGGGAAAGCCTTCATTTTCTCTCTGAGACAATTCAGAGGAGTTGAGGTGGATAGGATTTAAGGAAACATTGCAAGCCGAGTCGTGATCCCCGAGATCTGGTTGGGTAGTCTGGCTAGGCGAGGTATTTTTAGTGATTCCCATTTCTGTTGCGAAGGTTGCTCTGGAACCCTAGCTTTGGCAAAGAAATGAGAATATGGGGATAGTAGAGATGGTGATGGTTTGGTTGAAATCAATTGAAGGATAGCAGATTGGATGTTTGTCGCTGAGAAAGGAACGGTTAAAGAATAGAGGATGGGGAAGGGGGAAGGAGGGGGAAGGGGGAAGGGGGAAGGGGGAAGGGGGAAGGAAAAGGAGAGAATAGAGGTAGGGGTATCATATGAAAGAAGAATATCCTGGTGCTTGCGTAAGAGGAAAAGAGAGGGCTCATTGGTACGCGTGTTCTACCTCATTGGAAGATTACGGGGGTGAGATGGCATGGCTAAATTGACTCTTCAAGGATGAATTTCCCCCTCGATAAGATTCACTCTTGGACTACCTCTTTCTCATATATCCTTCATCCTTCAACCCCCTCAACTCCCACAAGGCCATCAGACACTCTAACCCTCATAGGACCATCGATCAATCGGACATTCCCTACTCTCTCTTATCCATCTCATTCCACCTTGACCCATCTACCCAAAGCCACCCACCAACAATCACTCGTCCATCGGTCTCTAGATTCCTAAAACAGGGTCAAACTCGGAGCCAATAGCATATCTCTCACTTTCTTTCTCAAGTGGAAATGACAATAAAGTGCGGTACGGAACCTTCATAAAACGAGCCGTGAGTCCACGAGATAGGGCTAGTAATTGTGAACAAATGCGGCTATGCTAATATTCAATTTATACGTTCCTCCGCTAGAATTGGTCGGCGCCAAATTCCCCTTGCACAATAATCTATCCGTATTTGAGTGCCGTACGGATTGGCCCCACCTACCATCATAAGCCTGCGCTTAATTACTTGGCATGATATAATACAAGGAGCGCAACACTGCCGGTAGGGCGCAACAATCAACAATCTGGACAACTCAAACAGGGCCGGATAGAAATGCCTACGGATCAAAATGCAGGCAAGAGATCTTGGAACAGCCCACCTACCGTACTCTCTAAGCGATAAGCTCGCCACCATTAGCCAGCCAGTGGTCAACCAAGGCTGAATCTCAAGACCGGCCCACAGATGACCCGCAGCCTTATTCGCAATAGCGGCATCATCTATTACGGTTGCGCGCTTATCGATAAGGAATATACCCCTACACACCCGAACGGTTTTTGGATCTGGGAACAAGTACCCGCAATCCGGTGTGAGAAATGTCTCACGTGGTTACTTTTTTGGGGGATGTACTGTACGCACGAGGCAAGCTTTCAACCGGGTCCCACCAAGGCTACGCACATAATGTGAGCTAACTCATATTAGACGAGGGGGCGGGGTGGGGTGGGCTGCGCTGCGGAACCAAGCAATAGGAAATTATAGCTAAATATTCTTACTATTGAATAGGCCCTGCGGATATTGTAGGTGATGCAGCTCCACAGCAGGGTGTTGGATAGCCTGAACACGCTTCTGCCTTTCTGCCCTGCATGCCACTGCAGGCAACATGGTGCCACACAACAATATATGATAATATCTTTATTTGCGTTCTTGGCTAACCCGAGTCCACTTATCACCGTTACCAAACCCTTTTGCACAAAGATATACAAACGTGACCTCTCTAACACCGAAACTAAGTACCACCGCTGCGGCACTGAGTTATTTCAGTATTGGCAATGCCCATCATTGATGAAAAAGTCATCTACATATCATGACCCTACGAGCCCCCTTCACCCTCCAATCTTTCAACCCTCTTTGCGAACTTTGTAACTTTTGATCCTATGGAATGGCGCCACCAATGGCACACGAGGCCCTGCGGGCTCGAGACAGTGGGCATAGAAGTGGACCTGATCCTCTGCTAGTAGAAGGGTGGACCTTGTACGCTCTGGGCGTATGCGTAGTCCTAACCCGCTTGGTAACACGATACAAGATGGTTGGCGTGGAAGGTAGCAAACCAGATGATTGGCTGATGATTCTGGCAATGGTCAATTCTCCCGCGCAGAGCGTGACAGTGTGGCGAGGCTGAACTGATTAGATTATCTACGGAATCGAATCAACCATGGCACACCTAGTCAGCCTCTACGGCGGAAATTCCAACCTTTCCCCCAGGCAGCGGGAGGAAATGAGCGAGGAGGAGGTCCAGAGGAGAATATTTGGGTCCAAGATGTTTATGGTTGGGTGGTTCTCCTATAGTGGTGCCATGTGGGTTTTGAAGTTGTGCATGGTTTTCTTTTTTGCTCGAATCACGTAGGTTGCCTTTCTGGCTTCTATGCATGCGATTTTTGAGGTTGGGTTAATAAGGCTGCAGAGTAGGGTTAAGAAGGCAGGTTTGGATCACAGGAGCTTACGTTGCCGTGGGCATGTCTTATTTTATCATCTGTCTCGTGTTGTTCCTGACTTGTCGGTGCGTTGTTCAGCCTTCCCCTTGACGGTGCTTCTACATGATAATAAACAACGCTGATGGTGGCGCCAGGCCCTGGCACAAGCTCTGGCAGATATATCCAGATCCAGGACGTGCGTTTATTGCTCACTTATTGCGTCTGCGCACCCCCGCACAGTTAACTGACTAAACAATAGCGAACTGTAGCATTGAATCCCCAGTATATTATCTGACGGTTCTATCCTTCAACGTCACCACTGACGTCTTTCTCATATCGCTTCCATTGCCACTGCTGATCCGGTCATCTCTTCCCTGGCGCCGAAAAGCAATTCTTGTTCTCCTCTTTAGCGCAGGTATTTTCGTTATAACCGCTGCGATTCTCCGTTGCGTTTTTTCCCTCACGGATCCCCAAAACTCCAGGACCGTCTCAGCGTGGGCCTGTCGAGAAACTTTCGTTGCGGTAGTGGTCGGCAACGCGCCAATGATTAAGCATATTTTTTCCAGGGCGGCCTGGGTGAAGACACGAACGCTAACCGCCACCTTAGTGGCGGGAACGGGAGCGGGAACGGGAGGCAGTAGGTCGTCTCCATTTGGGCAGAAGAGGGGATCGGACGGGGGGGACGCAACCCTGGTCGATAGCGTGGGGGAGGGCGGGTTGAAAATTTATCGCCAAACTGAGCTGAGTGTGAAATTGGAAGATAAGGCCACCTTGGAGGGCGATCGCCATGTGGAGGTTAATGGGCTGGGGGCGCCAACTGGATGCTCTTATCAGGCGACTTGCGAGTTTTTGGATACCAGCAGCAGTGCAAGCAGCAGCTATACTGTCTCGGGAGAAAGGGGAGAGGTGTGACTCCCAGAATCGGAGTCAGGGAAACAGGGTCGGAGCGGGTCAATCGGTGAAGCAGGATGATTCAGTCTGGTAGATTTTGTTTTTGGTCGTTTAGCGATTTTGTTTGGCTCTTTTCTTTTTGTTTGCCTTTCGTCTGTTCTATTTTTCTTCTTCTGTGGTCTGCTAGGGGGAGAACTTCCGGCCCAATATAATGTCTTAATTAATGCCATCTTGATCATGTATCGCATTGAGCTTCCAGCAGCCGGAGCGCCACATATCCTAACTCCGCGAAGGACAACAACCCATAACACGTGCAAACAGATACTCCAGGTATCATATCATCAATCTCTAGACATCCGCCAAACTCCATGCACTAGTCTAATCCGCAAGTAAGCGCCAATCCAGTAGAGTAGACACTACGGTGTGCGGGGCACCCCCACCCACGTAACACGAGAACAAGAGGGAGAATACATACAACACAACAACAGCAAATCCCGTGATTACAATCGCGATCGCAACTACACGACGAGTAGCCCTAGAAGCACCCGCAACACGCGACCACGCACTCCCCGATCGCGAGGAACACGCCGGCGAAGCAGGTGTTAAGGAAGTGCAGACAGTCTTGCGATGCGGGCCCCACATTCCAGCGGTGGGCGGAGGGTTTCGCCGCGTCCCCTCCCTCGTCCTGCGTGGGGTTTGGGATGACGGCGGGAGTGGTGGTGGTGGAAATCGCAGCTTGAGGTTCGTACATTGTTTCCGGTTGGATGGTGGGGAGTTGGTTTAGCGTACCTTACCGTACTAGTACTGTGCTGTGCTGTGCTATCTGGGAGGGGAGGTGGGGGCTAGAAGCTGGAGGCTGAAGAGTTAAATACAAGTGCAGAGCGGACACGATTTAGTGTCCTTGGCAACGGAAACTCAGCCCCACGATCCCCGCATGAGGGGGACTTGTACAAGTACCGCACTGTGCCAGTATCGGCACTCGTACCATATTATGTCGCAAAGTCTTGGGGCCGAATCAGATATAGCACCATGTACATACTCGAACACAGTACAGTACTAGTACTGTACCGGCAGGCAAGAAGGCCATTGCAAATCATCCCCCGGGTCTGGATATCGTCAGCTCCCTTAATTCAACGAGCGCAATCCCTGAGGTCAAAAGATAGTGTAAAAGCGCTTGTTTTATGATTGACAGGTGGATTTAAAGGAATTTCCGCTTGCCGCATTGCCAGGGGGGTTCAAAGTGTTATCCAGTGGTACAGGTACCTAGTTGGGACATAAATTTGCCGAATTTTGCTCGCATGTGTGGTAACCGATTTACTAGTGACACAAAGCGGAAAGAGGCTGTCTGCTTAGTAAGCGAGAGTGGATTAAAACAGGTGCTGATTTCCAGCGCCTGGCATCATCGCGCCTGCGCCGCCCGATACCGCGCCAGGGTATCTGAGCCACAGTCTCCAGTCCCCAACGGAGGCCCGGTCCGACGAATACCGGCCGGCGGCGAACAAGGGTATTTGGCAAGCAAAAAGTGACCTTGTCAAAACAGGGTAACAAAAAACAGTTACTGCGGGTCCCTGTTCGTCACCGTGTGGTTTTTCCCATGTTGAAGACCGTCCCGCCTCACGTGGCATGTGACAGGGCAACGCTCATCCTCCCACCTTAAGCTTATCGTACTTCAAAAACACTCAACCCCACTAAGTTACCCACCATCCACCTCCTTGAACCACAACCACAACCGCCACCATGACGGAACCAGTCTATGATGAGATAGAAATCGAAGACATGACTTTCGACAAGGACCGAAACCTATACACATATCCCTGTCCGTGCGGTGACAGGTTTGAAATCCTGCTGGATGACTTGCGGGAAGGGGAGGAGATCGCAGTATGTCCGAGTTGTTCTTTGACGATTCGGGTGATTTTTGAGGCTGTGAGTCTTGTGTTTTCCCCCTGCTATGCTGCGTTATACAGAGTGTATGAGAGCTAATGTGGTGGACGTGGTTGATTCTAGAGCGATTTGCCATGGGCGCAGGAAGAGCAGGACTTGAAGGGGAAGATGGAGAGTGGGATTACGGTTGCTGTTTCCGCATAAGTGGGACTCGAGGGATTGATTTGGGGCGGATGTTGGTGAGATGGTGGCGTAAGATGAAAGATGGTTATGCTGGTATTTGCGAGCTTGGATAAGCGGGCTACGGTTGGATATTCGCTTGCTTGTCAGGTTGTACTGTATTCATGGGGGCGTTTAAACGGTTTCTAAAAAAGTTTCCCGGAACTTAATTAATTTGCACAATCCCGCTCGCTTGAGATTGGCTCTTTTTTTTTTTGGTAGAGCAAGACATTGATTATAGTCTTCCATAACCCGGGCACTCTCCAGGCATGGGGAGTAAGGCTACAGAAAGTAAGAAAGAAAGAAAGAAAGGGAGGAAGAGTCTATGAACTCCTAGGATCCAGCCCCATAAACCCAACTTTAATCCCAACCTCCTCCGCTAGTAAATCCTTCATCCGGCTCCCATCCCGAGCCGATACCCAGTCACCACAATTCCAATCGTACCGCTTTGGTCCGCTCACTGGAGAACTAAGCCATATCTGCCTATTGAAGGGCTGCTTGTTGATAACGTAGGTTCCGCTTGGATGTACGAACTTTAATACGCCGGACTATCCCCTCGCGGTCAATCGCTACATTCCCGCACAGGGAAGGGGAGGAAGAGAGGGACAAACGCTAAACTCAACGTCAATATCATCTCGATCATCCATCAACGCTTCAAACGCCCCGTATAGTATTTCGAGGCTTCCGTCAGCAATGTTATGGTATTCGCGCGTTTCTAGGAGTTGTGGCGGGGCGGGCTGAGTTGCGAACTTGCGGGGCTGGAAGAAGCGACTTGAAGAGACTTTTGTGGAAAACAGTAGGGGGAGTGTTGCACGGTGAGCTATCGCCCGAGTTAAGATGGGAAAGGCGAGGCGGGTTGGTTCGGGGCGGAGGCGGTGGAGGGAATGGCGGAACATTGGAGATATGCGATTTGGGGGTGTGGCAGGTTGATGACGGCGGTGGTTGGGGAAGGTGTGAAAAGTGGTGATTGCAGAGGATGATGACAGGGGTGATGGATTGAAGCTCTTGTGAGGCTCTGTGCGGCTCTGTACAGGGGGGAGGGGTAGGTAGATCAGGGGCTGCGGAGGTTTTAATGAAGCGTTGTGGTGGTAGGGTTTCGCGTGGTAAGACGGATAGGCCAGATGGGTTGGCGAATGAATGGATGACTACTTGTATGGGTCGGGATCTTTCTACTAGTACTGGGGCGTTGGATCACGAAACAGAGATAGACATTAAGTCCATCAACAACTGCAGACGCTTTATGGGGCACGGGATATCTCGGTTACTAAGATTTTTCATTAATACTAGTGAGACTTCCCTTCTTGATCCACAATATTTTTTATAAGAGAAGCCTGCTTTTTTCTCCTACAAACTAGTAAATGTGATGTGGGGTTAGGGTTAGAACTAACTTTCCCGAGTGTCTTCCAGCCGTGGTGATACGCCAACGTCCCCGTCCCCGCAACAGTTATAAGCCTTTCTCTGGAATCAACAAGCTTTTTGAGCCACATCTGGAGCTTATTTCTGAGTTGGGAACCTACCTGTGAGGGATATGGTATGGGGATGGAAAAGATATCTGGGGGGAGTTATCCTTTGGATAAGCATCGTGATTGATTATTTGTTTGTTTGCTTTCCATGCTTCCTCTAAAAGAGGGTTGGTATCAACTGTTTCATTTCAAGCAGCTTGAGACAAGTTCAGTGGGCTCACTAGCTCAGTGTTGGTATTAATGATTACAGGACCATTGATAACCTCCAAGCATTGAGAGGAGTATATACTAAGTTGTGTGCCTGTAAGCAACTAACTTGTGATAGTGCTTCAGGATGTTGAAGTCTCTGATTTATTTCAAATGTATATTTCTTATAGCAATATCCTATATTTTCATACTTGGTTTATATTTCCAGTTTACCTATACACTGGCACTGCAGACATTACTACAGCCAGAATATAGTATACCACTTATATTTCTTTTATTAATAATTTCTGATAATTGTCAAAGAGTATCCATGTTATTTTCTTACATGATGTTTAGAACATTTCAGATATTTAAAAGGTATTTATGAATATTTGTAGATTGTTTGATTTATAGTTTTTTCTTATTATTTCGTCATATCATCTTAGATTTACACATGTTTACTGGGAACTTTCTTGGCAGGCTTTCAGGATTGAATGTGGTTGCACTGAAGTTTCTTCTTGTCGCTTAACTTTGTTTTTCTTCATTACACAGAGCATACACTTCTGGATCTCTAGGAGTTACACTCACCTCGCTTCTGAAAATTAAGGTCATGTCCATCTACCAATCTGCCTTTACACATTTTTCTCTCCTTGCTTAGTGTGCTCTTAGCCTGCTCCATATATTAAGTAGCATTTTTGTAATAAGTTATGATTGCACCTCAGCATTCCACTTTTAAATAATAGTACTACATATAACTTGGTTATTTAGATGTTCTCTTTGTACAGTATAGTACTGTACTACAAATAGTACCGGTACAGCTATCGGTAACTGCAAAGTTCTCACCCTTCCTAGTCCCTCAAGAACAAATATCTATTAATAATAGCAAAAGTCTTTTAATTAACTATCTTCAGATAAGCTTTTAGAGATATTGTGGGCTTCTATTATAATCTGTTTTACTCAATAATACAAAATGGGAGGGCTAGCGAAGAGTTTGGAAGCGTTTCGAAGGGTCTGGAAACACTGTGCACGCCACGGCTTTACTCGACGGCCTTCTCATCCACCAGCGCCCATTAAGAGAACAAAAAGCAAACACCCACCTACCAAGAGCTTATGATACTTCGAGTGGGAGTGTTGGGTCACACAAATTTGCTTTACTCGGGTAGGAAAACGCTCTCATCGGGTCGGGGGCCGATATCCCCCACAACCATGCTTCTGGAATGCTCTAGCGATATTCAGCCTTTGTCTTACCCAGCTAACATTCTTGAGATGTCTTTCTTCTCGGGTGGATTTTAAAGGCTGGGACGGTGACATTGATATTCAAACTGCAAACCATGGCTTTTTGTTATCATGGTGCCCCAACGGTTAATTTGCGCCCAGGTACCGGTATCCTCTGAAGCTTGTCGGTATCATCTATGGGGAAATAGAGAGGAAACCAAAATAAAATTGTTGATTCGATAAATTTCTATCAGTTGCCTAGAAAGGCGCCGCCGGGCCCTCCTTGACCTTGCCGCATTGCGGCGGGGTAGACCGACCCCTCCTCGCCAACCCAGCAGCACATCCGGAAACTGCAGTACGACCCGCCCAGCCAGAACGTGAAAGAAATAAAATAAAGAGGTGCACAACCTCAATAAACAAGGCTTCTTAACACCAGTACCCAGACGACTGGTACTTGTGGTGGATTTATTCCTGAACTGCTGCGGTTAAAGGGTCCCCCCACTCTACTACCGTTCTGTGCTAGCGGACCATGCGGGCCTAGCCTTGCAGTCGTCGGGATGGCTAGGTTCAGGCCGAAGCGCGTTCTCCAACAACACTCGCCTAGATCGGGAAGTTCCGGTCAGGGCGAGTTTATCCCCTCATTGTGCGAAGAAAACGGTTTCTCCCTGAACCGGCGTGGGGTTGTCATTGGTCGCCACCCGGATCCAACTGAGTCCCCCCTTTTGTTTTTCGACTCCTGGCCTTGCTTCTAGACCGATTAGGGAGTTGTCCGTAAGGGGTAATCTGAACTTTTCCAGCCGGGCGAAAGCTCTGGTAGTCGGGCGAGAATGAGAGCGTAGCCAGAATCGAAGCTATCGTGGGGCCAGCCATTGTGCGAAAGGCGCAGTATGTGGGGAGCCCTCTGGCGCCTGGTGAATCGGAGTAGAACACGCGCAGGCACTTCATGATGATCCCTCACTGGCACGGATAGGGCACTATTCCACGAGCTCATTCAGACTGACATCCCCGCGATGGGCGGTTCTTCTGATTTCACTTGCGCACGCCAGCTGCTCGTTGCTGGGTCGGAGGCGCCGGAGGTTGGAGGGTTGTTGTGCCCACTTTTCCCTGTGCCTTGAATCTACATCTCCGAATCCTTTCAGGGTTCGGGCGGGAAAGTGTAGGGTGGAGGGGCTTGCTTGGGTTTTCCACGCATAAAAGTGCCTCTGAGGTAATGTTAGGTTTTACAAGAGGACTGCGCAAAACTAGGCAGCATTCGGTTCATCCTGCCTTCGGGTCGTTTTACCCATCACAGTTCGGAGATACTATTGTCCTCCCCTATTCACTATGCCTGAGCTGGCTGGGTATGTACGTGAATTTTCCCCATCCCTTTTGTTGAGTGTGGTAGGGTACGGACAACCACCCTAGTTGTGTTGTGGAGAGCATATGACAGCGTTGAGGGCAAACCAATGGTTGTGCACACATATTTGTTAGTCTGTTTAGTTAGCAGGCGTGCACCTGTTCCTTCTTTCTCACCTCCACGACATCCACCTCATCCGGCACCTTTCCCTTTTGATTGTAAGTATATAGGGATACTTATATAGCTGAGTGCAATACAGACGTCAAAATCAGTGCTTCTTCGTTGTGAACGTGTACCTGTAATCGGTCTTGCTCACGCAACAGAGGTACCCAACGACCGCACTTGAGGGGCTTTCCTACATCCAACATGAAGGGCCGTTCGAGCACTGCGGGGCACCAACTGTGGAATGGACTCACAATTCTTCTCCCACAGGAAATCACGATCTCCTAGGTTTTAGATTACCAAATAACTTCGCCCTAGTCCCATCTCGAAATGTCGCACTTCTAACCCTGCCCGGCTCTCCTGAGCGGTTAGATTGTCGGAATCGCGGGTGACCCGGATACTATAGCTTAATAGTGAGCTGAGCAGTGTGCTAGCAGATCACTCCGCCGTAAACGCCGAAATGGTTACCACAAACATGCATTTCTTAAGGGAGAAGCACAGTCCCCGCACATAAGTATACCTCACGAAAAGGAGCACTTTGTTTCAATTAAAAGCCTTAGGACTATCACCTTATCATCACAAATAAGGACCCTGGAGCTAAGGGAATTGCTGTACAGCACAAAGCAGTGTACGCCAAGGCGCCCAATCATCTCTTCTTATCACAAGAAGAAATCGATACCCTAGCGCCCACAATTATCTACCGAGTGACACTGTATGAACCACAGCTGCCACCTCTGAGGTCACGTGTGCGGGGCTTTGTGCACGGCGGCTCATACAAGGTGTCGGGAGAACCTGGGTGGCTAGATTTCTATGAGAGATGCTGCTCTCTGAGATCAGAGCGGAGGGGGTTGCCGAAGGGGAGGATAACTTAGGAGCAGCCATACTCTCAGAAGCACTCAGTGTGGGAAGGGCTGGGGTAGGACATACACGTTGTCTTCGCAAGGTTGGCACCTTTCCTGACAGTACGCTATCTCCATTGCCGAGGGGTTTTTTTGCCCCCCCCCCCCCTTTTGTAGCGGAGATTTCTATTCTGTTGTCAAGATATTTCCCTTGAGAGTTTACATTACCGCGCTCCACCTTGGACTCCATTTTTCTTCCCCGCTCCGTCTTCCCACACGTGTGGGTAAGGAGGACGCAGGATTGTGCCATACCGTGGAGGTACACTCTGTCAAGGGGTTTCTTTACACCTGATTGGAGTAGATACAAGATATTTGATAATGGGAGTGCTCATTGGATGTCCCTGAATATGTGATGGAGAGGTCGTAGGGCGTTTGGCGTTACCGTGGAATCACTGCTCCGCGGATTGATTGCGGTGTACTTACCGATATATCTCATCCTTACCCAAGCCCAATATCCCAAATATCTTCACTACGCTACACCCCACAGCTGAATCCCTACATACCCGCAAAGAGGAGAGTAATCTTACAAGCACATATTTGAGCCTGCGGTGGGAGAGAAGCTAGAGGCCCACCCAGCCATGGAGGGGCTATGACCCTAGCCCCAGATAGACGGCAGATCCAAGGAAATAAGCACCCAGCAGCGGGGTCACGGCAGAAACCTTCGCACGCCTACATGACCAGAGCCGAGGATGGAGCCTTGGAGGGGAGATTCTAGGCTTATGCATGAAGAATGCAAGATAGCCTTTGCAACGGCCGGTCACGGGAATCTCTGATGTGGCTTCGTGTAATACGATCCGCACTGAGTCAGGCTTAGTCTGCTTTCTGACTCCTCTTGCACTTCCCAGGTGTGGGAGATGACCTCAGAGTATTACTGTCACATCGCACTCACAATGGCTAGCTCTGACTTCCTTCTAGTCTCTTGCTATATTGTTATCTCGGTAATTGCTATTGAATCGTGCTATCTTTTCCTCTGTTTTCTTCTTCTAGAGGGTAGTTTTTTTGTGAATGGTGAGTGAAAATGTGTCTTAACTGACGTACTAGGTCAGTAGAGCGAGTTAAGTGGGCAAGTGGTGTTATCACACCGCCCGATGATCGGGATGGACAAGGGGTGGACGAAGGTATGATATGATAATATGGTATCATAGTGTGCAAACCAGGTTAGCCCTCATCCAACTCTAGAGCGGGTAGGCTATATAATTTTGAGTAGTATCATACCACAGAACCGTCTGCCAGGGGCATAGACGCGAAAGGAAGTAGGGCAGGGGCCTAGTTTACTAGGTATTCGGTAAGCCCAGTAAACCTCTTGGCAAAAGTTCAAGCATTCTAAGGCAATCACGACTGAAAGATAAAAAGCTAAGGCTTACTAAGGGTTATATACTCGATCAACGTTCTGAAGGTAAGCGAGGCTGTGTACGATTCCTAAGAACAGTTTGTCGGAATCGTGTTACCCGGTAAGCACAATCTCCAAGAGAAATACTTAAAAATGCCCACAGAGGGCGTCCGTCCACTCCCCTAGCAATTTCATGGACCTCATTCCCTATTTAGGCTGAAATAATAGCTGGTCTGAGGGACATCCTTAAGAGGACATACACCCGGCATCAATTTTGTTGATTAGAAATCTTACGGACCAAGAACAGGATTTAATTGCTGTCGTATCGGAAGATGAACGTGAGGAGGTAGCCTATCTAGAATCGGACCAAGGAATCTCATCAGAGAAGTCAGCAATTCAGCGCCTGTGCTTATGCGCCAGGTATGTTCATCGATTGGAAACACTATCGCCTGGAGAAAGGATTGGGGTGCATGGATCTCGTATCGTTTGGCAGCTACACATTAACCTTAGTAGCATTCTTGTAGTATTAACACCTCCCCTAGCCAAGTAGCAGGTGCCAAAGACTAAGATAAACAGGCCTCAAAAAAGGGGCGAAGAGAAAAAAGAAAGATATATCAATTTTCTCCTCACCGCCAGAGCGCTATCCTTGTGTTCAGGGAGAGTCGGGGGGCATATCATTACAACTAGGTGGGGGGAGAAGGAAGAGAACCCGAAGAGTAGGTGTATCAGTGGAATGGGTGGCAGAAGATTTATCCGATATGCAGGTGGTGGTTAGTATGCGACAGTGATCAGCTGTTCTTGTAAGAATGGAGGCTTGCTAGTAGTGAGTCAGCATGGGGTCCTAAGTAGATATATTTAGATGAAACAACTTTACAAACATTACTCCTGTTTACGAATGCCAAGATCCTTTAGTATGAGAGGGCTAGTTGGAACAGCAGTATCAGTAACGAGGAGTGGTCGGGATTTATTTATTTGTCTTTCTACTTGTTTTGGCCCCACGCTGGTAAGGACCTCGAGGGGGTCAGGTGTTCAAGCTGAGGCCCAAGGCCACATAAACATCAAGACACTAGCGGGTTTGGTATAGGGGCCTGATGCAAGTAGTTATCAAAATATTTGTCCTCTGTCGTCGCACTGCCGAGGGTCTTTGCCCATCCCAAAGCCATACCCACGTGTGAGGTATCATGCCAGCATAACAGAGGTTGTTAGCAGTAGACCACGCACTTCTATGAAAGGCACGAGTGATATCCTGTGAGAAACTAGTAGCCACCGTGAAACAGAGTCCCCGGGTCCCGACTGATACTTGCCGATACCAAGTGACCCTTTCCCAAAATGGCCCAATCCCCAAAAAAACAGTGTTAGACAAGTTGAAATTGGAAAGGAGCCGCGCCCTCACTCTTCCTCCAGGCATCACCTCAAGTAAAGCTAACACAACACAGGGTCATCTAACTTTCTATCCCTTGATGGACAAGTAAGACACCTGTCCTTCTGATAGTTAGGTTTGGATCACCTAAGGCTGGGATGAAGGTAGTGCCAGCGTTATTAGCACTAACATTGAGTGCTTTGTGAGAGTACCGGTAGAGGCACCTCAGAAGAACACTGATCGCTATCAAAAAAGTTTCTTCATGCATAGGGGATAGTCACAGTCGGAAATCAGTCATAAAAAGGGAAGAAAAAGCACAAGTTTGGGTGTGAACAGGATTTGGAGGGGGTTGCAGGTTACCAGTACCGGTAGAGATTTTCGACTGGAGATCTTTTGGCTCCCATCCTGCTATTTGTTAAGTGCATAACAAAGGGTATGATAGGATCCGAAATTCATGACTTATGACAACCTCGCTCAGGGTGCGTGTCGCGTCCAACCCTGATGTTGGAGGTCCCGATAACGGAAGTAGCGACTTTGGCATTTGCTGGAATTTTCTTGATATGGAGCACGTGACCACGCGATGAGTGTTATGACTCTTGAACTCTCTAAACCCTGCGCTCTTCAAGAGTGGATCCTTCTCGCAACCAATGGAAGGTAAGACCACGATCTGGCGTATGGACGCGATATCTCATGCGCACACTCGTATCGAACCCAGGTAACGAGGTCTATCTAAGGTGAGTCACCGATAGTTCTAAGAGCTATTTTGAGCTACCAGGATACGAGCCAGTCCCTAGAGGATGGAAGAGACAGTTCAAGACTCAGGTACGGTATAAAATCGGGCACAGTGGTAAGACGATCGGACTGTTTCACATACCCTAGGAGCACACCTGTGCTCTAGTGCATTAGTTTAAGCACACAGTATCAGCATCTCTTGATATTTGATTCATTCAAGTGTCTTTCGGCACTTAGCGCAATGAGCGACCTCAGGCTCCTGCAACCACTGCATGTGCGGCTGCAATGAGTCTCTTTAATAGATATTGGGGTTCTTCCTACCGGATTGCTCCGGGCCTCGCTATGTTCGGATGATGGAATAAGGCGATTGTCCCAGCTTCCAGTGCGGGTATTCCAGAGCATTTTTTAGCAGTGATACATATCCCCTCCTTCCAATATCCCAGGACCTAGATTGGAAGGAATATAAGTGGATATATGCTGATCTAGAGCCTTACAATATACAACCACTTTTTTCTGTCTTTTTCGCTTTATCTCGACTCAGGGATATTAGTGTATTCTATAGTCAAAACCCGCCCAGGCTGATGTTTAGTTTTATATGATAGATTTTCCCTTATCGGATTGTTACAACAACTCCCCATCGGGGCATTGGTTAAGGAATTCCTTCTCAAGTCAGGTACCGTATTAACTCGAATAAGAGAGCGGTGTGCTATGTCGTTGGAGTTTCCCCCTCTGGTAAGGTCTGGTATTTTTTTGTTTTTTCACCCCCTTTTTTTGCTGTGTTTTCCGCCCCTTCTCCAAGGTAGGGAATTCTTGACTACATAGCACACCGCTCTCTTATTCGAGTTAATACGGTATCATAGTAAATACGAAATGCGGGCTCTGTGGCGGCGGGGATGCCTTCACAATAGTACCCGAACACTAACCAGCAGTCCCACCGCAACATTTGGCAGGGGTTGGCCCAAGGGCATTACTATACCAACCCTAGACCTACCCCCTGGCAAAAAAGTGGTTCGCCGAGCATTTTTTTTAATGCTCGACTACTCCACTGCCCCCCGGATTCGAACTCATGATGGTCCCTGTTTCAAATTAGCCGACCAGTCTCCTAAGCCATTAGACCATAGGAACTGGCCGATAGTACTCTTTCTTCTTGGCCTTTTAACTGCTTCTTCAGAAAATGGACAGTTCGAGCGCCTGATACTTTATATTTGGTAAAAAAAGGACATTAGTATCCAATCATAGTACTCTCATGATATTGATAAAACGACGAACGGGGGGGATGCCGGTGTATACCTGTGATCTGCCCCCGAAACATTCGCCTTCTTTGTCAGAGGACAAATGTTCCTCGAATTCCATGGCTAGTATCCCCGATGTAACTATTCTTTGGTACAAAAAAGGAGAGGGATAAAACTTTTGCATGGTAAATTATCTATGCCTATCCAACCGCCCATACAAAATCCGGACTCAGGTGTTCGGGTTCTATATGCCTGTAACTTGTATTCTAGGTGCGTAAACTCAGGTGGGTTGGGCGCGGGCAGCAATTAATATCCCACTCCTACTGCGTGTCCGTAGCAGCGTCCGCGCACTCCGACCGCACTTCCTCAAGATAGCGGAAAAACCAATTCCTCGCCCGCTCAGCAATCACCCTCCTCATTTTTGCTTCCTCTACGCCCAGCTCCACCATTTCCTCCCATTCCTCCTCTATCACGTCGTTTTCTACCCATTTGGTGAATTGGGCGGTGCTCCTCCTGCCGCTCCGACCGTATTCCAGTATTCCCATCTCCCTGAGGTACTCGATCCCTTGCTCGAATCGCGCTTCCGTAATCGCGTAGTCCACAAACGCAGTAGCAAGACCGACGGCGTCGGGGTCCCTCGGTGGGGTAGGTTTGGTCCTGCTGACGACCTCGAACCTCTCCCCCTTGGTCTTGAAGTTACACAGCATGGCACAATCATCTGGCCAGGCTTCGCCGTCAAACGGTATCATAGTCCAGACTAGACCTTCCCCAGTTCCGGATATTTTCCTTCCCTTGGAGTCCAAAAACGATGCTGCGAACGGGCACTCGTCTTCCACTTTCTTCGTGATCTCATATAGCCAGTTTGAAATCTCTACTGTATCCTCTAGAAAATCGATCGTCACCTCCCACGTCGGCCAGTTCATGATATTAAAGATGCGCTCAGGCTCCATTGAGACATCCTTGTACTCCCGCATGTCGACCCATGTCCCATCTACCCTGATGTTGAAAATGCAGAAGAATCTGGGAAGTCGATTGATGGCGACATTACGGTAGATGTCGCGCCCAGCGACCTCGCCGGCTATCATGATTTCGGAGAATGGGGTCGCGTCCGGCTGCCCTTTCCCCCTGTTGTAGGTTTCCATTACCTTATCGACGAGCAGATGCAGAGGTTTCCCGCTCAGGAGTGAAGGGATAGGTCCCTTGTCCTGGGATGTTACTACCCTGTTGCGTGATTGGAATACTGGGTTGTGTCGATCGTCGTTACGGAACATCTACAAGTTTATTTCATCGAGTTAATTTCAATTTTTTATGCTCCCCCATCGTCTTTGATGAGTCTGTAGAAAAAGACCCAGGCAATGGATGGAGTGCGGAAGGGAGGGGAAAATACGATTGTCGCATTATAACCGTGCAACTTTAGGGTTCCCATGAACCTTGCTTTAGAGGGGAAAGGAAGCCGTTGCCCCTGTTCAGCGGCTGCCTTTAGAGCCGGGACGTAGCGCTTCACGAACGTGTCGAATGTCAGGGTGTGCGGATAAGGTGTGTGGGTTGGAGGCACATCGTTATCGGCCTGCCCGGCTGGGTCTTCACTCATTGTGGTTTCTTCGGAGTTTGGGGCGGTTGGAATTGGATATTTGAGGCAGGTAGTGGAAATCCCAACTCTCTATGCTTTTAGATTTCGTAGACTTCTAGTTGAAAAAAATGGCACACTGGCAGGGGACTTATATTTTGTATCTAGGGTGGCCGACGTTTTTTGCTTTTCGCGTTGTATTGCTCAGGCCCGAGCCAATGGCTGAGTCACCTCGTATTCACTGTGGCTTGCACCTTGCCACATCGGCATGGTATGGTGGTTATTAAGGCGAGGGCCTTAAGTTTGAAGGCCTTACCGGTAACGTCTTCAACGCCATAGCAAGCCTATCTGCAAGTTTAGGGAATGTTATTGGCTGAACTCGGTCTGGATTTAAATAGTGGCTAGTATTTGGGTGGATGGCTCGCAATGGCGTGGAAGACGTTAGTGGAAATACCAGCTAAATAACGCACAATCGTACAATTCGCCTGTGAGGTTTCATTCAAATGATACCGGTGGCACAAGTAAAATCGGTGGAGATACACTTCCACAAGGAGACAACAACCTAAGACAGCAAGTCAGCACATACGGCACAAAACGTCACTCGACGGTTGCCAAGAACACAAATCCCACGAGGTATCGGCCGCTTCCGGACAGCCATTCGCGACCCCCCAGAGCCGGTCCCTCCCTCCCCAGCGGTAACAGGGAGTCTCTGTGGTCTACGTATTGTTTGAGCTTCGCCAGAATAGCCATAACCACAGACATATTCAGCGGGAGTTATTGACCCTTCGTTCCACTTCCTCGGCCACTTAGAGGATCAAAGGCTCAAAGGAGCGGAGAGGATGCATTCTGAGCTGTTTGTGGGATCTTTTTCGGGAGAGTGCCCCACTTTTTCCCTTCAGCCATTGAAGGTGGAGGGGGTTTGTGTTCGTGGTTTAAATTCCTGACACTTTCCAATTCCGCACACTAACTCTCCAATATTCCCATACCCCGAAACCAAGCGGGCCGTATCGCGCAATATAGATCATTTGTTCTCGGGGGTACTCTCTTTCGAACCTGCGGCGATTCCGAATATTCCTGGGCAGATCCCTTCGCTGAATAATATTTTCTCCTAAGGTTTGTTTGAGCCTTGTGCCTATTATGCAGAGACCAAAGGGAGATTAGAGAAGAGTATGGGTGATCAAGCAAGTGATAGATAACGGTTGTATCTGGCATGAGGTGTCTGGGGATGGGGTAAGTTATTTTTTTCGCTGGTTAGGTGGTTGTCTGGCGAAGCCGTATACCGCCAGATATTTGTCCCAGGCTAAGAATGCCCGAAAACAGAGGTACTCGGGTATGGACATGGTGATCGGACAGACAGGGATTAAAAATATATGGGCATATATAAATTTTTAACCCCTGTCTGTCCGATCATCCACGTCCATACCCGAGTATATTTGGGATCGGCGCTCAGATATGCACAGGTTTTACCATATATTCCCCCAACCCCACTCCCGGGTCCTGGGGCGAGTACAAGCACGCCAATACCCGATTCCCCCAAGCAGAGAAACTGAGAGTTCAATGTTAGTGTCTCCTCGCCTATCTAGACTACCTTCTATTGCAGTGCGCCGGTACTAATGCTTCCCCGGGTATAGTATCTTCTTTATAAGTAATTGAGTTTTTCCGACACCGGCAGTCCAGTACCAGGCGCCAGCACCCGACCCTTTATCTGTCAGTCTAGGCCGGCCTATTGTCGGCTGCTTTGGACCGTCACTTGCTCCTTTTTCCCTGACCCCAGCAAGTCACTGCCCTAACACACCGGTATAGTGAGGGAGCTCTGTTGCCGGAGCGCACCGCCGGGAAATATCGCTCAACTTCAACTCCAATAAATATTACAGCTCTATTAGGCGATAGAGTGGGCGGCCCTCCGCACGATAATAGGGGGGGAATAGGAACATCCCAGGCTTTCATGGAGATATTGGGGCGGGTCAAAGCCGTTGTAGCAGCGTGGGGCATGTCTCGAGAGTGTTAATTGCTGTTAATTTCCTTGGCGGTGCCAGTTAACCAATATTTCTCAGGAGATTAACCTGCACCCGAATAGTGAGAAGACACTTGGCGTATTACCATACTACCGCTAAGCCGGAATTGGTGTCCATCTCTTCCTGCTGCCAACAACCATCACCATAGGTGTGCAAAGACTATTATTCCGGAAGGACTTGAAGGCTACCGGTAGCCTAGAGGCATGCGTGCGTAGGTGGCGCCGTAATATTCCCGTAATTATATCGGTAGATTTAGTCCCGACCTGACCCAAAGCCCCCTAAGACTACTCGTATAACCTAAATCGGCATCATGGCTACTGGCAGACACAAGATCTACATTGAGGCCTACAACCCCCGAGAAGCGAGATGAGGGCAAGGGTAGGGTAAGCGAGCTTTTGAGCTTGAATGCCGGCGGAGTATTCCTTGCTGCCGGATCCCGGGGTGTTCACCCGTAGGGATAAGGGGAAAAATGGGCCTTTAAATTATCAGGCCTTCTTTTCTGTTCTATCATACTGATTATTGAGATTGTGGCCAGTAGTGGGGTTATGCCTAAAATTGGGCTAACATCAGTAGGACTAGTCCCACCGGTACCCTACTCATGCATCCTTCTGGCTTCCTTGGGGGCTGTGGTCTCAAACTTCAATACAGTGAAGGCAGTCGCAATAGTCATTGGGTGATAGTCTCATCGAAGTGTTTGGTTTTAGATAGGTGTAAGGTTACTATATGCCATGGAAGTAGATGTGGGCACGTTTTTTAAATCTCCGAACTTCCCCTCTCACGATATATACTCTAACACTGCATCTCTGAATGGTTGGTTATTTGTTCGGGACCCTGAGGTGCGCCTAGCGAGTACGAGTTGCTAGAAAGAAGTCAACACATGCACTATGAATCTCCTCCGTTCTGTTTGCCGACTCACCTCATCTGCGGCTTTGGTGGAAGGCCGTAACACCATCTCCACTTCGTTTTCCAAGGATCTCATCCCAATATCCTTCTGAGGGTGGATGCGCTTGAGCTCGCTCAACCACCACTCTGTATAGGCCTTTTCCGCAGGCCCCGAAAGGCTCTCGAGAACCGGCATATGGTCCTCAGAAGTCGACTTGATAAGATAGTAAGTAACAGTCTCCGCGCGTATATTCTCCGCATTTCTTGGGACAATGTCCCAAAAAACTGACTTTAATGTATCCGACTTCAACACTGTAGCTCTCGGTGAGTTATCTATATCCTCTCTCGTGGGAGCCGAAACGTGTACATTTTCCAAGCGTAGATGTTTCAGACTCTTGGAATGAGCAAGCAAGTTCGTGAGATCCACGAATCGGATATCTCTATCTCCCACCGTAATCGCAGTCAGCATTCCCCCTGTGGTAGCTCGTCTCGCTTGCCCTCGTCGAACAACCTGCGATATTGTCGGCGCCCCCGCGCCAATCAAGCGCATAGCTGTTGTCATCGGAAAATCGATGCGTTCCAGGGATGGTGATTCTCTTCTCAACGAAGGCCGAGTCGGGCGATTGATTTCTACTTCACAGGTTTCCGTTGCGAGTGCTTTGAATATCGCAGGGCTGTAATGTGGCAAGTCAAAATCGCTGTGTATTTCGAGGCTAGGAGCCTTTTCTGATAGCCCATAACTCCGTGCAGGAATGTCGTCGTATTCTGTTCTGTCGATCGGGAGTTGAATCCGTACGTGATTGCATTTACAGCCTTCAAGTCGTGGCTTCCACGTCATTCTTGTAATTGACTTCTTTACAATATAGCTCATAGCTTCGGCGGACACTCCGACCACTTCTGGGTCGAGATGGAAGTCAATCCACCGTAGCGAAGTCAGACAAGGTATAATCTCCCCCACCAGCTCCCCGATCTTTTCCAGTGTCTCGGTCAATCGGTAGAGATACCCCGGGTCTCTCCCCAACCATGCAGCTTGTCCACGCCAACCTGGGTCCGGCATTGGAAAGAGCGCGCCCAACTCCCAGCAGACCACCATCCTCTCGATATCTGGGCTCCGAGTTATCGTTCGTTGGAATAAGCGAAGTGTTTTCAGTCGTGCATCCAATGTTTCTAATTTTGTCCTCTCGTGCATCTTTACCAGACCGGCATCGCATCTACCAATTTTGCTGGATTCAGGTCTCTCGCGATCAAAAACGTTGAAGAAGAATCTGTCTCTGCCGTGGTACGCTTTGTTTATACAATTAAAGTAGATGTCCTCATCGCCTGGTATAAACATGCTGTACCCTATTCGAACCACGCGGTATAGAAGTGGGCGGGCAGCCTTGTGCCAGTGACGGGATACCAGGCTTACGGAGAGAAGGTAGCTGGTCTGACATGTTGTACATATGTAGTCGTTGGAGGGAGAGGAGCTCTCCAAGGTCACCCCATGGCAAGTGTGAACGAGGGATCGCGGGAGAGTATTGCTGGGCGCCAGATATTCAAATATCTGGAGAAGGATTTCGGTCGGGAGGAAGGGCAAAGGGGGACCTAGAGGCTTGACTTTGGATTTCCGAGTGATCGCTCTCTTAGTTCGGCGCATCTTGGTGCTTGAAACTCTTGGTATCGTCCTGGACTGTGGTAACGCTTTCCAAAACCACGCTTGTTAGAAGGTGGAGCTGAAATATCAATAAAGAGTTCGCGATGAGGTTGTGGTTGCCTTACGAAGGTAGGATGGAGCCTACCCTTGTTATCAGCTGTTGCCCAAGGGCCACATTCCCCGCAGGGAAGAACGAAACTTCTGGGCCATGCGTGCGCCCCCACAGGCACCAATACCGGCATCATGGCACCCCATCAGATAAAGCAACCAGGCTACTGGCAGACGAACACCATCCCATCGGTACAGGTATAGTATATATTCCTTCCTCGAACACCCCTACCAGACATGGCCGACAAATAAGCCATGGGCAATACGGCGGATCCATACGGGATAGACGTGGCTCCAACAATAAATTCCGACAATAGCCTACTTGCCAATTCCAAAAGCACTGCCAAGACTCGCAGATCCGATTCCAATACTCCTAGAGGTTCGGCACCTAGTCGGCACCTAGGTTTCCGGATGCCTTCGGAACCGGAAGACGCCGGACAGGTACAGCCGAGACAAATATCTGTTGTTGAATCGGAATCGGCGCGCAGCGGGGTCCTGTAGTCCTTAGAGATAAGCTGGGTATCATAGTGTGGGTGGGAATGGCAACCCAAGCTGGGTCTTGTTATAATACTACCGTACAAGTAGAGGCATTCAAACACCGGGTTGAAGAAGCGTTTTTCGAGTGCCACGTCTCCGCTACAGTGCGGGGACAACACGTTTCGTTCGACACATGGTTTTACGCTAGGTTTAACACAAAATGGACATTTTTAAATGGGCAATTCCCAACACTGCTCACATGAAAAGACTTCAACCCCTTCCATTAGCTAGAGAATCACTATCCATTAAGACCCCCAGAGACAGAGGCCCAAGGGACCAAAGCTGTCTTCACTGCCCATGATTGAGTCAACTTGTCTGAAAGTGACCTAAAAATTTGTATGGGGTTCCAGACAGAAAGGTACATGGCAACCAACTTCTGATACTTGAATGACTTTTTCTCCAATATTTTTAAATTTTATAGTATTCCTCATGTTATATACAGGTTCACTGATGCACCATCATGTTTTTGCAGATTCTCATTAGGATTGTGCTATGAGAGAGGGCGGTGAAGGTGGCTACTTTTGGTGTAAAAGGGGCATCGGACGAACCCTTTTGTCCTACTTTAGATTTTCCAGAAAAAAATTTCGACTCGAAAGGCTTGTGGGAGCGTTTATAGGCCCGGGGCTGAATGCCTCTAATATCCGGATTTCCTGGCCATAACAAATACTGGAACATGATACCTAAAGTGGTCTTTTTACATCATTAAATGTTCTTGATGGATCGCCCTGTCATTGGTTTTTAGGTAGAAGGGATATCAATTCTCCGCGACCCCGTCTGGGTCCTATCTATGTTCTGGGGTCCGTCAAGACCCCATCTAAGGCTTAGGGATTCAAAACATCAAAATATATACCTCAAAGGTTCAGGAGATATTTTCCAAAATGGATAATAAGATTACGGATTTATCTAGAAAAAGTAGAACCTCCGTTGCGGGGAATCGAACCCCGATCTCGTCGGTGAAAGCGACGGATGCTAGCCGTTACACCACAACGGATTGCTTAACTTTGACGGTTTTGGTCTAACATTCCTACTTTCCCATCAAGTCTAGCCTGATATCGCTAAAGCTCGCCCTATCATCCTCACGCATCCCAACGAAGAATCCTTCATTAGATTGAACACTTGGAATTAGTGAGGGCGCCAGCAAAATATTGGTTCGCAGAGGTATTCCTGGTAAAGATGCCTGGGCACGAACAACTTAGCCAAATTAATGACGATGCTTAATTCTCAATAAGAACCTTACCAGTACTCATGTATGGACGCGGGTGGTCGGGCAGCCAGGAACCAGAGGTATCAAAGCTTTTTGCTCGTTTGAGCAATTTCGATGCCAAGTTCATTCTTTTATTCCTACGAGGACAGTAAGTTCAGGCCTCTGGATCCCTGGCTATCCGATCACCAACGTCCATACACTACCGTAGTACGGTAGTCACCAGCCACAGTCTTATGTCACGGCCGGCCCCACCGTGCCCCACCGTGCCCCAAATTGTCCCAAACCCCTCTCCCAGACGGGAGCGTAGTTCCCACTGAAATCCACAATTCATCCAACGCCTCTCATCCTCTTGGTAACTTTCCTTGACATCCGTGGTCAACAGTGTGCCCAGAATCGTCCTTTCTTATCCCATAAAGTACCTCCACCACTAGTACCGGTACCGGTGTCCTTTGTGGCTTTCGGTCAACAATTTTGACAACCAAAGCCAAACTTCTAATATTAGAGTACCGTTCTAGAAACCGGTTGTTTTTTTTGTTTTTTTGGGCGGCTTCGGCCGTTTTTGTACTTTTCGGTTTTGGTGTTGGGAGGCCGCGACTCTGCTGTTCCCAGCTTGCGGGGAGTCGAAGCACGATAAGTTATCCCTGATTACTCATGACTGGGCGCACCTTGGGTCGCACCAAAAACAAAGCATACCGTTCAGGTACCCAGGGGGAAGTGAGTGAGCAGTTGATTGGGGTTGGCCGGCGAAGTAATCCCTGTTTCGTAGGACAACATCTTCCCTGGCACTTATAATAACTCTTGCGATTCCCCCGGGCGTGCCTCCAATCTCTGGATCCAGAGAAAAAAGGCAGCGCACGTAGGGTTTCCCCGCAGCGGTTTATAAAACCTTCCTTACGGTTATGCCAGATCGCCATCTCACTTCGGTCACATATGGGTCCTTGGATTAGCAGCAACTTAGCACCATAGCTGGTCATTTTAGAGAAATCCTGGCGGAGTTGAGGGAGCTAATACACCTTGCTATCATCACCTTTGCAACCTTCAAGGCCTTTCGCATAACTGAACACCCGAGTGGGTGGACATTAAAAAAAGTAGAAGGATTATAATAATTGTCTGAAGTTCCAAATGCCCTCTAGAAACCGTAAAGCTTGCCGTGAGGACACCACTAGCCACAAGAACCCGTGAATAGACTAGGCGGCTGCAGGGCTATGATTAATCACTGCCTTGATACAAGGGCTAAAACACTATAGCAAACATCCCCAAGGAAGCACTGGTCAAATCAAGAAAACATTATCCAAGAATTTAAATAATATATGGATTTCTAGGAAGAATCAAAGATTCTTTTATTTATTTATTTTACTTATTTAGGATTACTAGATTTTTAATCTTCCTTCCTTAGGGAGAAATACTTCGGATTTGGAGCCCTTACCCTCCTGAAAACTCCGGTACGTGATTGAAGACCTGGCTGTCGTCGTGTAGGAAAAGGTTTCCCTCCCAAGTGGTCATCATGTATCACTCGATGCAAACAATGGCTCACCCTGGAAGCTCCCTCCCACCACCCCGGGCGACCGGCCCAAGACTCTTATTAAAAATCCACTTGCACCCTAACAGGGTATATGGATAGGATCTTTATAGGCTAAGGAAAAAGTGAGTGTGAAACAGGGACAGCTTTGACAATGGTGCTTTATGTTTTAACCACGAACACCTGGAGATCTCATAAGCCCGGTATAGTAGGAACTACAAGTAGACGCCAAGGTGTTAACCCCGGTATCAGGATACCGGGATCCCCCCCTACCTAACTAGTCCCTGAAGGACCACCTTAGTGCGAGATCCTAGCCAAGCTTAGCCCATTCTCCTTTCCGCCTTCAGCTTGTCACCCTCCGCCTTGTGAATGTCACGTGACCGGCATCGTCAATTTCAATCCTTCTCTTGCGACTTTGCTCCCCCACCTACTTCAATTCTATACAAGCCCTTTATATCCTATCTGAATAGCTCAACGTTCGTTCGCTTCCTTTTAAACCGAACGGTACTTGTTTTATCCCACCGTGAGGTCGGGCGTCGTAGTTTTGTTACTCCCGGCGACGAGAGTTTAGCGTCTCCGGAGAGTTTCCGGTGAATGAGTAGCTGTTAATATCAACCACCACCGTAATAATATAGCTATGCCGATCTCCAATCTCTGCGGAATCCGTATCTTTCGAAATGGAATTACTCGAGCCCAGTGCTAGGGGTCCTTCAACACTGCCACTTGGGCTCCGTTCCGACCCACAGACCTTTTGTAAGTTTTCCGGCGACTGATCATTCCTGAGTAGGATACATGCTCTGGCTTGTAGAGCCCTCACTCCGCCGACCCCGGTGTGAATTCCTCCAGCCCAATATATGCCAGATGTTGCTGAACCCGCTTTGTCCCCTAGTGTACCTTTACTCCCCTTAACCGCCCCCTCGCCGAAGTTATTATATCGTGGATCGAAAACCAGGTTTCTTTCCCTTCATTCCTTTGGACTCACCACTCATTTTTTATATGGTCTGTGACCAGTTTAAATGGTTTTTTTATTACCACTCCTTCTGGCCGTGAATGTGATCAGCTGGCTAGTCGATCCAGCGGGGGCAGCTGCAATTCGCCAAAAAGACGTTCACAAGCACAATGCAGCTGTTGTTAAAAGGAATTTGGAGGCTAGGGCGAAAGAGGAGGTGTTTTTGAGGCCCATCGACATAGACTACCTACACCACTCATTAAATCGGCGGTCGGATGTGCCTAAATTGGACGATTATTCGCGATTAGATCCAAGTGCGAGGGAGTTATTGATGTATGGAGCACCTTTTGGTATGCATTCGGTACCGTATTCGTAGAATGGGATAGCCGGCTAATTGAATGGTAGCGCACGAGGGTGGTTTATTTGTTGCGAACATGACGGTCAACGCGCCACAGGGAAAGAAGCTTTTGTTAATGGAGAAGTTTGACGGGTTCACCAAGGAGGTGGATTGCACCACCGCAGGCGATGGAAAGCTCTCAGTGACGCTGAAGAATAGGAAGATATACAACTATGTTTATCGGATATGGGGGTGGTTGAACGAGAATGACAGAAACGAATTCATAATGATAACGAATCACAAAGGGTGCGGCCCGAAACACGAACGGACTGTTTACAGGTAATCGCCATATATCCATGATTAGGGATTTTACTTATCATTTGGACTACCAGAGTCTATCAGGTAGACTTCGATAACGAGGAACTGAGAGTCAACTTCTATTCTGAAGAGAAGGAATGGTCTAAGTCCATCGGCTCTTATAGCGTGGACTTTGGGAACCTCCAGGTAGATGGCGGCGAATCTAGGGAGAGCTTTCAACCCCGAGACCTGTTCGCCCGCAACCCGTTGGATATAGGGAAACCCTTCAAAGACTTGGGAAAAAACACAAAAAAATCTTTTGACGAGGCTGGAAAGGACGTTAAAAAGGTGGCCGACAAAGCTGGAAATGGCATCGTTGATGCTAAAGATAAGGTCGTGGACGCGTTCAAGGACTTTGGCACTTGGATTAAGAGTCTTCCAAAGGATGTCGCAGACCAGCTCAATAAGCTCGATGATAAACTAAAGGCAAAGTTCCTGGAGGGCGCCAAGAAACTCAAGGCTCTCGGAAAAGATTTTGTTACTGTCTTTAAGAAAGCGAAGGACAAGCTCGGGGACAAATTCGAGGCTGTGGCGAAGCAGATATCAGAGATCGGTGATGGAAACCTCGGAAAGGACAATGTTGATTTCAACCTTGCCTCAGGCAAAAGTGGTGTAAAGAAAAATCTGTACACCGATCCACTCAAGTAAGCCTTCCACCCAACCACCCAAAACCCTATTTGCTAATACATGCCCACAGCAAGAATAACCCCAACGATATCATTGATTGCGTAGACTGTTATGTCACTGGAAAGATCGTCATCTCTGGTCATGTTCAGGTATATTGCCTACCCCCTCGCCTCTTCGCCCTCTAACAATTCTTATAGTTCGAAGACTTTCTACCTAAATCGGCATTCTTCGAGGCCAAGCCAGTGGATCTCACAACCATGATGAAGTTTAGAATTTTTACCAGAAAGTCTAAAGATTTGAATCAAGACGGCAAAGTTGATGCTGGACTGAAGGTTGAGGTGGATATATTCACGGCTACATTGCCGCTAGTCATGATTCCTGGAATTTTCATGCTGGGTCCCAAGTTCGAATTTGAGGTCGGGGTCAATTCTCTTATCAAAAGCGACGTTGACTTCACTTTCGGGTTCAAAGGCCAGGTAAGAATTAGTCCCCTACGGCGGCAGAGAAACGAATCTTGATGGAATCAAGTGACTATTTCCTAACATTTCGTAGGCCCCTAATAGCGCTGTATATAGGAAGGATCTCCTCGACAAGAACAAGCATGAATCATCGAAATGGGAAGGCGCAAAGATGGAGGGCCTTCCATTCGAGCTTCTTTCAGGCTCTCTTGAGGCGGAATTCCAAGCCAGCACGAACTTAGTTCTAGCCATCGGAATCCAACTCGCAGGGATCTTTGGATACGAGGCAGGTTTCAAGCTAAAGCTTCCAAGATTGAAGAGAACGTACACGACCATTACCAAAGAAGATAATACCCAAGCATGCCCTGGGAGCAAGCACGAAACTCTAGCAAACTCGACGACGGGGATTTTGGAAAAGAATGAGATCAATTTGGACCTCATCGCCCTCGTTGGGGAAGACAGGGCGATAAATGCGAAAGCTCTTGAGACCACACTCTTCGTATGCTGCTCGTCCCATTCCAAAAGTAGGATATATGCACTGATACATCATGGCACAGAACATCAAAATCCCTTTCCAGGATCAATGCCACCCTATCGTCGATAAACGAACAGAGCAAGACAAAGCTCTGGCGAAATGGAATAACCAACAACAGGGGATCCCACCAGCAGCATTTGGTACTCAAACAGATGCGGGTGTAGTAAAGACAAGCGGTTCCCCCAAACCCCAGGAAACCGGGGCGCCAGTCCCACCTCCTACCGGGGGTGCTACGGACAAGAATAACCCCGCTGCTCCAACAACAGCACCTAACCCCGCTGTACCCGCAATACCATCCACTGCAACTGGCCAAGCACCTGCTGTGCCGGTGGTCCCAGCAGCTCCCCCACGAGTAGGTCCCGATACTGGACTCCCACCCCCTGTAACATTGCCCGGCACGCCCCAACCAGAAGCCGCACCACCACCGACCTTTCCCGGAACCGTCACTCCTCAGAATCCGACGGACCCAGCAACTGCTAGCAAGGCGCTGCCTGGCCAAACGGTGCCCGGCCAAGCTCAAGATCTCCCGCCCCTAACTGGCTCTCCTGCCGTAGGCCAACCCCTCACTAACGCCCCCCCACCTAATCCAGGTGTTCAACAGTACCCCGCAGTGGCTGCAGACACCTACGGCCAACAGCAATACCCTCCCTTTAACTACCCCCCCGCCAGCGCTGGAGCCAATCCCTATGCTCAACAGTACCCTCCTTTGACCCCCCCACCCCCCCAAGCTCAGAGCATAACGCAACAAGCCCCTCCAGTCGCTCAAGGATATGCACCCCAACCCCAAGCACTGCCATATCCGCCTCCTGCCGCCCCTGCTGCTCTACTTGGAGGATATCCAGGACCGTTCTCTTTTTAGTCTTTAGAAGAAAGATGGCAGAGCCACACTGTTATTTTTTACAATTTCATTTGGATTGTCTCTAGTTTCTCGGGCGCTTCGCATACCCCTTCTTCATATTTCTCTTTCTTCTCTTTTTTTTTCAAAATTTAATTGTATCATATTATCATTGATATCGCTAGGGTATCAGAAAGGAAAAAAAGAGATAGTGTAAATAATACTCAGAAAGTTGAGTGGTGATAGAATCACCCCATAGACAGATACAAATGAAAGAAAACCAAAAATCAGGAAATTGGTTCACTCCTCCCTTGAGATGACCTTACATTTTAGTGGCTCGTCTCTGAGGATGTTCATCCAGTGTTCTTTGGACTTCATTCGCTCGGTGCCCCGGGCACTAATGTCGATCTCAAAACGACGGAAGATAGTGGCGAAGGTCAGGTACAATTCACAAAATGCGAGGCTGACAATGTTAGCTCTAAGAAATGGTGATATGGGTTTCTCAAAAGGGGATGCTTGCTTTATACCAAGGCACTGTCTAGGTCCTGCTCCGAAAGCGTTAACGAATTTCTCGTTCTGCTTTGATTCGGAGGTTAGCCAGCGTTCCGGCCAGAAGCGGTGGGAGTCTGGAAAGATATCCTCATCGTGGTGGAGGGAGTAGTTGTCCATTTCGATTGTTGACTATTAAATTAGCTATGAAGCAGGTAAAGTGGGTATGGCGGTAGCACTCACGTCTCCGGGCAGATGGTAACCTCCAACAATAGCGCCGTTCTTGGGCACTCGTCGGGGTAGAGGTCCAATAACACCATATGACAACCTAAGCATCTCAAGTATCACGCCCCTCTAAGCACCGTTAGCACAGCTGTTCAACACTCATGCGAGAATAATAGTTACGAACTAAATACGGCAATTTCTCGCAATTAAGATACGAAAACTGGGCATTAATATCCGGGTTGGCCGTCTTAAGTTCCTCAAAAAGTTTCGTCTGGATGAGTGGATCTCTCGCAACTTCTAGCAATCCTACGCACATCGCCCATCGAGATGTATGAATTCCGGCGGCGACAATGCTCGTCGCTTCATTTGTTAGTTCGGTGGGGTCAGCGTTCTTCGGATCTGGATGCTGGGCGAGGATCTCCCCAAAGACGGTCCGGTGCGTGGGATTCTTTTCCATTTCTCCGGTAATCACCCGAGCGGAAAGAGCCTTTAGGTTGGCTCTTGCATCTACTTCTAGCTCAGCAAAGCCGGCTGTTATAATGTGAGCGTTAAGTCATAAAGGGAAGGAGCTCGGGTAGAACCATACCCCCGCCAGGCATCAGACGGACAAGAACCCAGAAGGGCAGCGCTTGCATCACCTTTGCCATGAGAGGAAAGTGCTTCAAGATTAAGAAAACTTCGTGTTGGGTATCGTATGAGTCGAACGCCCGGCTGGCGAAGTCCGGAGTGCTCAGAACACTACTTCCATCAGCGGCAGGCCAAAACCCAGCATGCGCAGAAAGGGTGAAATACTCATAGCACTTAGCATAAGCAAATTCAGTGACAATATCTGCGGTCAATGCAGCGAATGCTCGATGACAATTGATAAATTTATCCTGCACTTCATGCTCCTTCATGCGACGGCAGAGGATATCGATCTTCTCCTTGATAACGAATTCTAGGTCTAAAATTCCTTTTCTGGAGAACATTGGGTTTAGGAGCGAGCGCCGTTGGCGGTGGAGATTGACGTCTATGGTTGCGAACATTGACCGTGGAACGCCGAAGAGGTGGTAGAATCTAATTTCTTTGATAAAAGGGGTGCCCATTCGGTGAATCTTCAAAAGTTTAGTATGAAGCACGGAAAAGTTCCAATCCCAAAAAAACAATAACTTACTTCATGGTATGCAGAACTCTTTCGGAGACGGAGAGAATGTGGGGAGATGCGGACAATGGGACCTTGACAATTTTAGCCCGATATCGTACACATCTCCAAGGTAGTGAATACCATATATCCTATGTAATTCATCCATTTTCCACACAAGTGTTCCATCCTCAACTATCTGCAAAAAGATCAGCTTCAGGTGACAAAGATATGCATTCATAACCCACATCATAATACATCTCATACAAGGAGGTGGCAGCGGCCAATTTTGGCCCAGGAAACTTAGACAGAGGATCCAGATAAAGCCGGTAAAACACGAGCCCAACTCTATACAAAAGCCATACACCAAACACTATGGCAGAAATAGTGCCCCTAGAAAGGCAGAGAGCCTGCTCCTGAACATAAGATATTGCGGCGTCCAAGGCCATTTTGTTCAAAAACTATTGCTCCAAAGCCCAAACCATTTAGCGTACGCCAGGCCTCACTGCAAGGAGTCAACATACAGTAATAAAAATATTTTCCCCTTCTAGCAATCCCTTCTTTCCTTCAGAGGGTTCCCAAGGTAGTAGATCTTTGCTCCAACGAAAAACATAGATGGATCCTCCCAGCCTGGCCTCCCCCCAAACCTTTATACACAACAGCACATACCCCTCCCAACTTTCCGAGCAAAGCGAGACAGTAGCCCTGTAGCCAAATTGGGTCCACAAGAACCCCGAGAATCTCCGAAGGGAGAGAAAGAAATGCGTTATTACTTGCATGCAGATGGATAAATGGTGGGGTAATAGGTCCGCTGCTGGCGACAGGCAAGAAGTATTAGGATATTAGAGTGCCATTCTAGTATGGCGCGCAGATACGCACAGATAATTAGCCATATATGTTTCTAATCCCTGTGTTCGATTACTCCTTACTCAAGAGTCCTACTCCCAAGATGGAGGGGAGTCTACGACCCGCGTCTTGGATGGTCACTCGATGGGTTACCAGCCGCAGGAGCCGTCCCTGGTTGGCCAGGGCAAGGCCTTTCTCGGCAATGATTGCCGTATGCTGTGGAGGTTGCCCTATTCAACTTCGATGGCCCGCAGGCGGTATTAGAGTCTTTCGGGATCCCGCGGTCAGTGGGGCGTGGGGTGGCACGTACTGTGCTCGGGCAGTCTTCACCGGTGGCATGGCAAGACTGGGCAGATGGCGAACAGGGATCATTGGCAAGGAAACTATTTTGTTGCCATACCGGTACTGGTAAATGACGAATTCACTTCCTTCCCACGCAGTACCCCTGTTCCCCACCTGCCCACTGTAGTTTCACTATGCCCCGGTGGAGTCTGTGCAAAATTTTGAGTTGAAATTTCTCGTCTCCTGGCGTGCACGACATAATTTGTGTGGGTGTGCGACTCGAACCTTGGGATGTTCCAAATAAAATAAATACCAATTCTCTCTAATGTCGAATCTTTTTTAAAAAGAACCACTATTGCACACTACCCAGACCCAAGAAAAGGGTCAAAGTTTAATAGTATGCAATAGCAGTCCTTTTTCAAAACCCTTCGACATTAGGGGCAGTCTACCCCCGGCATCACACTTCCACATTGTAACACAGACTCGGGCGACCAGTTAGAAGTGAATACTTTAGGCTTAATTTCCTTGGCCCCGGCACGAAGTATCCGGAAACAGGGGCTTGCGAAATATATGGTAAAAAATCCGTGCGTACCTTAAATCCACCACCCGCATTCCAGATACCTCTTGCATAGGACAAGTAGGCCATATGCCTTCTGAAGGCTTTCCAAGTTGACTTCGCGATGCCTATTCTAAAGTTAACATGTTGTCCCCATCTAGCAATCCTTCTCAATTGCATGAACTCACTATTATAGTTTATTTCAAACTTCAAAACCAAACAGTATTGTACTGAATGCCCAATCAGATTTCATCCAGCAAGTCAAAGCCCTCTCGTGTTCGCAATTTGCCAAAATCCGAGCACTTGTAGTAAAGCACTATATGCACAATCAACGCTGTTATCAATCCTACGCATATCTGGGCATATCTCGTTCTGATACCTGCACCTGTTCTACCAGGCTCAAAGACCACATCACAATACGCCCCCCGCTCTCCCCTTACTTCCTAGATACGGATACGATATTCTGCATGTAGCTCTCGAGATACTAGCATTTCTATAGGTTGTTCTACCCGAGTAGACAGCCTCCCAGGCTGCCCAGACATCCCAACCGCCCGGACAGATCCTGATTGGTGGGTTTTGTATGAGGACGAGCGGCGGTCAGCACAGTATCCACAGCTCATCCAATCAAACCAAGAAAACAACTTGGAAGTTTCTTATTTAGATTTAGCTGTCCAGGTGGCCTGGGAGGTGTCTGCTCGAGTCGGGTGGGGACTCGTACAGAATCCGTGCCGATTGTCCCGCCCCGCCCAAGTCGCCAGGTATCCGGCTAGAGGGGGATCAGTCGGCAATACGCAGTATCGCCCGTTAGCCTAGCGTAGCGGGATTTATTGGCTGAGGGTACGGGAATGCAGTCCTCATGATCTTAGGGTTGAGAATAGGCCACGAGCAAAGCCTGATACCTAGTTATGTACCGATACTCCCCGTATATAGCTTGCACTGTAGCCAGCAAATACCAATCGATTCCCTCCATCCACACACATAGATGCTTGTAGGATTAACCTGTATCGTGTCCTTATCCGCTATGTTGAAAAAACGCTGTGATCATCCTGCTCCTACCCACAGGGCTGTAGTCTATCGCATGCCGGTACGAGTAGTGCTCGTAGGGTGCGGCAATAGAGGAAATGCTCAAGTGATAAGCTCCGACAGAATCGCCTCGTTAGAAATACCTTCTACTATTAGCTTATCATATACTAGCACTAAGAGGTTAGGATAAGGTGTAAGTCAGGATTTTCCACAGTGTAACCCTTCCCGGTCAGTCGTTCCACCATGCCTTTGGAAAAATTCCCATGCCATAATACTTGTACTCGAGTACCGTGCTCGAGTTTTCACACCCGATAATTCTACGGGCCGAGAGTGTGGCAAATCATCGCTAGTCAGCAGGGGTATGGTAGTCGGGTTAAGGAATGCCGAAGCTCACCAATCGTGGCTGCAGTTGACCCAACCGAATAGGCTTAGATGTGGGGAAAGTTAATTGTTTAGTTAACCATACTACGCCGTAACTACGGCAGCTACTCGAATATTAGCTGTCGCACAGCAGCATCATGGCTGCGCACACGCAGACTTTGGCCTCCCGTTTGTCAGATCGTTTTTTTACTAAACTTCCTCGCCGTGCCAGTCCCCTCCCTTTCACTTTTTTCGCACTTGTCAGATCTGCTGACCTGATTACCGGTATACCTACTAGGCATATTGAACCCGAACATTTGAGTCCGAATTAAGTATTAGCACACGGATGCGCACAGACAATTCGCCATACGAATTTTTGCTCCCTGTGTTCGGGTTCATTATGCCTAGCGCAGTGCGTATAGGGTGACCGTCTCCCCATCCACGTTCGTCTAAAAAGCAACCCCGGGTCCCTTGCCATACCCTAGTACACCGCCTCTCGATAAACGGCGTTCAACATTGCATAAGCAATAAGATACCGGTACGCCGGCATCCTGCAGTGTATACGGTGCTCCATCCACTCGCCGCCTGTTGAGCGAAGCTGGAAAATGGGAGCCGGCGGTGGCTGTGAGACACACACCGGTATTGCCTAGCTAGCGAAAATCCGAAAATCGGCGTGTCTGCAGCAATGCGTGGGGGTAATCTTAAGACATTTCCCAAACAACAGGCTGCTGATTGTGGCCCCGGTATCCGGGTCGATGCTCTCCCTCCTTGCTGGAGACGATCATAGTGGACGAGCTGGCATGATTAGCCATGTGTCATGGTGATTCGGAAATCCGTAATCGTACTGCCTCCCGTCGAAAAAACGGTCGGAATGAGACATGGGATTCCAGAAGATCGATGGCAGCGTCCCAATCGATGACCTTGTTTCTAACCTGCAGTGACTCAGTCTTCCCGTCCGCCCACGACGGGGTGAAGAGGACAAAGCATGAGGTTGTTTTGTCCCTGGACGGGATGGACGGCCTTGGCGCCGTCTTGGAAGGGGTGGACCGCTGTCGATGGCCATCAACTATGCGCAAAATTGGCCAATGAGACAAATACTAGTACTCGAGTATTTGTACTCAAATAAGAAAAAAGTGGCGCTAGAGTGGTCTACCAGGGGTGGTAGTCGGGCTGCTGTTGACAGCCGTCAGACGAGGTCAGTCCTCGTCTTTGCCGTCCAAACGACTGGGAACAGTGTTTCTAATTGCCTGTGCCGTATGTTGTATTACAAGTCCTCGTGAATTGACCAAACACGTGGGGTCTTGGGGGTGGAATTTAGTACTCGAGGATGGGCTCTCGAATGTGTACAGACAATTCCTCATACAAAATTCCGCCTCCAGGATCCCCTCTGTGTTCGGTCCATTCATGCCAGATACCTACAGTACTAGTACAAGCACTATATCATACTATACTCGTGCTCGAACACTCAACCCGTGCGGCACAATCATTCGCCGCCGGGGCTGGCATCTAACATCCACTCTCTAGTTTCTAATATTCTCGTTAGAAAAAGTTCTGTCAGTTGAGCTCAACTTAGAGTAAGTAGAGAGAGCGCGCGTGGGGTCCAGTTTCAAGCCACCTGCTAACCCAAAGAAGAGCCCATCTGATGTCATTTGGGCTTCCAAAAGCAAAGAAAATGACGACTATGGAGCACTAAGTCCTCTGAAAATTCCTATTCTTGCACCGTTGGTGTCTTGAAACTAGCTTCCAAGTTCTCTCTGCACATTTCATCAGTCGCGTTTCCCTCAGGAGCCTAATTTATAGTTGCGAATTAACTTTTTTATCTTGCGCAGTATTTGGAGTTGTTTTTTCCTGCACCCGGTGTTTCTTTTTACGGATGCTTATTGTCCCTCACACTCAGTTAGGCCTAACTGAATGATTGTGTTCATGAGACGGATATCTACGAAGGCATCGTATCGCACCTAATATGAGTGCGGGTACCTACGTTCGCAGGATAGGCTCCTCCCTGTGGCTCATAGGCTAGATGGAGCTCTTCATATCGGCCGAGAGCCGGAGCGGCTGGAACGGATACACACGAGCGGGGCCGGTAGCCCAGATTGGAGTCTCCCCAAATCTGCACAGAGCAGCCTTCAGTACATGCCCCACCCAATAGACCAAAAATCTCAAGGCTGAGAACCAGCTCTTGCGGTACCCGGCTATCCCCAAGAGGAGCCAGGCTGGCAAACAATTATGATAGATTACAATTAGAAGTACTGTACCGCCCTTGAACAGGAGACTGGGGGTGGGGCGATTATCTATTCCATCCTGAAATGCGAACTTGCAAGTAGCAGTCCTGCACGATACGAGTGCCTTTGAAAATACCATACCCTCCCATGATATCCGGGCAAGCCTTGACCGCTGCTGGATTCTAAGAACTCCTATCTGAAGCACCCTCTACCACCGCTTGGGAATTCAAGCAGCCGTGCCAGTAGCACAAGTAGAATATCGTCCTCACAGATCGACGGCCCCCTAGCTCCCGGGAACCCTCCAGCTAGCCACAGGGGATTGAACCCTCTTGTGCTCAGTACTGCTCAGATATCTCTGAGTACTCCAAGGAGGTCTCAAACATACCCTCCATCCATAAGCCCCGCAATCCGGCTAGATGTCTAGCGCCCTAGTGAATCGGCGACAGACCATTCACCTCTATCAACCTATACCCACACCGCACCCAGATACTGCATGCTTCAACATACCCAATAGCAAAATTTGGTGACACCTTTTCTGACGTCCGTGAACACGACTGCTATTGCATGGTATATTAAATTGAATATTGCATACCACCAAAATCCTGAGGCTCTGGCCGATTTTTGCCCGTATGCAATAGCAGTCGTGTTCACAAACGTCAGAAAATTATAAGTACTCCACCGTGCAGGCGCCGTAGTCAAATTAATTGTATCACAAAGAAGTGCTATACAGCACACTCTCCGATCACCGAAGTGCCTAGACAGCATAAGAGGCGAGGCCAGCCCTCTGTCCCCCCACGTTGGGTGAGTGGGGATGTGATTGTGGAATTCGCACCAAAGCCGCCGTTATCGCCTCAGCTCCTTTTTCAAGCGGGATGGGTGCTACGTACCCTTAGGGAGGTAGGCCCAGAGGTCGCGTAGGTTACTCGGGTACAGTATGTATACTGTACCTTACAGTACTTGTATCATTCCATGAGAAACCTGTTCCCAGTCAAACACCCGTGAGAAAATATCCGTGCACAATCTATTAACCTTGCCCCCCTTCGGAAGATTTGTTGCCCCAGCCCGGTCTGAAAGTTCCCGAGCCTTGTGGATGCCCCTCCCTTCCATGGCAGCTGAGTCCTGCCCTGTCCGGAAAACTTCTAAGGTGTTCCATGCCCGACAGAACCTCTGGCAGCTGTGGTGGATACCAGCCCGGGCCTCGACAGCATGAGGATTGTTTGAATAATTTTTATGAGGGGGCCGGTTTTGTAAGAGTTCGCTCTTTGAGGTCCAGGGTTTCTTCGTGTTGTTCGGCCTCGTCCTGAAATCCCCCTGGATCCTTTGTGGTTATTATTTATTAGGGGTAACTTAAGGATGAGGTGAACATGAATTGCCCGGCTAAATGGCGCCCCCACTGCTGCTACTGTACGTTTTGACGGCTCCTTGGGACGCTATTCTATATTGAGACCTTTGTGATCCTAAAAGTGGGCCTCTCTTTCGGTCCTGGTGGCGCACTCCTGGTGCTGATTACGAGGAGACGTGCATAAGCAAGGAATGTCACGATAGAGTAACCTAAAAATCAAAGAATGCTGACAACTCATACGGGGGCATACAGGGGCATATCTGATGAAGTGCTCACATGACTACCTGGTCAAAAGCGCACAAAATTCAAAGCACATATCCAGCCCATTCCTGACATTGAGTGACACACGATGATTCAGGCCAACTACCGGTAACTGGAGCAAACCTCGGGGGGCGCACGTGACCATCCTAATACGGCTCTGTACGACCTTATCGATCATGCTACAACTCCCACTACTTATTATTTACACCTAAACACCGCGCGCCGCTATCATTCCAAACATTTCCACCCCGCGCATCGCCGCCGCTTGCTAAAAGTGCCGAAACGACTAAACCAAGTTATGAAACTCACACACCTCCCTAACGAAACAATCCTCCAAATCACCGAGTCCCTCTCGCCACCGGACATAAACTCCCTCCTGCGTGCGAGCCGACACCTATCCCTCCTCCTACCCTCCGCACTCCTATCCAGTATCTGCCACATGCGCTCGGAAGAGTACGGTGTCAAAGCGATGTACTTTTTTGCCGAGAGGAGGGATAGGCCGCCCATCTGCTGGCTGGTGGAGAAGGGAGCGCTAGAGTTTATCGATAACGGGGGTCTCCTGCACGAGGCAGTGATAAGCCGGAGTAGCACTGTTGTGGAGACATTACTGGAATGTGGGGTTCCGGTGAATACAAAGGACTTTGTGGGACGTTCGCTGGTATACCTTGCTGTTAAGGCAGAACGTCTGGATGTGTTAGAGGTGTTGCTAAAAAGGAAAGACCTGGATGTTAATGCCCAGGAACACCGTCGCGGGAGGTCTCCGTTTCACGTCGCGGTTAGAAGGGTATACCTCCCTGCAATGAGACTTTTGATGGATGACGGGAGGGTCAACATCAACCTCGCTGCTCACTACGAGGAAACACCGTTGCACGTTGCGGCTAGGTGGGGGCAGGTGGAGGTCGTGAAAATGTTATTGGAGGACGAGAAATTACACGTCAATTGCTTGGATGTATCCAGCTACACGCCGCTACATCTTGCCGTTGATAGTGGGGTTGTATCCATGGTGCAGCTAATGCTCGAGGATGAGAGGTTCAATGTCGCGTTTGGAGAGCCCATGGGACAGACACTGCTACACATCGCGACTAAACACGGGTACAAAGAGATTGTGGAGGTTTTACTCGATGATGGGAGATTCGATCCTAACGTGCCTGATGAGATGAGTATGTCCCCAGATGATCAATTTATCGTAGAAGAGGCTAATCCGGAAGCGAAAGGTGATTGGACTCCGTTACATCATGCGGTGCATATGAGGGACGAAGCCATTATTGAGCTTCTACTGGCGGACGAGAGGGTTGATATCAATTGCAGATCGAGTACTGGCAAGACACCATTGCATTTGGCCGTTGTTGGTAAACATAGAGGGGTGTTGGAGCTTCTACTCGATCATAGGGATGTTGATGCCCATACGATAGACGACGATGGGATGACGCCGTTAGAGTTGGCGGCCGAGTTAGAGCACGAAACGTCGTTCCTCAGGGAGGGAGTTTGGGACCTAGCGAGATGATATCACTTACTTTGGTTTCGCGCCTCTGTTTTCGGGGCGGGAGCTAAGAATAGTTTAGCAAAGATGGTGGTTAGTTCTAACTTATAGCTGAAGGAGAAAATTCAATTGCGACAATTGATACCCTAAAGGAGAACTTGACCCGCTTAGAGATCACCGTTCTTGGCGCTCTGCTCCTAAGAGTGTCGTAGCGCACCATGCGTAGCAGAGCATCCCAGATTGCTCTTGCGATAATAAAAAAGTGGGATACAGCACCCCCCCCGGCTAAGGGCCGAATGCACAAGGCGGAGGGGTTGTCTCTCAGTTCTGTCTTAGCCCGAACGCGCCGCCCACTGGTTATCCGCGGAGTCCTCGCTATCCTGCAAGGGGACCATCAAGGCCTCGATAACAGACGGCCTAACAGAAACAATAGCGATTTGGGCAATGCTTCTTACCCCAGAATTGACTGCCACAACAAGCCTATCTGTGATACGATTCCCAGAATCGATAGCTGAAAGCCCTGAGACCCGACAGCTCTCCAAGGTTACGAGAGCGTCCCCAGCAGCAGGGCACACAGCACGTATTTCAATCCCTTTAAGCAATCTAGCCTAACTTACCCCTTCCAAATTTGAGGCGTTTCTCAACTTTATTCGCTTCTTACTTCGGTCGACTCGCAGCACCGCACAAGGACCTTATGTGACTATGTAAACTTCAAGTCTGCCCCGTCGCCACCTCAGCACATCCACTTCTCCCGAATATAGTAAAGACTAAAATCAAATGAAATTGAATAAATAGAACAAATAAATTTCTATCCCCCAAAGTTTGTTTAATGTTTACCCGTGCTGACAAGTACTCAAGTGCAACGAGACAACCGACACGAGCATTGAAAAAGAAAGAAAGAACGAATCGGGCATATGAAACCTGCAGTGGCGCACTGCAATACACAGCAGATGGTGCCTAAAATCAACATCAGGGACGAAGAAGGGCATTAAATCTGGATGACCCCCAACTCACATCCATTCCAAATTTTCCAGCGATGATATGATATTCAAGGGGGGGGGCATCGTGCAATATGAGATCAATGGGGGGAAGAGCCCCACGACGAAAACGGATGCAAAAATAATAATAATGTAAAACTCGCTAAGAAAAAGAAAGAAAGAAAAAAGACCGAATGGTCCAGAAGGGGAATATACTAAACTAACATAGGGGAGAACGGGGGAAATATCCCAGCGGAAGACCTCAGATACCGTTATTAACTTGAATAAGAGAGCGGTGTGCTATGATATGTCGTTGGAGTTGCCACCTCCGGTATCATAAGGTCTGGCTTTTTTTCCTCTTTCCACTTCTCCTGTTTTGCTGTGATTTTCGCCCCTTTCCCAAGGAAGGGAATTCTTGACTACATGGCACACCGCTCTCTTATTCAGGTTAAGACGGTAAACCACAGTATGATAGCAAACAGAGGGCAGTCTCTTCCGAGTGATAATATGTGCTTAAGGAGACACTCACCCCTCCCTTACTGAGAGGGGTCTATTAGAAAATCATATATCATACATTTGCCCATATATGTTCATGAGACAGCCTACCCAAGGCTACTGCCATATCTGCCGTGCCCGGACTAGACTAGACTAGGACTAGGACTAGGAGGACTAAGTTATGATACCAAGCGTCCAGGACTTTTTCACAAAAAAAACTAGAGCCCGAAAGCTCAAAAGCCGGGGTTTTAGCGCCTAAACCTAACAACCCTGCCCGCATCCAGGTGTAGGCTTTCATCCATCTTCAATCACCTCTAAATCGCGCGAAAAACTCTGTAGTAAAATAATAATATTCTGATATCATGGTGGGTTAGCGAAATGTCCTTCTTCTTCAGCCTTAAGAGTGTGTTTAACCTCTAAAGTTAGGACAAAACACTCTGCTCTAGTCTGCAGTCTACAAAGAAAAGAAGAAGAAGAAGAAGAAAATCAAGTCCTGGATAACTAGGCACTATTGGACCCAAGGTCTAGAACTGTGGCGGGTCCGGTTGTTGCGTCCAAACCCCCGGGTGAGAGACGTGGCTTGGGTGGTGGGTGTTAATAAGGGATCAAATAGTATCACTCTGCCCGGGGGATGGGGACCAGGCTGCCGTATCTACCTATCCGACATGTGGCAACCCGGGAGGACTTCATGAGTAGCAATCATTCACGGCAGCTAATTAACATGGGGGTGGGGCAGCCCATCCTCTCCTAGTGGCTGGGCGAATGTTGGGATCGGGCCATTGGTCCGCCTTGGAGGAATGGCGATTGCAGCATGCATGGAAAATAATCCCGGGGAGAGGCCTCTGGCCCTAGTTAGCGATTTCTCGGGCTAGTATGTGTCTATTCGAGTGCAGCTAATTTGTGCCAGGGACTTTCGGGTCTTGTGGCTGATAGGAATAACCGTTCAAGGGCTGCAGGGACTAAAGCTACCCTCTGGAACGGTAGACTTTTTAAAATATTATATAGTATAATACAGGCTCTCTTACCTGCGCTCTGGGACACCCTTCCGGGATGATTAAGATCGTTCGCGTTAGGAGCATTCCTCCAACTTAGGAAATAACTTGAAGCCTGAGTATTCTAGGAAACACCAGCACTCTAACCCTTACGCACATTTAGCGCAGCAGTCACAGATACAAGGGTAACATCACCAAGTCACTCGCGGGGATTCGATCTAAAAGCGAAAAATTTTCAGGAGCATCTATTCACAGAAATCCGCCCTTCAACAGGGCAACCAGCAAAAAGCAACTTGTGAGCCCAAATCTACCCCACTGAAATTATCATGCATTGAGGTGTAAATTGAGATCAGGCAACAGGAAGCGCAGTAGCTGATGACTTTGGATACAACCCACACTTCTTAAGCAGGTTATATCTCCCTATAAAATCACGCTGGGCCTTCCCAAAAATGTACATGGGGATGGATAAGACGCAAACAGCTGTCTGTATCGCTCCGAGGATGTCGAAAACCCTTGAAGGACCCTATTTTGGGACTAGAATTAGTACAGGATCTTGACAGTTCAAGAAAAGGCCTTACATCGTTTTCCACCCAATCAACTAAGAAGTAGGTGCACCCAAAGGCGAAAAAGTTCTTTAGCAATAGCATTGAAACCAGCACCTCCACCGCAATATCTCGATGGGCGTCGAGAACATAAGAGAAGGTCGCAGTACAACTCATGACAACTGCAAATGTCAAGAACCCGTAGAGGAGGGACGGAAAAATCCAGTGCAGGTGCATATCCGCGACATGGCCATAAGCATATAATCCGGGCAACCCAAAAAGCGCAACTGGAATGACCAGCAGGATTCTAAATTCTGGCTCATAGATGTTCTTGTTCTTACGCGCCATCCACTTGACTGACCAGTCGGAGATCGATGCACCAAAGAAATAGGCACAAAGTGCCCCAATGAACGGCGCCGTATACATGTATCCGAGTTTTTCCGGGCCGAAGTTCGTAGGAGGGCCGGCGAACATCTGGGCAAGAACAACGGATACAGCAATCCCCTATGTTCTCTAGTATTAGTCAACCGGAAGGACGAATACCAATATATATAAAAACACATACCCAGGTGATGAAGGTTCCCTGGAGTGAGAACGCCCAGAGCGTGGCAGGGTACAAAAGCAGGGCAAAAGGTGCGAATATCAGCTTGAAAAAACTCTCATCTGAGAATCTTCCATTGTAAACCCTGAGCTCTTGTACCCAAGTCTTCCTCTCCTCGTCTAAATCCACTATAGTACCCTCACCACTTGAAGTAATGGGCACCTCCGCCTCAACGGCAACTCCTCCTGTCTTTAAGCCACTGCCACTCGCTATCTCTCCCTCCTGTGCTGCGATTCCTTTTCCTACACCATCGCTAGTAGCCAACTTTTCAACCACCTCCATACCTCCCTCGATCTGTGCACGATTGGCCTTTCGTATTTCCTCGTCCAATTCATCGAGGTCACCACCAAAGTGCAAATCGGTATTGAAAATCGCGGGCCTATTATAAGCGTGCTCCGGAACCAGAAGAATAACTAAAATCAAAGCCGGTCCAAGGAAGGCACTCATAATCTGGAATTGCGCGCGCCAGCCATGTCTCGTGGATATGAATCCACCCAAAACAGGCATGAAAAAAACGCTTCCTAAGAAGGTAAGATTGTAGAAGGCGATACGTTTTCCACGTTGGTGAACCTAACCCTGTCAGTCATCGTATGTCATGACCATTAGAACCTGAGAGCCTACAAAGTACATGTCCCCGACTGTGGAAGGAACTATTGTCTCAAATGCGCCCAGCCCAAATCCCTAAACTAAATGTAAGCAAATTCTTCACCCCTAAATTCTCACACCCAAGAAACGCATACCTGCAGAACCCTTGCTCCCAAGAAGCTATCCGTGTCCGTTGCAAGTGCGTTCCAGATGGCACCAATCAAGAGGAGAAGAGTAGAAACTATATAAACCGGACGTTTGCCCCAAATTCTCCCAACAGCAGATCCAAAAAGTCCGGCGATTCCAGCGGGCCAGAACTGCCAACCGGCAAACTTTGCGGTAACTTTATAGGTAGTTTTGAATTCGTCGACCAACATCTTGTTGATCGGTGCAATGGCTGGGCCAAGAACCCCAGCTTTAATTGAATCAGCAACCAATTCGTTTCCAAGGTAATAATCTGGGAAAACTGACCGACAGCGGCGGTAAGACTCAAAACGAAGAGAGTAAGATCTTTCTTCCACAATGGCCAATTCTGTTGTAGACGTTAGCTATACTAAAACTATTCGTCACAGACCTACACTGGAAGAAATTAAATGAAACTAACCAAAGGGTCATTAGGAGAATTTGACGGTTGAGGGACAAGTACAAGCTGGGAGTCTTTTCCAGTTCCGTGTTTGAGATGACTTTTTCTGCTCGGAGCCTCTCCGGAGCCCTGGTCTTCGTAAAGCGTAGCTGTTCCGGGAACATGTCTAGGAGGTCCAGGTTCGTATATCCCAAGACCCATTGTGTATTAATTGATTAGTGCAGTAGGGGTAATTTTTCCAAATTTTTCTATGAGAATTGAGAATGGAGTTTGGTGAGAGGATAGAGAAAGAAGAAGGTTCGCTCAGTTTTGCGATAAGAGGTTGAGAAGGGAGGTGGGGGGTGAGAAGCAAGGGCGGAGGGTGGGGGGAGGTCACAAAGGTGCGGTACGCGTACGTATGTTAAGGACCACAGAATAGGATACTGGATAGAGGGAAGTTCCCCAAAAAGTAGAAATCCAAAAGCAGAGTAGCATGGTGAGTGGTGAGCAGTGTTCTTACCTGGCTCAAGAGCAGAAGGGTGAAATAGAGAAAAACTTGCATTAACCAGCAGATTCAGCGGTTTAAAGAATTGAAAGGTCTGATAGACACAGCACACCCAGAAAGACCTATGCCCTTCTATAAACCGGTGCCCCGACTAGTATCATAATAGAGATGGTCCTCTTGCCCTGCCAGACACCCAACTAGAAACCCAATAATACCCCATTGATCCGGAGAGCCAAAACCTCCTAACTTGATCTAAATTTTCTAAGCCCGGAAGAGCGCCTCCTTGAGAAGGCATAATACAACTTCCTCCGGCGAAATTATTCAAATAATAAAATAGAAATGATCTGTGACCCCCGCTTTCACTAAGAGTCATAAAGGAAGTAGTCGCTGTGGCCGGAGTATGTGCTCACTTCTATCCAAAGCCCATTACGACATATTTCCAGCCATTGATATTGAACTCCTTAGCAAGACGAAAGATAAAAGCTGTTAGTGGCTTCGAGGAGGGCCCGGCTACAAGATTACTAAAGCGACTTTCAAGTCACCCTCCTGAGTGCCGATAATCTAGTATCCCCCGGTTTCTAAGAGTTTCGGGCGAAGGGCAGGTTTTGGCGGACTAGCACTATGAGCAAAACCATCACCCCCTGTCCCAGCAGCCAGGAATCCAGGAATCCAGAGAGCCAATGACAGGGGAGAGAAGGATGAATGGGGGCGATTGGGTGGGTTGAAGGTATGCTGTATGGCCTCCCAATACCGGGAGCAATAAAGGAAAACTGGAAGGTTTTTCCCTAGTGCACATTTTCATTAACGGCCGATCACCCGCCTTGGTGCTCCTTCCCCCCCTGCAGCAGAGTGAGGCGTATTGAATACCGACGGCTAAAAGTAGTAGGGATAATGCTTACAGTGCAGTACAACCGTGGCCCATCACTAGATAAACGTGATAAGCTAGACCCTGCACCCCCCCTTAGAGCTAGGCGATGCTGCACTTGCTGCAAATGATCAGGAAGACACCCCACTGGCAGATGCATATTTCGCTCAAATGCAGTGGGATCGAGGGTCTACCAAAACTCAATGTACTAGTACCCAGAGGTCTAGTTTAATATACCGGTAGAAGGTAAAGCACCTTCCATCATAGCAGGTTGAACTCGGATGGACGCAGAGGGACTAGAATATGAAAATTCCTTTCAAATTCGCCGGAGCGTGCTTTCCACCATGTGCCTGTTGTAGCTTGGACCCCGCCTGGGGTATCCGAACTCGTGAGCGATTCGGCCATATAGCGATGTTTTATTTCCCCCCTTTACAAAGATGCCTGCCAGTATCATAGCAAGGTGCCATTGGACGAGTACTGCACTACACATGGAAAATCATCTCGCCGCAAGGATGAGGCTAGAAGCAATCTCACGACACCAGTGCTGCGCATAGGTATGGTTGTGGAACGGGATGTGGGGACCGTAGAAACACACGTACAGTACTACTGTACACCGCAGGAGCCGGAATAATTGAGAATATCGTTGGGACGCTCGAGCTGCCCTCCGAGTAAGGTCTGTTGCATTTTTCTTCTTATTTGTCTCAACTAAGGGCTGGAGGAGTATCTTGTGGCGTTTGCTTCCCTCAACCCAAACGAGGGAAATTCTAGACGCCTTGGCGTCATTAATTATTCCCGCTCTTACGATATCGAGACTCCTAGGGGTAAACTCAACTCAGAGGGATCCCAAAATCTCCTCCAGTGCACCGCAGTATTCAGATAGCATTCTAAAGTTTTTCCATGTGAAACGCATGTCGCAAGTTCAACCTAACACCCAATTGGAAAATCCCATTCTAACCTCCTCTGTTAGATCTGCAATTTCTCATGGTATGTACTTTGGCCATAACGGACTGGCCAGAAACACTCAGGCCAGATCTCATCCAAGCCGCGAACAACCCCAGCACCTCCGACGAGTAGCCCAGCTAGTACTCGTACTTGAGTGCAGCCAACCCTCTGATCATAGCAAGGTGATCCCCGGGAACACTGCGGTCGCCCCTGTAGGCTCCCACGTCAGCGTATCCTTACCCGTGTAAGCGACAAAATCGACGGTAAAATCATGCCACTAGTCCAGCGGCGTGGTGAGGACAAGGTGTGTATCAAACGAAGCCGTGGTCGCCCACAAAGCGCCTGGTAAAGCGATGAGACTCCTTCCCCGCAACCCCGATTCCTCCAGAAACATACCAGCACATCACGGCATATTCCTCTATGGAGCTCCTCCAACTGGACAACTAGCGAAGCTGATTGTGGGTATATGGAGAATAGCATATCAATGGTCCGGAGTTGCCGTCTTAGGGAGCTCGTGGGCGAAGAGGGGTATCGCAGGACATTTCTCGATAGGAGCAGATAGGAGAACTTGGATTCCGAAGAGCGCCCCATCATGCCGGGGTCACGTCCCCATGCCGACCGTTTCCGTTCCCAGCATCCCAGGAAAGGCCTAAAACAGGGCCTCTCCCATCACAACACTTTCCAAGCCATAAATGTGAAAGAAGCTCCCCGGTAGCCCAAGGCCCTCCTGGACAGCGCTCCCAGTCGTCCAGTCTGTCAAGCTACGAGATACGATCCGCCTTTTTGTCGCCCTCACCTCGCCTTGGACGGACTGGACGACTGAGAACCCTTGATAAACGCTCGGGAGCACCGCATGCGGCAGGATTGGCCCCAAGCTCCGCAAGCAGCAGACCACGGTCACACTGACACCCGTTGAAGCGCTTCACCATCGGAGATATCACCGTAGTTTTCTACCGACGGTGAAATCGACCGACCAATGTGTGTCTGGTACCTGAGCACTGTACCAGTATTGCAAGAAGAAAACATAATCCCCTGCGGTCATTACTCCTGCATATTTCCACCCCACCAAGATAGCCCCGCTTCGAGAGGGATTATTTTCACCCCTGGTATACCGATTGCCATGTACCGTACCACGTTTGGATTTATCAAGCCCCCCCACCGGCAGCAGAGGTCGTCTGGTGGCCAGACAGGCGCAATAGACACCAAAAGTGGGCATTTTCAAGGGACAATCAATGCACGGATTCCGTCACAATACCGGTAGAGAACCTTGGAATATAGCCAAGTGCCTGAAGTACTCGTGCGCATGCCAGTACAATTTTTGCCGAGCTTTATTTGCTTCATGTAGAGTGAGAAGCACTTGAAGTTGGCTGAGGCGATCCGCGATCCAGTTTTTCGCGCACACAACCCTTGTCCTAGTAGGCACTACAGGGCCGCAAGGAAAGAATTAGTCATCCTGGTTGGAGGGAATTTGGGAATTTATATCTCAGGGGGCCTGGGTAACCTATTTTTGATTTCCTTCGCAATTTTTCCTAATAAAACTGGTTGAAACTTGCCGGATCAAAACCCCCCCCCCCCTAATTCTGGGGTGACAGAGCCTCTAGCGAGCAACCAAACTACCTCGACTGCAGGTATCCTGATGGTTTGCGAAATTCACAAAAAGACCTTGTGCCAAAGGAGTCCCCACCACCGCGGTAAGAGCGCTGTGAGGAATCAAGGATTAGCGCTGAGTCTGCAACTGCAGCAAAATGCCCTCGCTCACATGTTTAAGCATTAAAGGAGGGGCAGGAGAACTCTACCTCGTCGATATATGGTAAGAAAGACAAGGTTTCCTGGATCCGTTGGTAGGGAAAATTAGCCTAGCATAATAGACACAAGGGTTCCACACCGAATCTAGAATAGTCATCATAATAGTTGAATTTCCGTGGGGCCATTTTTCGCTCATATACAGTATAACAGCCTACAGTGAAAGAAAAAATTGGGAAACAGGTTAGAATCGCGGAAAGCGATGGGCTCTAGCCACCCCTAGAACTATAGAATCTCTTGTCGCGTTTTCCGGCCCGTAGGCTCTGGTTCCCGCTGAATCGAATGTCGAAGGCGGCAGATACGCGGGGTCAAAAAGAGCTCCAAATCACGCCCTTCCGTTAACCCGCAGAAACTTAAGGCCGAGATGGAAAGAGGGAACCCAATTGTATCGAAGAGTGACTGCAATTATCGTGTTGGTTGTGTTGCAAGTTGGCCATAGTATCCAAGATTGAGTAAAATCTCGTGCAGATACCACCAATGGTGTAAGCAAGCACAGGTACTCGCACCCTTCCGCCCCAAAACCACATTTTCGGCTAGCATAGCAATGTAAACCAGCCATATCCCCTCGTGTAAGGTAAACTCCAGGTAAAACCATTCGTCCGTTTTCCCACTGTCGCTAAACGCTGGCCCACCTCCCGCGTTTCCACTCCCCGCATCCCACCATACCATGAAGCTACTGAAAACCGCGATAACGAATGCACCGTCAGCCCAACAGCAGAGTCGCGGCGGAGATACTACCAGCAGCGTGCCGTAAAAACACCTTAAACCATCACGATTAGGCCCTAGTCTCACAATCCAAGAGAAGACACCCCGGGAAGTAACAGTGTTTTATGGACGAGATAGCTTATTTAGGCTGAGCCCACAACTAGAAGATTTCATTAACAAGTATTCGCAATTTTGTCAGCCCGCCCTATCAAACCTATCGCAATTCAGTGCAGTGGTTCCTACTACTAATCCGGACGTGAATGAGGAATTTTGACTGCAACCTCAAGATCAGGAAGGGGGCACGCTCGGCACCCAAACCACCAGCCTGCCTGGTCGAATACCGCAAAACCATCTGAACCTCAACCTTCAACTCACTTGTATCACGTGACCTACCATATCTAATTACGGGACCAGGTCATACCTAGCCCTAACATTCACCCTCAACCGTTACATTCTACGGGAGCAGGACGAAAATCACCCGGTGACAAACAGGGGTGTTTGGCAAGCAAAAAAAAAGTGAATGGCCAAAGTAGGGTAACAAAAGGGGTACCAGCAATCATGCTGACCCGTTTGTCACCCTGTTTTCGTCCCCCCCCCCTTGAACACTGTTGTACCAGCAGCCTCCCCGATTCTCTCCGCTCCCTCCACCTCCACACTTTCCTTCTCAATCCATCAGCACAACAACACCCACAACCATGGCCGAAACCCCCATCGATGATGCCGCTCTCAAAGCCCGTGTTATGGCACACATGAACAAGGATCACAAGAAGTCCCTGAGCCACTACCTCCAACACTATTCAAAACTCCCCCCAGCAACCGCAGACACAGCCGAACTGGTGGACATCTCGCTCTCGCGTATCACCCTCACTACCCGCTCCTCTCCCACGGGGGCTACAACAACAGTGTACCTCCCCATCCGCCCTTCGCCCATGCAGAAGCTGTCGGAATCGAGGGAACGACTGGTCTACATGGCGAACGAATGCTTGGCCGGGCTGGGATTGAGTCCGTATGTGGTCAAGACTTATACTCCACCTGGAATCGTTGGCGTCGCTATAATAGTGGGCGTGTTGGCGGGCTTGTGGACATTTTCAGACAAGAGGAATTTAGTGGAGGGGTCGTTTGCTCGCGTGTTTGTTACCTTCCGCTTTACTTCCAAATGGATGGATAGATGGATGAATGGTGGATTGGGCTAATTTGAATAGCTATCTCCTGCAAAATTACCATCCATTGGCGGATTTTATGATGAACATGCATCTGGTTGGTTTTGTCACCATCGTCGCGATCCACCTAGTTGAGTGCGTGCATTTGCAAAGAACCCGGCTGCGGAAGCACCAGGTTGAAACTTTCTCCAAGGTTTGGTGGTTGTGGATGATGACGGGTTCTCTCGAGGGATTCGGAGTGTTCAAAAGGTTTGATAAGGAGGTGGAGGAGGTGATCAAGGCGAGGAAGACGCATTAACGGCTGTTTGCTTGTTTATTAGCTCTTTCTTATCATTGTCGTATCGTAACTCTTCTCTTGTTCATAATTACCACCCGAATGCACTGCACTGTGCCCAAATACCATGGTCAAAAAACCAAGCCTTCCCCCCAAAAAATAAGCGGAGCAACCCCTATCGCTCGGTGAAACTCCCACCCGCCATCCGCGATAATTCGCACTAACGTTCCTCCCCGCTTTTCCGCTATCCGTAGCAGCACCATGAGTTGTCCCGCAGAATACCCCGCTCCTACCACTCACAGCGTGCAACCATCCTATTCAGGAAATCACAACCCCTCACTCGTTCGTAACAACATTACCCCCCCCCCCCCCTGCCCAACTCGTTCGATCAATCAACAGTGCAAAAATATCAATTGCGCACGGCAAAGAGAGAAAAAAAAAGTACTCCGTTGCGGGGAATCGAACCCCGATCTCGACGGTTCACCTGAAAGCGACGGATGCTAGCCGTTACACCACAACGGATGACTGGGTACGGCAGATGAGATGTGCTTGTGTGGGTCTCATGAGTCAAGGTACGTAGAAGATGATGTGAGACCCTGCGCGCGCACCGGGAGGAAAAAAGTTCGTGGACGTTGCGGGCAAGGGAGGTTACGGTATCATATGCAGGTTGATTGTAATCAGCGATTAGTCAAATCCATGCTTCAGTCTTCTTTTGGGTTTGCTTTTTCTTAGTGGTTGTGGGGCTCCTGGTGCGATGAGCCTGTCGCTGTCGCGATGTATCGAAAGCTTGGTTTTGCACTTTTTTTCCTTCCCTTTCTACCAGTACCGTAGAATCACTCACACCCCACATTCTTTCTGCATGCCGTCCGGATCCGGCACAGTGATTACTTTTTCCCCCGCTCAGCCTACGTTTCCCATTTCAAACCTACCGGTAGCTTCTACCGTATATCAAGTCTCCGGGAGTGCCCCCCAGAGTGGTGGTGCTGACATGCCTCTCTACGAGTACAGTACGGTACTCCCCACCGGCTTGTTCTGGTCGCTTCGATTGGGGCTTCATTCGGGAGTGCTTTTAGCCATGGATGCTGCCCTGAAGATTGGGGGGGTGGTGGGGCTACGGTTTATTAGCTGTGCTTCCGGATGGGGGGGGGGTTTCTGGCGCTTATTGACGTGCGGGGTCTTCCAGCTTTGCTGAGCGCTCCTCCGCACGGAATAGTTTCTGCTGTGGTGGATGCGGATCGCGTTTTTAGTCTTTCTTATGGTATCAAGTCGTGCCCTGGTATGCTTGTGTGATAACTGCGGGTATCATACCGTAAAAACCGAAATAATTGGGCATGGCGCTAGGACGTTCAGAATTGCCCCTTTGGATTAGGGGGAGAAAACACACCGCGAAGATTCTCTTTCAGCCCTCACCTGAGACAGCAGACCTTACTAGGAGGGGTAGCTTCAACGTCCTAGCGTGATGCCCAATTATTTCGGTTTTTACGGTACTGGAACCGGGGTATCATGATCAATCACTCGGATCACAATTCACTATCACATCAGCACAACTCCTTTATTTACTCTTCTATCTGCACTAGCAACCCATGTAAGATATCATGGGTTGCACGCTGGAGGGTGGTTGCTTAGTCATGGAGCTGCCTTTGCTGTCATTGGTATAGTATAGTACTGTGGGAGGTCTCTCGTGTAAGGTGGGGAGGGGGTGTTGTTCTTCCTAAGAGGTACAAGAAAGCAAGAGGTATAAATACATGACGCGGAGCCCTCCACGTCTCCAGTATACAGATAACGTCCTCCGGTCGTAATCTACCGCATGGCCATCCACATGCCCGACAGTACCGAGTCTCTTGCGTCTTTTCAAATCTCCTCTTAAACTTGCATACATATCAGTTTTTCAACCTCGGGTAAACCAAATCGATCCAAGTGGTCTTACCGCAACCCTTATTTCACGTTTCTCCTCTCTCTCTTGTTCTCGTCTTTGGTGGAGCTACTCCTGGTATCATACCTTCCGTATCCGATTAACCATTGTGCAAACACCCCGTTGGCCCGCTCTCGCTCTCCTCGAATCATTTCTGACGGCTATCCCGAACTTCCCTGCATGGGGCTAAAATTTATACTAGGGGGGCCGGCTTTCCACTCTTCTAGAAATGGCTATAGAGTTGTATCAGAGTATTCGAGTGGGGCCCGCCTTTTCCGTCAACAGGAGTACTAAACTTATTATGGGAGTGATATTGGCTGTAAGGTGATCTCATTGTCGGTATTTGCTAACCAAGATCTGGAGTCACGCCTCTATGGGGTTGAATCTGCCAACCAAAGAAATACATTAATTTTACTGGTGTCTCTTGAGTGCAACGTAGGGAGACCCATCACTGTCATCGTCATGGGCAAAACACCCTTCTGGATTAAGTGACGCCGGGTGGCTTCTTAATCCAACACTGGAGAGGGACAAAGGGGAGGGCGATGATATGATTTTGCTTCCAGCCCTCATTCCTCAGGTTAGCGAACTGACTTCGGAGAATATCTTGAAGGGTAATCTCGAGTTTCTGCGCTGCATGGCACCTTGATGGAGGGAATAGGCTCTAAATCTGAGTGTTAGTAAAAGTAAAACCTGATATCGGATAGTTCTGAAAAATCACCTTCCTACCATCCCTCTTCGCCCTGCCCGCACTCAAGTGCCACATTTCTACAAACCCTCTTTGCACCTCTGTCTCTGTTGGGAATGTGTGTGTGGTACGTTGTGTAAGGTGAGATGTTCGTTATAGACTAGTCGTACAAGAGAGAAACTACTTAAAGGAAACACCCGTGCCAAGCCCGATCCCGCACAACCAACACAGTAGGCAGTCATTAAGCTAACCCCTTGACATGGCCTAAGTGGGCAGCCGTATCCATACCTCAACATTATCGTATAGCTAAAGCGCTAACAGTCTCCCCCTCCCAGAGTGGCTCAATCTTGATGATAATGGCCTTGCTAATCTCCCTTCCACTCCCCTTCAGCAATAGCTTAACATCATCTCCGAGGTCCTCATATGGTTCCGCATACCCAAACTCAAAGGCGATAGGAGGCCAAAATCGTCCCCCAGGCACAATTGCATATTCTGGGACTTTGGTTCTGGCAGAGTGTGAGAAATGTTTGTAGAAGTCATTATTTGAGCACAACTTACATTCCTTCATATTGTGCTGCGAAGCCCTCCAACCGCGGCCCCTCAGAAATAAATTGAAGATCTTCAGGGTCTCATGCACCCACTGCTCCGCCTTCAGCAATCAATTTAGCTGCCCACAGCGACACCATTCCGTGTATTTCCGTCGCCATTTTGATCTTTAATTGGCCGGTTGTGGGACGGTAAGTATATCTATTCATAGGTTATCTTCTGCCAGTGCTGGTGTAAAATTCTTTGAATACATACGCTCTTTTTCCAATGTGCGACTCTAGCTCAGAGAAGTCTTCCGGTGAAATATATAAGATATGATATTCATCCCTTGGAAGTACTTGTGAAAGTTCCTTTGGTGTCATTTTGAGATCCTCCCAGTAAACGAGAGAGTGTGTGAGCGTATCTCTATTATTTGTAGAACTAATCAGAATTTAATGTAAGCTCAATTTTATAGTCGTTACCAAAGGTGATCGTTTAGCCGGTGTGGCTACTAACCAGGTGAAACACGTTACTAGTGCGAAACATATATCACACACTGATGAATAATACAAAAGATACACAAGATAAAAAAGTCAAAAGAAAAAGAAGCAATCCTTCGTATTAGCTGCTCAGACTACCCCAGTGCCACGGGTGCCGGGACTCCACGCGGCTGGGGCATGGGAAGAACTGGCTAGGGAACTGTGTCGATATGATATCAGCGTGTGGTCAATCTTTTCAAATAACTATATTGTGTTGCACTTACCCGACCCGAACTGCTTCTTTCCCCCTCCCCACTTGGAAGAGGCCTAACCTCTGATCTAGGAGCAGTGTTCCAAGTCCTGTGAAGACGGTATATAGAAAGCGGTCGATCCCCTCGGTAGTCCCTGGATGTCCTCCCCGGCCCAACCTAACCTCCTGCCCATGGCCTTGATGCGTGTCTTAAGATATGTCAACTCTTAAGAAACATTAGCACTGGACTAAGTTCAATGGTGCAATAGCACTTCAAACACGGGCAACCTTCCACGCAACACTCGGCGGAGTAGAGCGGAAGCTCTGCGGGGGGTCAGACGGCTAACACAATAGGATGGTCGAGCCCACACAGCGGGTTAGTGTTGGTTGTCAAGTTGCGTATTGTGAAGGTGGGAACACCAGATGGTTCCTTGCCATTGCGGCGGAGCGTTGGAAAAAATAATAATATTCGTTTTGTTGCGCATCCGTTGATGTGTGGGTTCGATGGTGTTCCTCCGTTGTTTGTGCTTCACAATCTATACCAGCTACCAAGCTACGTGCGCCCTAGCCCTCGAGCACTAGCCCTACATCTGTAGTAGTCAGCGTTGGATTTTCTATCAAAATAGGATATCATGGTACATACTACAAACTCGTATTCTGGTATTTGTTTTGTTTCGGTTTTCGATGGGGGGGGAGGGTGACAGAGGAAGGATGAAGGATGGATGATGGTGGAAGGAGGATGAAGGATGGAGGAAGGAGGAAGGAGGAAGGAGGAAGGAGGATAGAGGAAGGGTGGAGGGTGATGGATGCAGAGTGAGAGGAAGGAAGATTGTACGGAAATCCGACGACAGGGCGGGGTAGCCCCTTTAAGTATTTATGCATAGAACCTGAGCACGGGGGGGATGCATTGCACCTGCAATGCACAGGAATCCCGCGAGCTACTTCCCTCCTAGTTCTTTAAGCTTTGTAGAAATGCTAGGGATAGTGGTATCATACGTAAGTAGTGTTCTCAGCGGCCTGGGTAGGAGCTAGGCGGGAGGCCTGCCAAGAGCCCCGGACGGGACTGGACCACCTCTAGCAGTCTGTCCAGGGTAGCGAAATCCCAGGGCCACCGCCTTTGGCTTGGACGGCAGGCCCTATAGGGTGACATAGTGCTTTTCGCGTGGGGGTAGGACTGCAGGCCTGCCAAGGGGCGGCTGCAGTGTCCCCAAACGTCCCAAGCCCCCTACGGGACCCTGGCGGGCTTATAGCCCGGGTGTCTAGGGTAGGGTAGGTAGGGGGGCCGGGTCCGGCGTTCATCTTTGATGATGACGACCATCATAGGGATTGACTGCCGGTCACTACCTGGCCGGACTGTCATTTGTAGGGTCCGGCTGTCATCCGTAGGTATTTCGAAGCGAGACACCTATAGGGCCCTGCTGCCCGTCCCGGGCAAAGGTTGGGACGGACTATAGGACAGGCGTCCGTCCCAGGAAGAGTCCCAGACTCAACACCCGTCCCGTCCTAAGCAAAAGACAGACGGACTGGACTCTTGGGAGCTCTTCCGCGGCGGGGGACTGTTGGGAACATAGATGCTGTTTTTAATGGAGGCGACGACCAACTGAAGGATTTTGCGGAGTGAAGGGAGATGGTTCAAGTGAACGAGAGGAATTTGTGTTGAAGCGGTTAAGGAGTCGTGAGATGTCGTGAGATAACCTGAGAAAAGAAAAGAAAAGCAAAGGCAAGAATGAAGGATATTTTATAGGAGAAAAACTTCCAACACTTGCGTGTCCCATGCTGCCAACAAGTGCGGGCATTTCCAACAGGGACTGTTAAAAATAATTGATAAGGAGGCAATGATCAGTGGTGAGGGTTTTGTCCAGTGGAGTTGAACGGTTTAGGTGAAGAGAGAAAGTTTTTATTAAGCAGTGAAGAAGTTCGTGCTTGATTGTGCTGGGTGCAAAAAAAGGAGGAAGTTGTGAGGAAATTTAGGAGTGGGGAGGAAGAGCTCAGGTGAGGAGATGGCAAGGAGGAAGAGAAACAATCAAGAGAAAACTCTTCACAGCTTGCGCGTCCCTCCACTAGTGCATACGCCTACCACTGCCGCGTCAGCCCGCGGCAATTTCCAACATGGACGGCGGGGGACAGGATGAGGGATGTTTCGTGATCTCGCCTCTACCTATCTCTACTCATAAATCTAGTCAAATTAATGAGCTATGTAAGAATCCCGAAGGCTAATTTGAGGACATGCCTTCTGCTCGGGAATGAAACTCCGGGTTCTATCTGCAGACTCTATTAGTTGCGCACGAACCCAAAGTCTGGTCAAGGTGCACTGCACTCGTAACGCAGATGTCCGCGCAAGAAGTATTGAAGAAGCCAAAGTCGAGGAGGCAAATAGAATTGTAGAAGTCGAGGTTGTCGTGTATCACGGTATCGACAATCAAGAAATAAGAGGGTTAGGAAGAACGAAGAAAAGGAGAACAAGGTAAAGGGAAGGATGCGGGAAAAAATAACATGACCGGGTTAGAAGCAACAAGTCGATAACATGCAACCACAGTCTCCAACAGTTCGAAATACTACTGTTACCGTTATCACCCACCACCTAGATCTGAGCCAAAATGCCGGAGATTGTGGGAGGCAACATCTGTCATACGCGCTGGATCATAAGGATTCGGAATTCTTAGTATCGCAATCATCAGTCGGATAATTCACAATTACATAACAATGGGCCACGAAGACGATTATATCCCGGACACAACTGTACTAGTAATAGAACTTTTCCGGAGCACCCTTTGGGTTGTTTACAGGGGGCTTTGATGTTGGCCAAACCTGGGGCCCCCTCCGTTCAGTGTATATCCTGGGGAGTAAGGCCTGTGGGATTTCGATTTTTTCTGCCCGCATGGCTACTATGTACAGTACCCTGGTGCGAAGGTGGGTTGGGCGGGGCTGCAGCATCCTCACTGCCCTTCTAGGTGGATCCCAGGTTGGTATAGCTATGCTTGGTTTTAAATAATAGTTATTATAATAATAATACAGGATTATACTTTCTAGAAGCACGCCCCACTTTTTGCCATCACCCAAGAGTACTCACAAGGTATCACTCGAATCTCCTCACCCCCGGTTAGCCATTTATTTCATTTCGTGAATTATTTTTCGTAGCTCTAAGATATGGCATCACACCATCAGACTTCCCATCTCGCCGGGTCAAGTAGATGGTAATTTCGAACGATATCATCAGCACATAGGCAGATATACGTAATTCACATCTACGCCAAAGAAAATTTCAAATCCCCTCCCAAAAAGAAATGATGTAGAAACCCGTTTTTTTCCCATTTTGTCATGACATTACTAATTTTCACCTCAATACGATTCTCAGAAACTTGAGATTAAGAATATAACAAGCACCTGTGACCGAACGACAAAGAAAAGCAAAGACAGAAAACCCAAAAACCGATGAATTACTTTCGCAATTCTGCGATCCTCTTCTGAACGTTGGCTTTCTTCTCTTCGCGTGAGATCTTCTTGAGGCGGTACTTCTCGCTCTCGGCTTTCCAGTGATCCTTGCCCCTAGTGTCCTTCTCGGGATCCTCAAGGTTGGGGTTCTCACGGATCTTGGCGTGAGCCTCGGCGTACAGGTCCTCGAGACCATCAGCTATTGAATTGTTAGCACACCTGTGGGGAACAATAGGATAAAGAGTAAATACCCTCAACGCCGTCGTCAAGGTATTGCTGGAACTGAGACTTGTAACGTTCCTCGTCGTCATCAGCAAGGGTCTCCATGTACTCCGCGACGTGACCACCGAAAATGTATCTGATAGCTTGTCAGCTAGCTGTTATGCCCTCCATGCTAGGTTAAAATTTACCTTCTGAGAGTATCGGCATCCAATTCCTTGGTCTCGATATCGTAACCAGGGAATCTGCTTTCAGAGTGGGGAATGTAAAGACCGCCGTCGGAAGCACCCTTCATGGCACCGAAAACTCTTGCACCAGTGGTAGTCTTTTTCAAACCAACGTCTAAGAAAGCCTTGAATGGACGCCTGGGCTCTCCATCGATATCGGCCTCCTCAGTTAATTTAAACTCACCGTCGGGCTCAGCAACACCCTCAAAGTCCTCGTCAAGGCCAAGCTTAGCAAGGGTGCGACGGGCCAAGAGAAGGCCAGTAGCGTATGCAGCGGCCCAATTGGTAAGGCCGTGCTTGATTCCGTAGCGGGGGAGCTCGTGAGCGTAGGCGGAGCAGAAAACCTTATCTCCAGCAATCTCGGAGTAGATTATCTGGGTGATGATCTGTAGCGCAAAGCAAGGTAATTAGCCCACCTCCATTCATTTTTCATCACGTCATCAACGTGCTCGATGCGCGGAGGGAAGACGTTTCTGTCTACTCCAGCGGCATCGGAAATAAAAACGAATGATCGAGGTTCAGGGCCGGCCTTCACACGAAAACGGGTCGGGGACATACATCACGGTTGGTGAAGCGGACAACGAGACGGTACTTGGGCGCATTGTACTTGTTCTTCGCCTGAGTGATCAACCTCTTGCGAGCATAGTAATCGGTCTTTCCCTCACGCCTACGACGGTACTTGGTCTGGTAGCGGGAGTAATAGGCGCTGGACTTGACGGTTTTGGTGAAAGGCTGGGAAAATGGTCAGTTTGCCAATCTTGAGATATGGAGAAGTCTGAATATTGAAGCCGGCATAACTCACCATCTTTGCTGGAGTACTAGTGGCTGTCGATAGCTGGTTGTCGAAATTATCGCTGAGTGAAAAGTTTCCTCGCTGCGGGGCGGAAAGGTGAGATAAGTTTATTCCGGGTGGGTGTGTGGGAATGCCAAGCCGTTGAAGGAGTGACTGTTGAATCTGGAGCCTGGATGTTAGTTCTCGATCCAGGGCTTGGGTTGTGCAGGCTTGGCGGATGACTGATCAAGATTCTGCTAGTTTCCCACTCCTTGTTCTTTTGATCCCTTTTTCCTTTCGCCCCTCGATTATTGTTTCACAGACTTCCCCACCTCCTTTCGTTTCCCCTCTCTCTATCAGCCCGCTTATTCCCTGCTATCGTCCCCCCATCATGACCCTTCATATCTGTTCCTTGTCCGCGTTATTGGGCTCTCCTTTCCTTTGCTCCAACAAACCGCAACTCAACACAATCTCCACCGCCCTACCTCCCTCCTCCTCCTCATGAATTGTCAAACACCGTTCTGGCCTCTACATGTTCGCTCGGACCCAGGTCAGCGCCCACCCGCTAAGACCCACCGCACCAACCATTCCTCACCCTCTTTTTCTTCTCCCTCTCGCAAAAAGTTTTTTCTTGAAAAAGGTTTTTGATGTGAGGGGGAAGATGGAAGAATGAGGCATTCTTAGGCCGTTTTTTTCCTTGGAAAACAGTGGACTGCCGGGGTGCGGGCGAAAGAACCCTTAAAGAACATGTAATGGTCTACGGCATCTCATGATGCTGTGGGAAGCGCGCTGACCTGGGTCTGAACGAAAACATGTCATGTGTTCGAGCGAAGTGTGAAAGTTTGTTCTTTTTGTCTTTTCGCACTTGTTTTTCGCGTCTTTCGTGTGTTGCGTTTATATTCTCCCCGTCCTCCATGCTTTTCCCTTCGATGGAAGCTGTATGAGTTTTTTATAACAGAGGGAGAAGAGAGAGTGGACATTTTATGCATAGTTCCGACACTTCCTTTCTTTGGGGTTGATCGGTGGGAAATTTCACTTGTCCTACATACAGATAATAGTTATGAGCTGAAGCCTCCCCCCCGGAAGCTGCGCTGAATATTTGAATCTCAAGAACATGTTCGTCGCACCAAGTTTACCCAGGCCCTGTGCTAGTATCAGATAGAGAGGATCGGGAAATGAGCAGCCATCCTTAAAAAGAAAAGAGAAGAAAAAAGAAAAGCAACGCTAAAGTTTGTATGGAAAAGGTATTGAATCTAGAATAACACATCGCGTGCGTCACATTGGTACGTTCCTTACAGATTTGTTTGAAAAGAGCTCTCCCATCCATCCCCAGGAACGAGGCAAATGCTATAGATTCGCGGAGCATCTGAACAGGATGAGGTGAGAAGAAAGATATTAGAAAATAATAGAAAGTAGAGAGGAAAAAAGCAATAACACCCAAGGCCATGACAAGTCCTACCACCCCTCCCTATACAACCCAACAGAAGCTCCCTACGACATAGAATAACAGCGATGAGGAATAATTAAGTCGGAACAGGCGGTGGTGGTCTCGCAGAATATTGTTCACCAAACCTCCTCTCTGATTGTCCAGTCCCAGGAGCTGCAGCTGAGGGGGGGTTCCCCGACTCGCCAGGCATGCTGGCAGTTTTTTCAATCACCACGAACCCACCCTCGGCACTGCCACCGTTGGCAACTGGCGGGGCAGGAGCAGCCCTGTTCGGCGGAGCAGCCGCAGCCTGCGAGCTTTCCGGTTGGTCGTAGTTTGTCATTGGCTGCCTGGCGCGGTGAGTGCTGGGGCCTGATGGGTCGGGGAGTTGTTGGCCGGGGAGCTGCTGGGAGAAGCGTTTCTTCTTCTCCTCGAGGAGGGCATCGGCGCGGCGAATCCGCGCCTCCAGCTCTTCCAGTTCTTTCGAGTGGAAGGTTACCGAGAGTTTTCTGTTTTGTGCGGAGCGAGGTCAGAACCTTGTGATATGCAGGGGGTGGTGATTGGTTGATTGGATGGGGGAGGGGTACTTTTGCTCGACGGTAGAGGACAACTGGTCCAGTGTGTCATCGATCAGGAACGCGTCATTCAGCTGCGCTGAGAAGGACCGCGCGACGGTCCTATAAAATTACTCGTTAGAATTCAATGCTCGCTTTTCCCCCCCTCTTTCTCCCCCAATGGAATGGTACACATACGATATCGGCCTCTCCTTGGCAAACTGGTTGGGATCTTCGGCATCCGACATATTGGATTATTGAATGTTCTGGGATTGCTCTGGAATGGAGGTTATTGAATCGTGCGTTGGGGGGAAGACAGTGCACGTCTTATACGAAGACGTTATCCCAATAAACAGATAGGAGGAAGCGAGCTGAAAACGTCAGAATGTTGTCCTACACCCCGCTCTGGTTGCTGTCAACGGTACCCACCGGCTGCTTACGGCAAGAGAACTCTGAATTATGATGCGTAGAGTAGGAGGAAAGACAAGGAAGGAGAAAAGGGATAAGAATTGTCTTCTGCGAACGAGTGGAGGATGGATGGAAGAAATAGTTGGAAGAGTGCAAGCGGGAGTAACCTACCAAGTTGTCACGTTCGCGACTGACCCTTTGAAGTGAGTCTTTCTGTTCAGTCAGGAGGGGACTGGTCTTGGACTTTTTCTCTTTCGTTTTTTTTCCCCTTCTTCTCCTCTTCGGCCTCAGGAATGGGGTAGATTTTTTTTCTCGGAGGGGGGTATGGAGAGGGGAGGGGAAGGAAGGGAAAAAATACGAAAAGGGTCCCGGGGAAAAGGGGTTCCTAGTAAAGTAACTATGAGTGCTAGACTTTTCAATGCTCCCAGAGTAACTACAAGTACGATTCGACCAATGTGGTAGAGCACCAAGCTCTGATTCAGCCATGGCGAGTAGGGAGCAGTTACAAGTGCACCTATGAATCAGAGAGGAGGCAGTGGCGATCCACACGATACGATAACCTGCTGTCGCCTGTGTATTATTCGTTGCCAGTAATTAAAGTTGCCTGAGCTCCCCACGGTTTATTCCAGGGTATAAGGTACTGTACAGTACGGTGAATAGCTGGCCATGGCTAGCCCCTGGCATCTACCGGTGTGCCCATTGTGAGAAAGAAATTTGTTCAAATAGAAACGTAAGGCAACGAAAGAACCTGGCTTGACTAAGTTACTGGTATTGTACGTGTACCTTGTGTTCGAGTCCGGTAGGGTCCAGGAGTGTGGTGGGCGTGCCGTGCAGTTTGTGCTCGGACGCAGATCTCCACGAGTAATTTGGTGCGCAATCGACCATTATCTCAACACGGTTTGGTCGTTCCTCCAGGACCACCGGACAAACCAGCACCTGTTTGGTGCTGGGCCTGTGGAGTACGGTGCTCGTGCTATTATTGCCCCATTGTCATCGTCCGTGGTAGGGGGCTTGCCAAGCGATACAGGTTCTGTTTCGTTGCCAAACTTTAAGCCCACTGAACGCGGACTGGTGAAGAGACGACAACGAATGGAGAGACGACAGTGCAAGAATAGCACTGGTTTTGGCGAGCCAGCCAAACTTGGGAATAAAAAAGTATGTTAGCGAGGGTATATGATTTCGGCGATTTGCCCGAACCGAGTGATCCACGTCGGTTGGCCGACTGGTTGCAGCCGGACACGATAGATCTGACCCGTTGCCAAGAAGTGAACCTTTTAATGGTGACCACGCGTGGAGAAGAGTAAACTTGTGATGTGAAAGATGCGATGGGAATTGAAGACGGGGGTGATGGTAGTCATACGTACTCGTACTCGTACGGAACTGTGGTTTGTGGTGATCATATGGCGGTCTACAATAGGTACAGGGGTGTTTTCTGGATCTAGAGTATGATACCGTAGATAGTCACTAGGGCATATGTCTCGCGTGTTGAATATTGGTTGCTCATGAACATCGGGTTAGTCAGCTGACGGATAGGGCGAGACACATTGCAGACAGTCGAGTGAGCATCTATGTAACGGAGAGAGAGGCCATCCGAATACCGGTAGAGACCGTTGTTGCTCTCCTAGACCTACACCGGGGTGGAATACTGGTATGATACTCGTCCGCACGGCTGGCCGACGACTAATGGTGGAATTGGGCGTTGCACAGGTGGCTGTTCGCTGTGATACTCGCTTGAGTGGCGGGGCGGTTGCCTCGGGTCCGAGGGTCGACTCTTCTTGTCGTGGTTGACTAGGATGACTAACGCATAGCAATGACGCGTTTGTTAAAATTGAACTTTATGCGTTAAGCTAGTGGGCTGAAGGTATGGTCTACAAAGATGCTGTTAATATATTGGCATGAATATTGTCAATGTAGTTTAAGATTAGAGAATACTTTTTTGGGAATGGGAATTTATTGGGGGGGGGGGGTTCTCCTCGCTCTATCGCACAAGGAGTTGAGATATATATGGAGTTTTTGCACCAGTACTATACAAGCACAGCGCGCCATAAATCCTGCGTGTAACCAAATGAAAAGGGGAGAGGGAAAGGAGTTGCCTAAGACTCGTATGACCAGAGAGCGGAGGCAAGTTGCTTGACGTCGTTTGTTGGTATCTACTGTGGCCTAATGCGCACTGTCATTGCTTGTTAATATATTACCAGAAGCTCTATAGAAGATATTAGGGGCTGTTGGTTGGTCTGGTGGTTTGGCTTCGATGGTGCTCGTGCCGTGTATTGATGCTCGTTTTCGTTCGAGTTGTGGTTTGTTATATCGGTGTTGGTACATCTTACTCGTCTTTGGTCAAAATAATGGCTCAGGGGACAGAAAACAATGCAATTCACGCCTCGCCCATAGCCCCCCGGGTTCGATATGAGGAATCTAAGGCGGGGGTCTATTTTCTGCCTCACATTTAAGGTTGTAACCCTAACCCTCAAGTATTTGGCATCCGTATGCGGGGTTGAAACCTCAGTGGGTGGAGCATTGGCAGTGTATTGCACCGCCATAATATTATGATACAGGTATTTTGTTTCCGGCGTTCCTGCTTCGGAAGATTGATAGGAAACGGCGGGGCACCGTGTGTGTCGGGAGATGAGACCGTTTAGAAATGTGCGGGCACGTATGGTGAGATGGTTAGGTAGGAGGCAGTAGTACTGACAAATGGGATGCGTCTGATGCATCTCCCCCCGTTTCGAAGCCCTTCCTGCTATCATGCTTGGTCCGGCATTCGTTTTCTTGCACTTTCTAGCGCACAGCAGCACAGTATCAAACACTCGCTGCTGGGCTCAAGACCCAATCGTATCGGATCATCTTCGGATTCTGGCATTGGTTTTGGCGGGGGCATTGATTTGGCTTTCGCGAATGCGGCACGGTAGCCGGCCTGCAAAATTGGCCAAAGGTTCGAATTAAGCTTTTGAGTTCCTGCCAGTCGACTCTACTCGAGTATGCGGCTTGGCTTGATGCGCTCTTTTCATGCTAGATTGGTGTAATTCTTACCGTCGTTTCAACTTTACACGAGTCAGGGAACGGGGATGCCTCGGTCATCGATTTGTTTCTGATTCCTACCGCACATGACTGGAGGCGGGCTACTACGGTACGGAATCTCGTTGTGGGGCTCCACCATCATACTGGTGGCTCGCCTTGTTCCCATCTCTTAAAAATGGGTTCTCTTTCATTCATTGGTTTCATCCCAAATCGCGACGAGGCTAGAGCTATTTATTGTATTGGTGTTCTATTCCCCTGAAGCAGATGACGGGGAAGGTGAAAGGCCTAATGGCCACCGCCAACACAGCGGTACCCCGGGTCTCTGGATGAAACGTCCTTATCGATAGCGATCCCTGGCTTTCAACTCTGCAGCCAGTTGACGCCGTGAGTTGAAGCGCCTAAGGGAGTATTTTGAGCAGTTGACAACCAAGAATGCTTGTCACACCTAGCGATTCAGGGGAGTTGTTTTTCTCCCAAGAGGCCAAAATTGGGGAGATGTGAGAAATAGGAACAATTGCTCGGGTCGACATTCGGTCCTAGCGGTTTCGAAACCTTTTACATGTGGCAGGACAGTCTGGACGGTGTTCCTACTGAATACCGGTAGTCTCCCGGCTACCAGAAATACAGACGCTGGTTAGGAAATGGTATCGGGTGGCGGCTCGGAACAATAATGGTGCAACAATAAAGTAAGGTTTCGAAACGGACGTCTCATTCGCCAATCTACTACCCAGACTTATTTCGGGTGGTGACCAAAACAATTTGTCGGATAACAAGCTCGGGACCATTCATCGTCCAAATATGAGAATCTAACAGGGCTGGCCTTCCTTAAGCGGGTATATCAGACCTCTGTATGGATCCACCCTTTTTTGTCATTTCTTTTTTTGATTCCTTCCCCTTCCGGGGCGCAGCAAGCTACCTTCCTTGATATCCATAAATCCATGATATCCCTCCCCATCAGCGCCCTCCTTTCCTTTCCTTTCTTGTTTTTTCTTATATATCTACCGTGACTGTCATTTTTTCTTGCCTCACTTTCGCTTTTAGTCGTTCCGGACTGCTGTTCACGTTCGTTACTTTTCCTTTTCTCGTTTTTGTTTCTCGTTCAACGCCGGCATTAGGGAGGGGTGGTTTCCTCTGGCAGGACTTGAATCTGGAATTCATTCGCTCTTTCGTTTTTTTTCCTCTTCACTTTTTTCAGCTTTATTTTCAATTCTCGTCTTGGTGTTTGCTATGAATAGGGTTGCGGGCATTGCGCCATCATCGGTGGGGTGGAATTCAATGGATGAAATGTAGGGAACACGTTTTGCAGAATTGGTTCTTCCTTCGAGGTTAACTGAGCGGGTGTAGTGATCTCGATTACGTGACATGGAGTCTACCAAGGAGCGAGCAAGGCGAGCGTCGGGGAAAGGCAGCAAAAGTAAAGATTGTGCCGGAAGAATTGTTTACTCCAGGCGCAATTTTTCTAAGGCCAATGGGTGGTTCAGATGGGGCATGGGGTGAGTTGGCCGAATCATAGGAAGGGATTGGGGGGGGCTTCTGGCTTGCTAACAACGGTAACAGTGAAGAAACGTTGTGCAGACTTCCGAAGTGAGTTAGCTCGGTGGAGAATAATTTATCTTGAACGGCGAGTGCTGATCCTTAGATTCAGGCACAATCTCGACTAGATGTGTGCGGGATCTGAAAAGGGAATACTCTTGGAAAATCTACAATGTCTGTTGCAATCCTGAGACCGGAGCCGATGCTCACTATGTTCGGATCAGATTCTCGGATGAAGGTATCTACCCACTCTATCCTGGTCCGACGAGCCAATTCTAGGGTCTAATAATGTGTAGCGAAGGATTGTTACTTCGCATCATATGTTGCTGCCCTCAATGGTGTTGCGGCGAAGCGTTTTCTCCAGGGCCCCAGGGAAGACCATGCCAGACCTTTTGGTATAGGTTTTGACAGTGGTATTGCATCAAAGGAGCGCCTATATCTCATTTCCAATTGCTCGTTAGCACCCTCATTCGTATGAAGCAGGGACGGAAAAGCTAAGACAGCATAGAAAGCAAACCCCATACCTCCGCCGGGTATCCGTAAAATTCGAGGTTAAGCAGGACGGCTCATGGAAGCGCTCAGACGAAGACGTTGACCGAATCGGCTTCGCCACGTATAAATCAGCACCAAAGTCGGCTATCTGGGAATCCAGCTCTCCTGAGACAATCACCTTTAAGGATGACCCCTTTTTGAGGTTCGCTAGGGTAACATTGCGATTCGGAAAGCGGGAGGAAAGGACTATCCTGGATATGGGTATTACTCACCGGCCCCGAACCCCTTTCCAATTACTCACGTTCAACAGGGAAGAGCTTTAGTCCCGTATTTTCATCTCAGAGACGGGGTGCGTCTATAACGCTGTCCGGCGTGCGAGTGAGAACCTGTGATGACAATCAATCAACAAAGCCGATTCAGACTGAAGTGCGGTTGACATTTACGGACAAGGAAAAGAACCGGAGTAGCTTCTTGCGATCTCAGGCTAGGAGCGCAGCGGTAGGTGAGGCAGAGAAGGCCTTGTTACTATTCAAGAAATCGGTAGAGTTGGCGGGGGATAATTCGTTGGCACTGGAGGATAGTATTGAAGATGATGCGATATTTGAAATGAATATTGCGGATGTTGTGAGCAAGGACTTTTCGGTACGGCTGAAGGGGGATATGACATCTGAAAAGAAGAATATCAAAGGAGTGTTTAAGGGGTCCAAGTTATTATTAGTGCCTTGTTTCGTGTCCAATGGGGTGCACCTTGTTCTGCAGAGTGTGGATGGAGAATATGTTTTACGTCAATACGGTAAGGTACCCCCATGGGATGGTTGGCCTATCCTAACGTTTGCATAGTCCCGAGCCCCATCCAATTCATAAGTTCTATCACAGAAAGCTCGTTTGCCGGCCCAAGCATCAGCATGATACGCAGGATAGGAGAGAACATAGAACGAGAAGGAAACGGCAAGATAACCTATCTTTTTGAGAACGGGGAAGCCGGTAAGCCCAGCAATACCTCACCGTTTTCCCGTTCAACTGGCTAACATTTCCCAAGACGCAGCTAATATTGTGGAAAATGTGGTCTCCATAATGGAGAAACTCCACGACTACCAAACAACTCCTCCCACTACCGCCCGTTCCACTCAGTCTTCCCCGCGCCATCCGCAGATGCAAAGCTCTCAGTTGCTAACCCCTCCGCAATCGCCACCGCGGAAGTTATCCACCTTTCAGCGCCACCGAAGTAGAGTCTTGGATTGGGCCAGCCCTCAGCCAGTCCGTACCCCTCCCGAGGACCTATCCACAATCGACGAGGCGTCGTCAGGAGAATACTTGATGGCCCCGGCACCCGATCCGCGAGCGGCTCCTTTGCACTGGTCCATTCGCGGTGGGGATATCTCTGCCGATCCACAACACTACTATCTGCACGCCTCTGCACCCCGCTCAGCGTATACAGAGTCGATATACAGCGCTCGCTCAGCAACCCGTAAACGCACGTTGCAAAACATGGAAGAGTCAGGAGCTCGGGCGCCGTTGCCGGCGCTGGGGAGGATGTTCTGAGTAATTCGTCTATATAACTCGATTTGAGAGATACGTCGTCAAGTTGCTTCATGTATATTATCAATTTTGGGCAGTTGTCGCCTATACCACTGGCGTGGTTCGCGTTTCTTTTGTGATTCCTACATATGTCCTGGTCTGGTGCGGGTGGGTGGGTGGATGGGCGTATTTTATTTTATTCTCAACTGGATAAAGGTGCAGGCTGGCCTTTTTGTATCATAGCATATTATCGAATGGAAACGGCGGGGCTGTTTGTGGCTGGGCCTTATTTTATTTCGGGAATTATAGATTCGGGTTTGTCTGGTATAGTATGGGGGTTTTCTAGAAATAACCCAATCGAGATTTCGGAAATCCTCTGCTACGAGCGCTGTACAATACTGCTCGGGGCATCCAGTCCCACCATGTTATCCCGGGCGGTCAGAATCCGGAATCGGCTGCCGGTATCCGGGACCGAAACATCCGGGAGACTGGGTTGTTGACTGGGATACCTCCTTATCTGGCAAGCTAGTACACAGAGATAAAGTGGATGCCGGAGTACTCTAGTAGAACGTCCAGCGCAATCGGAAAGAGTGTATATAAAATATGCTTGGTTTTGACCATAATGTGCTCGGTGAATGTATCATATTGCGAATTTGAGATAGATTACAAAGACAAACTCCCATCTCAAGGTACCGGACTGTACTAGGGGCAGCGGAATCTGTCCAAGGAGTGAGGCGGTCACTAAAAGGCTGAAAGGTTGGGTGATAATTGAGCAGAGATGACTGTCAACCTTTTGAAAACTGTGTTCACAGTCGTACTCTAATGTTCTCTGTTCCTGAGGCCACGAGTGACACTTCGTGACCACCTACCTCACCCCCTGTCCCAAGTTGCTGCGTGCTCGTTAGGTAGAAATTGCTTACGACAAATACTACACTGCTGAGGCAGCACGCCTCTGCGCCGAGGCTGCCTGCGAGCTCCAATTCAATCGAGTCCTAACCCTCAGACGGACGAAGAAATTGCTGCTCTGAGAGAGCAGATTGAGGTCGAGAGAGCACGTGGCATCGAGTTTGAGCAAAGGTTGGCTGAGCAGGGATCCGTAGTTGCCGGTTAACAGCCGCGATGACCAGAAGTAGATTCACTGCAGTGGGGGTGAGCTGGGGTTCTGGAGGGGGGTTCCTGGGAGTGTATCGGAAGTGTGGGTAACGGCCATGATGCTGAGAATCAAATCCCTGGGATGGACGGAAAAATACTCTCGGACTTAAATAGATCGGCCGTAGTCTTGGTCTGCATGCGTCCTTGTCCGCACTAGTGAGCCCTTGACAGCAGCCCGATAACGTCGTTATCGAAGGGATGTTACTGGCATTGAAATCAGCAGAGCCTGGCTCGAGTGCTAGTGCGTGGCAGAGCTCGTCTGGGGCTCAGCGGCTCCTCCGCATAACTAATCCACACCAGGGCCCCTATCCTTAGCCCCGATTTTTACCCACCCTGCTCCTTCATCTGTTCATCGTAGATATCCTCCAACCCCAGCCAATCTGTCATCTTGCTTAGTCTCTCTAGTCTTCGGTATATCGTGGGTTCTTGAAAGATTGCTTCGATACCTAGGAAAACGAGTAGAAACCTGTATATATCAATTAGCCGGTAATGAGTATTTTTAGTAGACCACACTCGGCAATAGTAGATATCTACTATATTACGTATCTGATATTCCAGCCAATCGCTACTTACGCCCCCCCGATACTTCCTTTCTAAAATATTGTTCTTTATCCTGGGGGCCCGTGCGAAAAGGGAACTCTCGAACTACTCAAGATCACTCGCCTTAGAGCTAACTTACTTCCGGCATATGATGGCCACATATCCACCCCACTTTTTTTTCTTAAGAAAAGAACAATCTCCGCGATTTAAGCATCCCGTTACCTTGTCCCCTTTCAATGGACTGCATTGCACCTCGTTCCTCAAGATTGTTGAGATGGCGGTTGTTTTGATCGACGGGGGACGTTGCGAACCGAGCTGGGAAGATTTTCGGGGGGTGCATGCCGCTTGGATTGGCGGCCCGGAAGGAACATGAGGACGCTGTGAAAATGCTACATAATCGTGGTTAAACACCAATCCCGCGTACTGCTCGGAGTGGACATGAGCAAGTGGGGGAAATGCTCCTTGGGCGAGCGGAGGTCAACCCCGACAAGCCATATTTCATTGAGAAAGGAAAATAAGGGAGGGGTGAAAATACTACTCAGGCAAGATGAGGGCGACACCCCAAAAACTAGTTAACGGCGGTAGAGCACATCTCAAGTGGGCAACAAGTTTGCTCCATCAGGAAATGCGGGCCCTGTCTCACTCAGCCTTAAGATGTCGTAATCAACAGTGATTGGAGAGACTTATGAGACATCCCCCTCGAGCAAATCACTGCCATTCTCTCTCTTTCCGAACTATATTTCCTCATGGGGCTTGTGTTTGTATATCTTCTTTTGTGGGCGATCATACCCCATGGAATGGGAATGCACATATATGCAATGGCAACCTGGCTTCGAGTCCGTGTCTGACTTGTTAGAGGGAGCATTTATGGGTTTCGGTTGTGATGACACATTAAGACAGCAGTGCGGATGCATTCATTTGAAAGAGAGAGAACGGCGATATTAACGTACGTTATACTAGAGAAGCATGCTAGGAATGATCCCTGGCGAGCGGGACCCTATAAGCGGTAGGTTGAATGAAGAGTTTACATGACTGCTTATTGAGTACAGAAAGTATGGAAAGAGCTTTACTGGAGGCGGGAATGAGAGAGAGATCAAAGGTCGAACAGGAGTTGTGTTAAGACCAGTAAAGCGTGAGAGTGATTGTTATACAGGCACTAATAGTGTTACAGGAACACGGTATTATAAAAAGACAAATGATTCAGAAAGCTTATAGTTAGAGGCCCGCCACCCCACTCAATCAAACACAGCCAACTGCTACCCACGTCCCCCCGACTCCTGTGTGCCGGCTTCGATTCCTGTCACTCGCTTGCGGCTTCTTCGATGCTTTCGCTGGTGATCGGAAATATCTGGGCCCCATGTTTGTCCTCCCTCCCCCTCATGATCCGGTATTCTAAGATCTCGTTCCGGAGGCTTTCTTTTCGCCAGCTCTGCCTGGAGAATCACCATGTGCACTTCATGGACGGGGTCTGTTTTCGGGGTTTTCGGGGTTGTCGGGCGGTTATAGGTAGTGCTCCCAAGCGTTCAGTCCGTCCGTCTTCGGATCCGGGCGGGATGGATGGCAGTGCCTGAAAGGGCGCCCGGGACGGACTGGCGGGGACTGCAGGTGTCTCAGGTGGCGCAATTTTCCGGGTAACTCCGGATGACGGACGGGCCCTGTAGGTGACTGGTGGGCCCTACAGGTAATTGGCGAGGACTGCAGATGACGGGTGAGGACTGCAGAAGACGGGCGAGGACTGCTGATGGAAGGTGAGGACTGCAGGTACGATTCGGGAGTTACCGATCCGTCGAGGACTGTAGGGCCCTACAGTCAACCTCTTAGACGGTAGTCTTTCCCAAAGGACGGACACTCTTGCGCTACAGCTTGAGACAGACGCCCGGGACGCCCGGGATTGCAGTCCTGGCAGTGCCTCCAGGGCGGACGGGACGCTTGGGAACACTGGAACTTGTAGGTGATATCATAGAGTAGAGTTGCAACCGGAGACGCATATGTCTCCAAGAGTTCTATGATATATCATGAGATCAAGTTAGTAAACTGAATACCTCAAATATTGTTTATCGCTTGAACAAACCTATGGATGTAGATAGCATAGCTGGCATTCATCGGGGACAATAAAAATATTGATTAAGGATGATAAAAAGATAATGATAGGACGGTGGAAGTTGGAGAATGGACGGAAGGTGAAGGGGGGGGGGGGGTGGAGGTAGGGGTGCGGGGGATTTATGAAGGGTGCTACACGGCCGGCATCCACCATCCATTTTACTTGTTATGACGTATATCGACAGTGGTATCGCACGTCCCAAGTCCAGGCAAGCCAAGCTCTTCCGCCCAGATGGGAGAAGCTCCCCCACTACATACATGCTACTATTCACCCGCATGGGAGAGTGGTGTTCGGCCACGGTTATCTGGCTTATTGGGGTTGACCTCTCCCCCCCCGAGTAGCATTTTCACCACTTCCTCAAGTTCAGGTGCGGAGATATATCCAGACGCTGACCCGACGGCATACGGGAGCGATGTTAAGCAGCCATTGTCTGGCCTGTCGGAGTCGACCTCTTCTTACCCGGGTAGTATATTCACCACACCCTCAGGTCCGAACCAAGGGCAATGCGAGGCTGGTGTTCGGTCGAGATTATCTGGCTTGTCGGGGCCCCACCAGAGTACCGTAGTATTGTCACCACTCCCCCACGCCCATACTCAGGGGCATTACGAGAGTTGTTTTTAGTCGTAATTATTTGTTTTGTCAGGGCTGACCTTTTCTCATCCGAGTAGTATTTTCACCACTTCCTCCTTTCCCCAGAAAGCGGCATGCGAGAGCGGTGTTCAGCCAAAATTACCCTCATTTTCGGAGTTGACCTCTTCCCGCCCGAGTCGAATTTTCACCACCTCCTCCTGTCACTGCTCAGCAGCCAATAAATGAGCAATAGACCCCTAACAATCCGCTGCGTTGAAATCATAATATCCGGTCTCGGTCAAAGCGCTATAGCCTCAACAATTCCGAAGCAGGATGCGCCGTGCAGTCCGCTCCCCAGGAAACCAAAACCAAAACCCTCAGAAATACCCCGGACTTTGTCCACAAGCAATTCCCCGATATGTGGCGGTCATATTCCCTAAATAGCTGCAGGGCAAGTGACCTGGCATAGGTTGAGAGTTCCTTTTTCGCATGGGTTTCTCCTTTTGCTCCTCCGCTCCTCCTCTCCACCGATCCGCCCTCTCTGTAGTGATCTGGTAACTCCGAGAAATCAGTAATCGCTTTGATTGTTGAAATTCCGTTATATTTCCTATGTGCATTTCATAACACTACCGTGTATTCTTTTACTTAGTTTGTGTTTCGGCTCCACCTGTACACCGCTTACATTACTACAGCTAAGATATATATTATGG
>Ga0307517_10000198_pt1 | contig 102181 bp, 91 predicted proteins | sample 23_EM_MG_FD_194515 | JGI IMG/M metagenome (GOLD analysis project Ga0307517, IMG submission 194515) | Populus trichocarpa ectomycorrhiza microbial communities from riparian zone in the Pacific Northwest, United States - 23_EM | ecosystem: Host-associated > Plants > Roots > Unclassified | place... | reverse complement strand
AAGAGTATTTGTTTGAAGCTGGATAACCAGCGTGAACACCGGTGAAGTTAAATCCATCGATGAAGTTTTCGGTGTAACCCAGGTTTAAGCCCAATGCGTCAGATAATTTGAATTTAACACCTGCACCAATAGGGATAACTAATTCTTTGATACGTGATCCTGTACCATCAGTACCGGTTTTACCTTTGTAATCAAAGATCAAATTGGCCTGAGAATCGTCTGAATACAGTTTAGGGGCATACCATGCCATACCTGCACCACCATGTACGAAGAAATTAACAGCATTTGCACGGTGAAGGAAGCTTAATGAGCCTACGTTAATAACACCGCTTAAAGTAGCCTGGTAGAACGAAGTTTTAAAGCTTCCAACCTGAAGACCCGTTTGATTATCAACAACGAATCCGGGATTGCTGAATTTAGCTTTCTCGCTTCCTTTTACGTCACCACCTCTTACATCTAATTGTAAGCCGATAGTGTGTGATAATTGATCTCTCAGGCTAATACCGTAACCTAAGCTCGGTTGATTGTGGTTGAAAACGTTAACACCACCTGTAGCTACTGAAGGAGCAGTAACGCCGACGTTAACGCCGACACTCCATGTGTTGTACTGTTTTGTACCGCCAAATACTTTGGCAGGACCTGCTGCAGACGACGTCTTTGACGAATCTGCTGTTGCCATCGGCTTTGCCTTCGTAGTGTCAGTTTGGGCGTTAACCACACCAACGGCCAACAAAGACGCGAATGAAAGGGCGACTGTTTTTTTTAATGTAGAATAGTTCATAGTTTTAAGATTAAACAATTTAATTGTGATTTTTTTTCCAAAATTAGTAATTATGTTTGACTTCATTACCAAACATTGTTCCAAATTTTGTTCTTTGTTAATACAAATAAATAAAAATAATTGTTTGCAAAAAATAAATAATTCTGATAATAATGAAATATCTACCAATAGATAACGCTTTATTTACTTTTAATAGAAAAAATTTCGTTTCAAGAACAAAACCAAACTCGGTAGCCATTTTTCACTCGAATGACGAGTTTCCGAAAAATGGTGATCAAACATTCCTTTTTAAACAAAATGCCGACTTTTTTTATCTTTCTGGTATAGATCAGGAGCAAAGTATATTGATTTTATATCCTGATTGTCCTAATCCGTTATACAAAGAAGTACTTTTTTTAAGACAAACCAATGAACAGATTGCGGTGTGGGAAGGACACAAATATACAAAAGAAGAGGCCAGGAAAGCCTCCGGTATAGAAAACGTGCAATGGCTGAGTGAATACGATACCATATTGCATAGCATAATTAATTATGCTAATAATGTATATGTCAACACAAATGAAAATGATCGCTACAGCTACTCGGTGCCATACCGCGACATACGGATGTATGAACAATTACGCCTGAAATATCCGCTGCATCATTACGAGCGTTCGGCAGTCATTTTACGTGATTTGAGAGCAGTCAAATCTGATATCGAAGTTGAACTTACTCAAAAGGCCTGTGCAATAACACGTGATGCCTTTATACGTGTATTAAAATTTGTAAAGCCCGGGGTGACTGAATATGAGATCGAAGCTGAAATAACACATGAGTTTTTACGTCAACGCGCTACAGGGCATGCCTACAATCCTATTATAGCTTCGGGAGCCAGTGCTAATGTGTTGCATTATGTAGACAATAACCAGGTTTGCAAGGACGGCGATGTAGCATTGTTTGATTTTGGGGCAGAATATGCAAACTACAATGCCGATATGACCCGGTCAATACCTGTAAACGGGCGTTTCACCAAACGTCAGCGCGCGGTATATGATGCGGTATTGAAGGTGATGAAAGGGGCAACCAGCATGATACAGGCCGGCGCATTATTGACAGAATACCAGGAAGAAGTAGGCAAATTGATGACCAGTGAACTGATCGGTTTAAAATTGCTTAATAAGCATGATGTTGAAAAGCAGGATTCCAAAATGCCTTTGTATAAAAAATACTTTATGCATGGCACGTCCCACCATCTTGGGTTGGATGTGCACGATTTTGCCAACCGGTATAAAGTATTTGAAGCCGGCAATATTTTAACCTGCGAACCCGGCATCTATATCCCGGAGGAAGGTTTAGGTATCAGGCTGGAGAACGATATCCTGATCACAAAAAATGGTAATATTGACCTAATGGCCGATATCCCGCTCGAGGCAGAGCATATTGAGGAGGTCATGAATAGTTAGGATTTCGATTTAGACATACTCTTCAACAAAGGAATACAAATTAAACTTCGGGTCTGCAGCTGCCTTTGATACTAATTGGTATAATTCAAGTTTATTCAAACCGGCCATGCGTTTTTGCTGGATGATCTTGTAAGCCCGCTCGGTTAATAAATACTCCTTACGGTTATTTATTTTCGCAGGTGAAGACGAAATAAAATTGGTGATTTCATCAATTCCCGTGTTTTGAGAGGCTATGGTTTTAAAAACGGGGATTGACTCACCTTTTTGCTGAACCATCTTTTTGAGGTTATTGGCAAATAAATCAGCGCCTTCCCTGTCGGCCTTATTTACAATAAAGGCGTCGGCAATTTCCATCAATCCGGACTTAATGTTTTGTATCTCATCGCCCCCTTCAGGAACGAGTACGACGAAGGTAATATCAGCAAGCCCGGCTATTTCAACTTCGGATTGTCCTACGCCTACCGTTTCTATCAGCACATAATCAAAACCTGCTGCGCGCAATACATCAGTCATTTCGATGGTTTTTGCTGATAGCCCGCCCAATGAGCCGCGCGTAGCCAGTGAGCGTATGAATACATGGGGGTGATTAAAATGTGTGGACATCCTGATCCTGTCCCCAAGTAGTGAACCGAAATTAAACGGCGAGGTGGGATCGATAGCTAATATGGCTATTTTTTTATTTTGACTTACAAGATTGCTGATAATGGCGTTCACCAGTGTGCTCTTCCCTGCTCCCGGTGGGCCGGTTATACCTATGAGAGGAGTGGTTTTATCAAAACTTAACTTCTTTAATAATTGTCCTGCTCCTTCCAGATCGTTCTCAACAATAGTTAATGCGCGGGCAACTGATTTAAAATCATTGCAATCAAGCTTAATATCATTTTTGGTGGAGGCCATTGGTACGGGCAATTAAGGTAGCAAAAATATAATGTATTTGAATAAACGTTCCATCCAACGGTACATTGATCGCAATAAACTATTAGGAGTATAGGATATAACTATATTTGGCATTCAAAAAATGGACAGGAAATCCTGATGGATATTAAAAAGAGCATTTCGATAGTTGTTCCGAATTATAATGGTAAACATTTATTGAAAGAATATTTGCCTTATGCTATAGATGCTGTTAAGAATGCAGGGACAATCTATGAAATAATTATTGTGGATGATTGCTCGACCGATGATTCAGTCAAATTGATCCAAACAGATTTTCCGCAGGTTAAACTGATCTTAAATCATCAAAACAGGGGGTTTTCCTATACCTGTAACGTGGGTATCGAAGAATCGCAATATGAATTGATATTCCTTTTGAACTCTGATGTGAAACTTACCCCTGATTACTTTGAGCACCAATGGAAATATTTTTCGATGCCCGATACGTTCGGCGTAATGGGGCGTATCATAGATATGGAAGGTGATCATATCCAGGATGCTGCACGAATGCCGAAGTTTAATGGATTAAAGCTAAAAACGGGATATTTCTTTTATAGTAGTGATACCGGTGATCGTTTGTATACCATGTATCTTTCGGGTGCCAATGCGTTGATAGATGCAGAAAAGTTGAAAGAAATTGGTGGTTTTGATGAAATATTCTCCCCTTTTTACAGCGAGGATATGGAGCTAAGCATCAGGGCATGGCGATTAAACTGGAAATGTTATTATGAGCATAATGCTGTTTGCAGGCACCGTTTATCAGCAACGACAAAAAATTATAAAACACCACAATGGGTAAAAAGGGTCTATTTCCGCAACCGGTTCTATTTTCATGTCATCCATTTTAATAGCCTTGCGTCATTTGCCTACTACTGCCAGATAACATTGATTGATCTGTTGCCAAAGTTGCTTATTGGACAATTTTGGCTATGGAAAAGTTATGTTGAGTTATTCAGGAGCCGCAAAGTAATTCAGTTGCGCAGGGCAGAATTCAAAAAAATAATGGATAAGCATGGTAGCAATACTTCAATCTTTGACGTAGTATCAAATATCAAGGCATCCGTAAAAGGCAAATCGGTTATACGATTTAAGCCCTAAACGGAGTTCAATAATTTATTAGCTAATTACTATTAGCTTTGCACTTTAATATTTTTAATGAAGACTTATTTCCGGCTGCTATCCTTTGCTAAACCAATTGAAAAGTTTGCAATACCTTATATTATATCAACTATATTTTCTGTAATATTTAGTACGCTTAATCTTGCGTTGCTGGCTCCCTTGCTTCAAACATTATTCTCGGGCAAACAAGCTACCTGTAATCTTGATAAACTTCCCACAGCCAAGCCATCGCTATGGGATATTATGGGTACATTTAAATACTATGTACAGTACATGATTGATCATTATGGAGCATGGGGCGCATTGCAATTTGTATGTGGTGCTTTACTTGTCTCAGCGTTGCTCGCCAATCTTTTCCGTTACTTATCCCAGCGTACCATGGAAAATTTAAGGGTACACACATTGTTAAATCTCAGGCGATCGGTTTTTAATAATGTAATGGATTTGCATTTGGGATATTTTAGCAATGAACGTAAGGGAGATATCATCTCTAAAATAGCATCTGATGTTCAAGTGGTTCAATTTTCGGTAACAGCTACTTTACAGGTGGTATTTAAAGAGCCTTTAACGCTAATAGTTTTTATGGCGATGTTATTCAACATGTCAACACAACTTACTTTGTACTCGTTGCTTATCATTCCCATTTCTGCATTCGTCATATCACGTATCGTAAAAAGGCTTAAGGCCCAGGCTATTGCTTCGCAGCAAAGTTATGGGAACATGATAAGTTATCTCGATGAAGCTTTGTCGGGTATTAAAATTATAAAGGCATTTAACGCTGTAGCTTTTATTAAGAACCGCTTTGAGCGTGAAAATAAAAAATATTCGTCTATATTAAGGTCGATGGCAAGACGACAGCAGTTAGCCTCACCTGTTTCTGAATTTTTTGGTATCACTATGGTTGCCGGCATTGTGTTATATGGCAGTTACCTGGTGCTGAATAATTCGTCCCCTTTAACTGCCCCTGTATTTATTACTTATATAGCGTTGTTCTCGCAGGTATTACGTCCGGCAAAAGCTATATCCGATTCATTCAGCAACATCCATTCCGGAATTGCAGCCGGTGAGCGGGTACTGGCACTGATTGATGAAAAGCCGATGATCGTTGATGCACCTAACGCAATCGATATAAAAGAATTTAATGAAGGCATCCATTTTAATAATGTTTCTTTTGCTTACCCGGGCAGGGATGTGTTAAAAAATATTAACCTGACAGTAGCTAAAGGAAAAACAGTGGCTTTGGTTGGCCCTTCAGGGGGCGGTAAATCTACACTGATGGATATGATACCGCGGTTTATTGAACAGCAGTCGGGCGAGATACTGATTGATGATAAGAATATACAATCAGTGACTATGAATTCCCTGCGCTCATTAATGGGGATTGTAAACCAGGAGTCCATCCTGTTTAATGATTCGATCTTCAATAATATTGCCTTCGGAAAAACAAACGTCACCCAGGAAGAAGTTGAAGCCGCCGCGCGTATTGCCAATGCTCACAATTTTATTTTGGAGACGGAAAATGGTTATAATACTAATATCGGCGACCGCGGTACCAAGCTTTCAGGCGGACAAAGGCAACGTATCTGTATAGCCAGGGCCGTTCTGAGTAACCCTCCGATCATGCTGCTGGATGAAGCAACTTCGGCATTAGATACTGAATCAGAAAAATTGGTTCAGGACGCTTTAAATAACCTGATGAAGAACCGTACATCGCTGATCATCGCCCACCGTTTAAGTACCATTCAGAATGCTGATAATATTATTGTGCTGGAAAACGGGGAAATAGTTGAAGAGGGAACCCACCACCAGCTCATCATGGCAAACGGTTTATACAGGAGGCTGATCGATATGCAAACTTTTCAATAAATGGCTTCTGAATTAGTTTCGATAGCATTGTGTACTTATAATGGAGCTGCTTACTTAAAGGAGCAACTGGATACATTGGTTAATCAATCTTATCCTAATTGTGAGATAGTGGTTGTAGACGATTGCTCAAAGGACAATACTGTAAAAATACTACAGGAGTATGCCGGCAAATATCCGCATATCAGTGTACATAGCAATACAGAGAATTTGGGATACACCCGGAATTTCGAGAAAGCGATGCGTTTGTGCAAAGGCGAATACATTGCACTTTGTGACCAGGATGACATCTGGGATTTAAAAAAAATTGAAATACAACTTAGTGGTATAAAGGACAGTGCTTTAATTTATCACGACTCAGAATTTATCCATCAGGACGGCACCGCGATGAATAAAAAAATGTCGGATATCATGAACCTATATAAAGGGGATCGTCCGGAAGTGTTTTTATTTTTTAATTGCGTATCCGGACACGCTATTTTGATGAAAAGAGAATTGCTTGATATTGCTCTTCCGCTTAAAGAAGGTTTTTTTCATGATGCGTGGCTGGCTTATGTAGCTACTAATGTTGGCAAAATTGATTTTATACCGCAATGTCTTGTGCAGTACAGGCAGCACGATAATAGCGAGACTAATATTCTTAATCTGTCGCGCGAAAAAGACAATTATAAAATGTCTGCTATTGAGAGTTTCGAAAGGACTGAAAGATGGCTGGCTTATTGCGCTGAATTTAAGTTTAACAAGGACCCCTTGTTAATAAAAGAGTTCTATCTGGCCTATAAAGAACGTAAAAACAGATATATATCCTTAAAATTAACCAGGCTGTTTTTTAAACATTGGGAGACTATATTCTTCATGCGGAAAAAATCGCGTATAAGTAAGTTCAATTATATTCGTAAGCAAATATGGGGGCTAAAAGTAAAGAAGCAGGTTTTTTAGATTTGAATAAAATTCAGTTGGGAGAATTGAATAGTTCAAGGATTGTCAGATCCTGAACCTTATTAGCATCCCTATCGTGATTAAAGAATTCATCCAGTGTTCTTTTTTTGCTGGTATCCCCATATCCTCTTTGTATTTTGTGCTCATACTCTTCCCGGGACCTGCAGTAATAATGATTTAGCTGTATTTTGGTTACACTGGTTTCTGAAAAGGCACTATCAATTGGGTCGAAGTTTTCATTAACGCAGAATTTATCTTTTATAAACTCAAAATGGTGTGCCCCTAACACAGATTTCACAAATTCAGGCTGAACGATATTTTTAATGTGCTGATTTACATGGAAATTTTTCTCGGCTCTCATTGTAAAGCTTTCAAGCTGCGGTCGGCCTGATTTTTTTTCATGGCCATTTGATCCAAATACCAGCCAGTTAATACCGAGCCCCCCGTAGTCATTATAATCTTTTAAAAAGGCCTGGAGATCACCATAGGTTGTTTTGGCAACAATAAATTCATCCGTATCAATAAAGCCAATCCATTGACAATTTCTGCCAAAGTTTTTTAAACAATGTTCGTATGCACTAATCTGTTTTGCTTTTCCGGGTATGTGAGTTACCGTAGTATATTCAGATAATTTTAAATCTGATAAAGTATCTGCGATGGGCACTTTACTCCCATTATCATAGATATAAAAATGCTCAACCCCGGTTTTAAGATGATAGTTAATCCATTCTTCCAGGTATACATTTTCATCTTTAATTATACAGCACAAGCACAGTTTATATTTAGAAATATTATGGTTTAGCAAATTAGTTTGCAGGGAAGAGATCTTATTCCGTTTAGGTAAGAAGCTTGAGATACGGTTTAGCATAAAATTGAAAACGTAAATATGTTTAAAATATTTTGAGCGTTAAAATTTGATAATATGAGGTAATAATAACATAAATGCTGGTCAATAAAATGTCATATAGCTTTTATATGAATAATTATAATAACTCTTTATAAACTATTTCCTGGCAATTGGAGTTATTTTTTTGATACCATATGTATCAACTAATAGTTAACGTGCGTAAGGGGTAAATATGCATCTATCAATTAAGAAGAACTGGTTTGAGAAAACCTGGTTAAAATATACGAACCGGGAAAAATATAAAGAATACAAGGAACTGCTCCATTATTATACAGAGTACAACAATGCCTATGCCCAGATAAACAACTTCGTTTCGGAGGGGAAAGATTTAACCGTAAATGAAATTTTTGAGAAAGCCCGGAATAATTTTGAGATCAACCTGATCCATAGCGGCAATGCGGGTGATATTATTTACAGCCTTCCTGTTGTGAAGAAATTGTCAGAAATGACATTCAAACCCGTAAACTTTTTGCTGAAGCTGGGCGAACATTTGCACTTGTCGCCCGGCGACACGCATCCTTTGAATAATGTCATGCTCAACCAGGCCATGGCGGACAACCTTATGCCCTTGCTTAATTCGCAGGAGTATATCAATGAAACGCAAATATATTGTGAACAGAAGGTTCACCTCAATCTATCATTATTCAGGGAATCAGGTCTAGAGCTGGATAAAGGTAACATCGCACGTTGGAATTTTTACACTACAGGTATTAATGGCAACTTGAGTGAGCCCTGGCTAAAAGCAACACCAAATACTGAGTTTTCGGATTCTATTGTATTGGCAAGAAGTACAAGGTATAATAATCCCCTCATCGACTATTCATTTTTATCAGAACACAAGAATGTAGTATTTGTGGGCGTAAAACAGGAATATGAAAGGATGAAGAAAGTTGTTCAGAATTTGTACTGGCACCGGGTAAATAATTTTCTTGAATTAGCTGAAGTGATAAGCGGTAGTAAATTGTTTATCGGTAATCAATCGTTCCCTTTTTCCGTTGCCGAAGGCTTGAAAGCAGTACGGTTGCTGGAAGTATATCATCGCATTCCCAATGTTATCCCGGAGGGTCAGCATGGGTATGACTTTTATTTCCAGAAGCACTTTGAATACCTGGTCGATTCCCTTGTCTCGAGCGAACGTCGTTACGCATATTAAAAAAGAAAGCCGCTCACAATCAATGAGCGGCTTTCTTTTTTATGATATTTATTACTGGAACTTAATGCCTATACCAAACTGCCAAACCTGGTTACGGTAATCAGGGATCGGTGAATTTTGGTCGTATGTATTGGATGTAAGATCGATCAGGTATCGGGCGTGAATGTCAACATTCTGGTTAAGGTCGATGCTAACACCAAAAGCACCTGATATATAGCTTTTATTGCTATTATCGTTGTAATAGGTTTCCCGGTCAACAGTAAACCCGTTGTCAAAAGTGGTTGTACTTGCCAGCGGAATATTGATCTGTGGACCTACCAGGAAATTAAAACCCCGCACAATACGGAATTTTGCCAGCAAAGGAATATCGATATAGTTATTGCGCTGGGTTAAAATACCATCGGTTGTATTGGCCTGGTAGCCTTTCTGCGAGAACAATACTTCAGGCTGGAAAGATAGCGGATACACCAGTGGGATATTGGCAACTAATCCCGCATTAAATCCTACTATGCCACTTGTGCTGTAGCCTGTATTATAAGAAGATACCGTATTGGCAAGACTAACCCCGCCTTCTATACCGACACTTGGACGGTTAAAGTCGTCTTGTTGACGCTGTGCCGGGCGACGATGAACAACACGACGGGGTCCATAATAATAAGTCTGGGCGCTTACAGAGCCTGCAACCAGCAGGCATATTGTTAGAATAAAAATGTGTTTCATTAGAATAAGTTTTTATAGTTTACTGACTTTTTAGAGTAAAAGACGGCGCATTGGTTTAGTCGTTTGTTGAATTTTTTTTAATTAAGGTTTAATAATATACGCCTCAGTCTTTTAAATTGACGATCAGCTTGCAATTTTTAATGATCACAACACAGGTAATTAATTACATTTGAAATCAATATGAGAGGACTCCGGAAAGGGTTAAAATATACCTTGTTATGTTTTTTGTTAGCGGGCAGCGTTAATGCTTTTTCGCAGCAAAAAACCAGTTACATTACTTCATTGAGCAGGCAAAACCATTGGGTGGATTCGGTTTATAAAAAATTGAGTCGCAAGCAAAGGGTGGCACAGTTATTTTTTGTAAGGGCACATACAAACCTGGGGCAGGCTTATGAGGACTCTGTTGGCAATGTGATCAAAGACCAGCAGATTGGGGGATTAGTTTTTTTCCAGGGTGGACCGGTAAGGCAATTGCAATTGATCAATAAATATCAGAAACTCGCTAAAGTGCCATTGCTGGTTGCGATGGATGGTGAGTGGGGCGTGGGCATGCGGCTGGATTCTACCATATCTTATCCCTATCAAATGACATTGGGGGCCATTCAGGATAATTCACTGATCTATAAAATGGGCCAGTTTGTGGCATATGATTTTAAAAGGCTGGGCATGCAGATCAACCTGGCGCCGGACATGGATGTGAATAATAATCCGAATAATCCGGTGATTAATTACCGCTCGTTCGGGGATAATAAATACAATGTTGCTGCCAAGGGCATCGCCTATATGAAAGGCATGCAGGATGCAGATTTATTAACTACAGCCAAACATTTCCCGGGGCATGGAGATACCAATGTAGATTCGCATTTCGATTTGCCTCTGCTGCCGTTTGACAGGGCGAGATTGGATACACTGGAACAATACCCTTTCCGTCAAGCTATAAAAGCAGGGATAAGCGGGGTGATGATAGCTCATATGGATATACCCGCTTTGGATACGACAAAAAATCTGCCGTCGACTTTATCAAGGCCGATTGTAACGGGCGTTTTAAAAGACTCACTTGGTTTCAAAGGTTTGGTCGTATCGGATGCGATGGAAATGAAGGCGGTAGTTAAATACTTTCCGGATGGAGAAGCTGACCTGCGTGCGTACTTAGCTGGGAATGATATTATCGAATTATCAGAAAACTCAGAGAGGGCAATAAAAATTATAAAAAAGGCGGTAAAACAAGACAAGATCACCAAAAAGGAGTTTGAAGCAAGGGTAAAAAAAGTACTGGCCGCCAAATACTGGGCCGGGCTGAACCGCTACAAAGATGCATCGCCCGAGCGTTTGGTTGAGGACCTGAACAGGGAAAGCGCCAAGGCATTGGTGCAACAGTTGACAGACGCAGCGGTTACATTGGTTAAGGGTGACGCCTCGACGGTGCAATTGAACCCGATAGCCAAGACCGCGATTATAAGTATTGGAGTTACACAGCCGACAGTTTTTCAGATGGAGCTTTCCCAGTGGTACGTGAACAGTGATACTTTTATTATTGGTAAAGGCACCCCGGCTGATGATTTGCTTGAATTGCTCGAGAAATTAAGGCATTATGACCAGGTTTTTGTGAGCATTAGCGACACCCGCACACGCCCGGCAAGCAAGCTGGATTATAGTAATGGGGTAAAGATATTTATATCGGAAGTTGCGGCCCACCAGAATTCGGTAGTTTGTGTTTTTGCAAATCCTTACACGATGGCGGGTTTGCCCGGTCTTGAAAACAGCGGGGCTTTAATAGCCGGTTACCAGATGAGTGATGAAACACAGCGATCAGCAGTGAAAGTGATCACGCGGTTTATTAACCCGAAAGGGAAACTGCCGGTAGATGTGAATGTGTTTTTTCGGTATGGAACAGGTGTGATCTTAAAATAATATTAAAATTCAAAACAGCATGGGAACAAAAATTAGAGCGATAGTAACCGGTGCTACCGGTATGGTAGGCGAGGGTGTATTGCAGGAATGTTTGCAGCATCCGCAGGTGGAGGCTGTTTTGATAGTTAACAGGAAGCCGAGTGGTGTGGTGCATCCTAAACTGAAAGAGATAATTCATCCGGATTTTTTTGATGTTTCGCCTATTGAAGATAAGCTTAAAGGATATAATGCCTGTTATTTTTGTTTGGGCGTTTCTTCCATAGGTATGAAGGAACCGGAGTATTATAAATTGACTTATACTTTGACTCTAAATGTAGCCCAAACTCTAAGTAAGCTAAACCCGGATATGACTTTCTGTTATGTATCAGGAGCCAGTACAGACAGTACCGAAAAAGGCAAGCAAATGTGGGCGCGGGTAAAAGGCAAAACCGAAAATGACCTGGCGAAACTGCCATTTAAACAAGAGTTCAACTTTAGGCCTGGGTTTATGCTGGCATCAAAAGGGGCAAAAAATCTTCTTCCGGTTTATAAATACATTGCCTGGATGTACCCTTTCTTCCGCAGATTTTTCCCATCATTAGTTTGCACTTTAGCCGAGGTTGGGCAGGCGATGATCAATGTAACCTTGCATGGTTATGAGAAGCAGATTTTGGAGGTAAAGGATATTGTGGAGGCGGCGAAGAAAGGCTAATAATCCTATTTATTTCTATTCTATTTGATGCAGGTGTGAATTTTTTTTCGTTGCCTTTTCATTACATTTACTTTATTCTATTATGCAATCCAATCCCAATAAATATAACGAGAAATTCCAGGAAGCGCTTAATAAACTGAATCCCGAGCAGTTGGCTGCTGTAGAGCAGATGGATGGCCCGGTGTTGGTTGTAGCTGGCCCGGGGACAGGCAAAACACAGATACTGGCGGCGCGTATCGGTAAGATATTGCTGGAGACGGATGCCAGCGCCCACGAGATATTGTGCCTTACCTATACCGATGCAGGCGCAGTGGCTATGCGTAAACGCTTGTTTGAGTTTATTGGGCCGGATGCTTACCGGGTGAATATCTATACCTTCCATGCTTTTTGTAACGAGATCATCCAGGAGAACCTGGAATATTTTGGCAAGTTGAATTTAGAGCCATTGTCGGACCTTGACTCCGTATCTCTTTTCCAGGAACTAGTGGATGAGTTTCCGAACGATCATCTGCTGAAGCGCTTTACCGGAGATATTTATTATGATGTTCCCCGCCTGAAGAGCCTGTTTTCCACAATGAAACGCGAGAACTGGAACGAGGAGATGATTAGCAATGCAGTAGGTGAATATTTAGACGACCTGCCTAACCGGGAGCAATTTATTTACAAAAGAGCGAATGCAGTAAAAGGTATCAAAATAGGCGATCTCAAGCAAAAAGATATCGATGCCGTACGTGATGTAATGACCAAGCTATTGGCAGCAGTGAGCGAATACCAGCGTTACGATATCAAAATGAAAAAGGGCGGCTATTATGATTATGACGACATGATCATCTGGGTGTTGAAAGCCTTCCGTGAGAATGAAGAAATGCTGCGCAAATACCAGGAACGGTATCAATATATTCTGGTGGATGAGTTCCAGGATACCAGTGGCTCACAAAATGAATTGCTGAAACTCTTGCTGAATTACTGGGATACACCCAACGTATTCGTGGTAGGCGATGATGACCAGTCCATCTTCAAATTCCAGGGTGCGAACATGAAGAACATCCTTGATTTCGCAGGCGATTATGTGAGTACTTTGAAGACCGTCGTGCTGAAACATAATTACCGTTCCAATCAGCATATTCTCGATATATCGAAAGCACTAATCGGGAATAACCATGAAAGGTTAACAGGTCAGCTGCAATTAGATAAAAACCTGATGGCTGCCAGCACGCGTTTCAAAGAAATGGCGCATGAGCCGGCAATACGAGAGTACGAAAATCCTGCACAGGAGATGGTGCATACGGCACGTCAGATAAAACAATTGATAGACGGAGGAACCGCGCCCGGCGAGATAGCGGTTATTTATCGCAACCACAGCCAGGTGGAGGAATTGCTGCAATACCTCGATTCAAAAAAGATCGCAGTAAATACCCGGAGAAAGATCGATATTTTGACACTCCCGTTTGGCGAAAAGATCATCAATATATTGCGCTATCTCGCTATGGAAATGGATTCGCCTTATAGCGGTGATGAACTGCTGTTCGAGATCATGCACTATGATTTTTTTGATATCCCGCCGATTGAAATAGCCAAGGCAAGTATCGCGGTAGCGAATCAAAATTTTAAAACCTCAAATAACAACGAGCCGAAGTCGTCCCTGAGAAGATATATCAGCGAGTTGAAACTGCCCGCACAGCAAGGCTTATTTGATACGCCTCCGAACCAGGAGATGAAATACCTGATGACCCATATCGACGACCTGTTGAAGTCATCGGTTAGTGTCACCCTGCAGCAGCTTTTCCAGGAACTGATCTCCAAAATGGGGATCCTCAGGTATATTATGAAACAGCCAAACAAAGGCTGGTACATACAGGTACTGACTAATTTCTTCGACTTTTTGAAAGATGAAAGCCGCAAGAACCCGGATATCAAAGTGAGCGACCTTGTGTCCACCATCGACCTGATGCGTGATAACAGCATCAGGCTGCCATTGACGCAGGTGATCTATTCGGAAAATGGCGTCAATTTCCTGACTGCTCATGGATCAAAAGGCCTTGAGTTTGAACACGTGTTCCTGATCGGATGCGATAAAAAGACATGGGACAGCAAGGGCAGGATTACCGGGTTTAGTTTCCCGGATACATTGACACAGGCACCGGATGATGATATTGCCCAAAAGGAAGAATCACGCAGATTATTTTATGTGGCGTTAACCCGTGCTAAGCAACACCTCAGCATTTCGTATGCTGCCAGGGACAAAAACGGTAAGGACCAGGAAGCCTCGCAGTTTGTCGGGGAGATACTGGCCGCAACCAACCTGCGCGTTGATTATCCAAAGCCTGCTGAAGAAGATATGCTGGATTTTTATGCCACTCAATTTAACGAGGATGAAAAGCCGAAAGTAGAGCTGATCGACAAAAATTATATCAACCAATTATTGCAAAATTACACACTTTCAGTTACCCACCTGAGTAATTATTTGGATTGTCCGCTGCGGTTTTATTTCCAGTGCCTGATCAGGGTGCCATCGGGCAAAAGTCCGGCAGCGACATTTGGCTCTGCAGTGCACGATGCTTTGAAAAAAGCTTTCCGCTGGTTGAAGGAAAATGACGATGAGTTCCCTACGACAGAACAATTTATGAAGGATTTCCGCGCTTATATGTACCGTAACCGGGATTCGTTTACGAAGGAAGATTTTAAGCTGCGACTGGATTATGGCGATAAGATATTGCCATCGTTTTATGAGCTGAACATCCTTAACTGGAACAAGATTGCGTTAGTGGAATTATCTATAAAAAACATTGAAATTGATGGCGTGCCGGTAAAAGGTAACCTGGACAAGGTTGAATTTACAGGCAAGCAGGTAACCGTGGTGGATTACAAAACCGGGAAATTCAGAAACGCCAGGGAGAAATTATTAAGGCCAACCAATGAAAAGCCGAACGGCGGAGATTACTGGCGGCAGGCAGTTTTTTATAAATTGCTCATAGAAAATGACCGCACCAAAGACTGGCAGGTAATAGACACCCAGTTTGATTTTATTGAGCCGGTAAGCGAGGGTGAATATATTACTGAAAAGATACTGATCAGTCAGGAGGATATGCTTACGGTAAGAGAGCAGATCGGTACTGTTTACCAAAAAATACTGGCACATGATTTTAACACCGGGTGCGGTAAGGAGGAATGCGATTGGTGCCATTTTGTGCGCAGCAATTTTAAACAGCCAGGGAATATTATGGAAGAGGCTGAAGAAGCAGATGTAAATTAAACCGTAGAGACGCGATGCATCGCATCTCTACATATGAATAACGTACATGAAATACCTGAAATTTATCTTTCCGCTACTTTTTTGCCTGCCCGTTATGGCGCAGACCACCGTTAAGCAGGACGCCGCTATTAAACAAATGGCGGATGAGGTCTCATCAAAAAATATTGAAACCATTATCCGTAAGCTGGTCAGTTTTAAATCGCGGCATACATTGGGCGATACTACCAGCAAAACAACCGGTGTCGGCGCAGCCCGGAACTGGATAAAATCAGAGTATGAACGCTATGCAGCGGATTCTCATGGCAGGATGACCGTAAAATTCGACACCTTTACCCAGCCTAAAAGCGAGCGTGTTAGTGCGCCTGCTAAACTAAAAAATGTATTAGCTATTTTAAAGGGCACTGATCCTAAAGATAACAGGGTATATATTGTATCAGGTCATTACGACTCGCGCATGAGTGATGTCTTGGACCCCAACGGGGACGAACCGGGCGCCAACGACGATGCCTCTGGAACAGCAGTTTCGATGGAACTGGCAAGGGTGATGGCCAAACGTTCATTTCCGGCTACTATAATTTTTATGGCAGTTGTAGGCGAGGAACAGGGCCTGTACGGATCAACCCATGTAGCAAAACGCGCTAAAGCAGAAAACTGGAACGTGGATGCCATGCTGAACAACGATATTGTAGGTAATACCCGCGGCATGGAAACTGATCTGAGAGATAACCGCAGTGTGCGGGTTTTCAGCGAAGGTGTGTCAACTGCTGCTGCCGCGAATGAAAAACAGATAGCCGGTTTAATTTCGCTGGGTGGCGAAAATGATAGCCCTTCACGTGAATTGGCACGATATATTAAAGAAACGGGCGAACGTTATGTTGACCAGCTGGATGTAAAATTGATCTATCGCCGTGACAGATACCTGCGTGGTGGCGATCATATCCCTTTTTTACAACAGGGGTTTGCAGCAGTACGTTTTACTGAGATGAATGAAGACTTTACCCGCCAGCATCAAAATATTAGAACTGAAAATGGAATAAATTACGGTGATCTGCCAGATTTTGTAGATTTCAATTATGTGCAAAAAGTAGCCAGGATGAATCTTTCTGTACTGGCCAACCTGGCATCTGCGCCCGCCGAACCGCAAAATGTGGGTATAGTAACCAGCGGATTAACCAATCGAACCCAATTGAAATGGGATGCTCCTGCAAACGGTAAAAAACCTGCCGGGTATTATGTGTTGATGCGCGAAACCACCAGCCCGTATTGGGAGAAAAAGTTTTATGTTACTGACGACAAAGCCGACCTGGCTTATTCAAAAGATAATTACTTTTTTGCAGTGCAATCGGTAGATGCGGAAGGACATGAGAGCTTGCCGGTGTATCCGAAGCCGGTGAAATGAAATTCAACTAATTGGCGTCTCGCTGAAATATTTAAAAATTTAGTTATTTTAGGGCACTTAACCTGAAATAATTATCACATGGCATTTGGTTTTACCCCTAAATATGAACAGTCATTATATCTTAATGGCTTAGACCCCGAACATTATCTTGTAATTGCACTTGATGCTGCAAAAGAACTTGATTGGTCAATAAATTATACCAGTAAAAGCGGCTTTATTGCTATCATTGGCGGCGGTGCTTTTTCAAGCATGGAAGAGTTTAAGTTGATTGTACAGGATGGTACTGTCTCAATAACCAGTAAAAATCTGAGTAGTGGGATGTATGACTGGGGTAAAAACAAATCGCATGTAGAAGATTTTTTAAAGACTTTTGATGATATCCAGACATCTTTATCAGAAAATGATTTAGAAGAAAAAGTTAATGAAGTGATGCCTCCCTTACGGGAACAGGAAGAAGACAGGTTGACAGCTCCTCCTGAAACTGCCCAACAGAAATTACAGGGTTTCTTTTCGTTTTTTACGCCACGGGAAGGATACTATATTACCCCTATTATCATCGATATTAACATCCTGGTGTTTATTCTGATGGTTTTTTCGGGTGTGAGCATATTTCAACCTAACACTGAAAACCTGATCACATGGGGTGCAAATTTGCGAAGCATTACTTTGTCTGGACAATGGTGGCGGCTTATTACCAATACTTTTCTTCATATTGGAATATTACATATACTGCTCAATATGTATGCTCTTCTTTATATAGGGATTTTGTTAGAGCCGTATCTTGGGAAATTCAGGTTTGCGTCGGCATATTTATTTACAGGTATTTTAGCCAGTTTGACCAGTATTTATTGGCACCCTATGACAGTAAGTGCAGGGGCTTCAGGGGCAATCTTTGGAATGTATGGTGTTTTTTTGGCAATGCTAACCACTAATATTATTGATAAAAAAACGCGCTCGGCATTATTTGCAAGCATAGGTGTTTTTGTCGTGTTTAATTTAATGAACGGGGTAAAAGCCGGGATAGATAATGCCGCCCACATCGGGGGGCTGATCGGCGGACTGATAATCGGTTACGCTTATTATCCCAGTTTGAAAAAGCCGGAATCGCTAAATCTTAAATACATAACAGTTGGTTTATTATTCATTGCTACACTAACAACTTCATTTGTTATCTATCATAAAATACCTAATGATATTGTAAAATATCAGGAGAAAATAGAGGACTTTAGCAAACGGGAAGCTGTCGCACTTGAAGTTTTTAAAATGAAAAATTCTCCTGATAGTACAATATTGTCGGCCATTAAAGATAAAGGGTTGGTAAATTGGAACGCTAGTTTAGAGGTACTGGATGAAGCAGGTAAGCTGGATGTGCCACAGGAATTAAAAGGCAGGATTACTTTATTAAAGCAATATTGTAACTTGAGAATAATGAGTTATAATCTTATTTATAAAGAGATTTCGGAGAAAACTCAACAATACAAACCATCTATTGATTCTTGCAATAAAAAAATGGAAGAAATAATAGAAAGCTTAAAGAAATGATAGATTACTTTACGCTCTTCTTAAGCACAATAAAATAACCTAAAATAAATACAACTACGGCAACTCCCAGGCTTACAAATATATCTTTGGTAAATATGTCTACGGTTATTTGTGGCATACCCGGGCCGTCGTTCATCCTGTTATTTACAAGTTCCTTTATAGTCTGCATTGGAAGTGAATACGGGAACAGGTAAGCATATTGCCAGCCTACATTTGCAAAAATCACCCCTGCAATGGTCAATGTGAAACCAATACCCATCGGCTTTAAAAAATCACGGAATAGGAGGCTCAATAAAAATTGGATGGATAGTATGCCAAGCGAAGCCAGTAACAGCTTGAAGTAAATCTGTGCCAGGAGTTTCTCTATGTGATATTCATTAAACTTCAACTCTGGCTTAAGCATGCTCAAAAAATTGCCGAATCCAAGTGTAAAAAGCATAAATAAAGCCAGGCAAAGGAACACCAGGAAAAAAGCGTAAAAATACTTTGCAGAATATATGGACCACTTAGCAATAGGTAAACTGAACAGGCTTTTCCAGGTCTCAGATTTGTGCTCGATGTTGTTGACAGAGTATGCTATAAATATGATCAGCATCGGTAAAAGTAGCGATCCCATCACCGCCAGGATAGCCCCGGCAAATTGGAGCCATGCCATCATACCAGGCATATTTGCCAAATGATTGCTTTTATTAAAGAAGCCGACAAACAGCAACAGGCAAATTAGCAGGGGCAGCAAAACTGCGCTCCAAAAACCCATTGTTTTGCGCGTTTTATAAAACTCAGACCGGAATGATAGTAAAAATCCCTTCATCTGTTCAGGCTTTTTGGGTAATGTCTAAAAATAATTTCTCCAGGTCCTTTTGGGTCTTATGGATGCTGTAAACCATGTGCCCGTTCTTATTCAGTAGGGTATTGATTTCTCCCATTTGTGTTTTTGATGTAAACGGAACAGATAAGTGATCATCGCTTACATCGGTAACCGCTACGCCTTGTTTTTTCAGGAAATTGGCTGCATTAACTGTATCCTCCAGTTCCACCTGTACCTGCGGCTGGCTGATGGCTTCCAAGTCTTTAATACTGCCCTGGAAAAGCATTTCGCCCTTATGGATAATTCCCACATGAGTAGCCATACGCTCTACTTCGGACAATAAATGGCTGGATACAAATACTGTTTTTTTGTGCTGGGTAACCAGCTTGATCAATAATTCGCGCACCTCGATAATGCCGTTAGGGTCGAGACCATTGGTGGGTTCATCGAGGATAAGCAATTTAGGATCGGGCAGCAAAGCCAGGGCAATACCGAGGCGCTGTTTCATCCCTAAAGAATATTTACCTGCTTTTTTATGAGCTGCATCTGTTAAATGAACCAGTTTGAGCATCTCATCCACCCGTTCTTCAGATACCTCAAGCAATAATGCACGGTTCATGAGGTTTTCTTTGCCCGTAAGGTGAAGATAAATAGCAGGCTGTTCTATCAGTGAGCCAATTTGTGAAAGAATGGAGATGCGGTTGCTTTGCAGCTCCTTATCGAAAATATGAATGCTGCCCTGATCTGTTTTTAGCAGATTGAGCAGCAATTTTATTGTAGTGGTTTTTCCGGCACCATTGGGGCCAAGGAAACCGTAAATACTGCCTTCAGGCACTTGCAGGGATAGCGATTTGACAACTTGCTGGTTGCCGAAATTAAAGCTTAACCCCTCGGTGCTGATTACCATAGTTTTTCTTTGGCAACAGAGCAAACAGTTTTTACTAAGGTTACGCCCTTATAAAATAACGATGTTGCATGTACAGCAGCAGAGGCGCCTTCTGAGTAAATCTTTTTTTGTTGAGATTGATAACTTATCCCCATTACTAAAGCAAATACTACGGGTAACAGCAATAGGATAAATGGATTCGAGTTTGTGATCAGCCTTTTCATTGTGTGATTGATTATGATACAAATAAACAGTGAAAGTTTAACCTGCTAAAACTTATTAGACCAACGGACAGGAATTGTAGATGAACGGACATTTATTGATTTTGAGGCGTTCATCGGAAATATTGGCGGGTTTATCGGTAAAATAGGGGGCTATATATAAATATCAGCTAAGTTTCATACTTAAAATATTACATTAGATGCAATGAAGCGTAACTGGCAAATATTCTGGCATGTGGTTTTTTGGGTGAGTATCACAAGCTATTTTGCTGTAGTTACCCATAATAATAGCAAGATAAGTACCGAAGCATTATTGGTAATATTTGTTGGATATGGCTCTATAAATATTGGGATGTTTTATCTCAACTACCTGTACCTGATCCCTAAATTCCTGGATAAAAAGAAATACAGGTACTATGCCCTTTCCCTGGCCGTAGCAATTATTGTTTTTGGATTGACCAAGTACGGGGTAGGCCTTTATTATAAAACTATTGTTCTGCAGCACGAAAGTGGTAAAACAATCTCTTTTGGGTCTTATTTTATCAGCGCTGCGTTAACCAGTATCTTTTTTCTTTTCTTAAGTACGGCACTAAAATTCAGTGTCGATTGGTTTTTGAACGAACGTATACAGCGGGATCTTGAAAATCAGCGGCTAAACGCTGAACTCTCCTTCCTGAAATCTCAGATCAACCCGCATTTTTTATTTAACTCGCTTAACAGTATTTATTCGCTGGCTTACCAGAAATCGGATACCACCCCTGAAGCTATTTTAAAGCTATCGGAAATTATGCGGTATATGCTATACGAGAGTAATGATAATAAAGTCGACCTGGCAAAAGAACTGCAATACCTGCAAAATTATATCGACCTGCAAAAAATAAGATTTGGCAATAAGGCTTTTGTCGACTTTAAAATAACCGGTGAGGTAGGTAACCAAAAGATTGTACCTTTGCTGCTGATCGCATTTATTGAGAATGCATTTAAGCACGGGGTAGCCAATGACCCGTCTTCGCCCATATGTTTACGGATAAACCTGGATGGAACGCATCTTCATTTTTTTATGGAGAACAAAAAGCATATGCTTAACCGTGATACCGAAGGCGGAATTGGGTTAAATAATGTTAAAAGGAGGCTCGACCTGCTTTATTCAGGAAAATATACCCTAACTATACAGGACGAGCCCAATATTTATACTTGCGAATTATCATTAGTTTTATAACATGATCAGATGCCTCGTAGTTGATGATGAGCCCTTGGCGCTCCACATATTGGAAGATTACATATCCAAGATGCCTTTTTTGGAATTGGTGAAGGTAACTACAAACCCTATTGAGGCACTGCAACTGGTTCAGCAAGGAAATATCGACCTGGTATTTCTTGATGTGCAAATGCCTGAGCTGACCGGTATCCAGTTTCTGCGTATTGCCAATGGTAAATCAAAAGTGATACTTACTACTGCCTATTCACAATATGCGCTGGAAGGTTATGAACTGGATGTGATCGATTACCTGCTAAAACCTATTGCATTCGACCGCTTTTTTAAATCGGTGCAAAAAGCGCAGACTATCATACAACCATCATCAAAGCCGGAAATTAAAGTGGAAGCTGTTGCCCAGAATGACTTCCTGAGCGATTTTATTTTTGTAAAAACCGAGCACAAGATCCAAAAGGTATACCTGAATGATATTTTGTTTATCGAGGGCCTGAAAGATTATATCTCCATATTCACCCCCGCCGAGCGTATCATCACACTGCAGAATATGAAAAAGATGGAAGACGCCCTGCCCGAAAAACATTTTATCCGGGTGCATAAATCCTACATCGTATCCATCAATAAGATCGACAGCATTGAGCGCAGCCGTATTTTTATCGGTGATAAGATCATCCCCGTAGGAGATACTTATCGCGAAGACTTTTTCAAGATCGTTGACGGTAAGAATATTTAATCCACTGTTCACGTTCACAGCCTATGAACGCTTGTGAACATTTATGAACATCTGATTATCAGTTGATTGAATTTTAAAAATCCCCGAAAACCTCACATTATCAACTAACAGCCCGTATACGCTCCTCAGCTTCTTTAAGTACCTCGTCCACCGGTCTTTTTTCCGGTTCGATGGGCGGTAATACTTCCCATGCCATCCTGGTAAATGTATTCAACGGGTATTTGCCATAGCGCACCATTTTCCACGAATTCTTAATAACGATAGGTACAATCAGCGCCTCGGGACACTTTTTAAGCAAAGTGGCAACACCCCCTACCTGGAACGCTTTTACTGTTCCGTCCTTTGATCGTGTCCCTTCCGGGAATATCATGGCCGACCATTTTCTTTCCTTCATCCGGGTACCGAGTGCGGCAATTTCGGTAATGGATTGCCTCGCATCTTTACGGTCGATATTAGCCGCACCGCCATGACGCAGGTTATAGGATATAGAAGGGATACCCTTCGCCAGCTCGATTTTGGAAATAAATTTGGCGTGGTACTTACGCAGGAACCAGATCATTACCGGTATATCGTACATGCTTTGATGGTTCGCAACAAAAATCATCGGCCGGCCCACGGGTAGGTTTTGTTTATTGGTGAACGTTACCGTATTGCCCAATAAATAATAGCTGCTTACCAGGAAAAAGTTCAGCGTGTCGACCGACCATTTATGCGCTTTGTAACCAAATACGTTAAAACAGAACCATTGAATGGGATGGAAAATAACCAATATCAACCCGAACGCCAGGTAATGTATAATTGAAAGGATGTATCCAAAAAATTTCCTCATTCAGAGGCAAAGTTAATGTTTGGTTGATTAAGTTGGAAGTGTTGATTGAGTTGAATAAGTTGCAGGTTAGTTTCGGCTTAATAGCGATGGGTTTTTTAAACCCATCGCTATAGAAAGTGCCGGTCAATCAACCCCAATCACCATATGCATCGGTATAGCGATGCGGTTCCAACTATTGATAGTAACAGCAATAAAAATGAGTTGCGCCACACCCTGTTTGCCAAAGAATTCCAGCGCCTGCTCATACGTTTCGTCCGAAACGCCGTGTTCGTAAATGCGGGTTACTTCCTCGGCCAGCTTTAATGCAACGCGTTCCTCATCGCTAAAAAATGGGCTCTCCCACCAGGCCGCGAGGGTCAGCAGGCGTTGTGCAGTCTCGCCAAGGGCAAGAGCATCATTGGAGTGATAGTCGATGCAATAAGCACAGCCGTTGATCTGTGAAACGCGGACCTTGATCAGCTCTTTCAGTTTGACTTCGATGGCAAATTCTTTGATGTGTTTATCAGCTACGGCCATCACCTGGTAGATGCGTGGCTCGGCTTCGTTAATGTTCATTCGTGATTTCATATGCTTAATTTTTCGCTCTGATTGAAGTCGGTTTATTTTTTTCTGCGATGAAGAATACCAGCAGTTTTGCTGTATCGGCCTTGCTGTTATTGCGGGTTACCGCGTGCAACCCATTGCTCTTTTCGTAAAAACAATCGCCTCGTTTGTAGATATGATGCTTGCCCTCAAAAACTGATTCGAGCTCGCCTTGCAGCAAATAGCCGAAGGTAGGGCAGGGATGCCTGTGCGCAGGGGACGAACTTCCCGGGGGAAAATTCACTACTTCGATCTGTACTTCGCGATTGCTGATGCCATGCTCGTTGATGAACTGTTTGATTAGTTCGCTCTCGGTTATTTTTCCGGTTGACGGGTGATGCTCTTGTGCATAGGAACGACAGCTGAACCCGGTTAAAATGATTATCCCAATACATAATGCCGTTCTCGCAGCCAACCGTCCATTAATAGTTCTTTTCTCCAACCAGGCATCAATACTCCAGTTGTACTCAGGGAGTGTTGCCAGCAGGAAGCTTGCGGCACTAAGCGTAAATACAGAGTACCCCAGCGGCGATTCGATACCAAACGAAACAGCCATGGCCAGCGCGAAGCAGAAACTCAATACCCCGCTGCCAATTGCGGCAGCACGTGTGAAAAGTCCCGTCAAAATCATTGCGCCAAAAAGCCCTTCACCAATGGTGGCTATAATTGCGAAAAAGGGAATGACACCCGAAGGCAAAAAGCCCATCACCTGCCGCGCATATTCAATAAAATGCGACCAGTCGCCCCAGCCTACATGGGGCTGCCCGTGTGGGCCCAGGATGCCCAGGCGATCGGCGACCTCCCATAAATAGGCCGATCCGATAGCTATCCTAAGATAGAGCTGTGATAGTTTCGTGTTTTGTATGATCTTCATAGTTTGTTGATTTATAGTCCGTAGATGCTTTTATAACGGTTCATGGATTTGGTGAATATTTCATAGGCGTTACCTTCCAGGTACTGCCCTTCAAAGGTGGCGCCGTATAGGGAGTCGAATTTCAGCTTCGAACATTTTTCGTAAAAGGTAGCAAAATCCTCTTTCAGCAAGGGAATGCTGTTTGGATAGCTGAACATTACCGCTGTGTGACGCAGGCTTCGCGAGATGTAAAGACTGTCGCCGCAAAGCATCGCCCCGCCGGCTGACAGACCGGAGATATGCAGCATACTGCTTCCCGGAAAGTGCCCGCCAACATGCACCAGTTTGATATCATCCCAAAGCAGTTTTTCATTGCCGCTCCATAATTGCAGGTGCGGCCCCGCATTAAATATCCAGGGAATATCATTTGCGTGAATATAGATAGGGCAGTCAAACTCTTCGGCCCATTCATTCATATTGCTGTAAAAGTGCGGGTGCGAAAATGCGATGGCTTTCAAACCTCCCTGCTCCCTGATAAAGGCTTTGGTCGCATCATCAAGTAGCGGAATACAATCCCATAAAATATTGCCGCCGGGAGAAAGTAAAAGGAATGCGCGCTGTCCTATCGCGAAATCGGGCTTAATGGTGAGATAGTATAGCCGCTCGCTGATCTTACTGATCTTAACTGTACGGTCTTTCTGCAAAGTTTCTGAACTGGTCCAGCTTTGCCCGCTGAGATTGATAAACTGGCGGTCATCATTACAAATGGGGCAAAGATCAGGCACTGTTTCATCCTGCGGGAATTGGGTTCCGCAGGTGGTGCACATATTTGGTAGGTGGTTTTTACTCATTTTACTGATTTTTGATAATGCTAAATTATGGCGATATTGGACTACTTAAATAGTCCAGAATTTATAAACAAAGTAGTCCAGATATGTCATTAGTTGAGAACCTGGTCAGCATCAATAAGGAATCGTCCGTGCCGGTTTATTTACAGATTGCAAATAGCATCGTTGCGCAGATCCGCCGGGGCACCTTAAGGCCCGAAAGTGCATTGCCCGGCAGCCGGGTATTGGCTTCGGCATTGAATGTTCACCGCAAAACCGTTGTCGCGGCCTATGATGAGTTGTATGCCCAAAGCTGGGTGGATAGCTACCCGCGCAAGGGGATCTTTGTGGCGAAGAACCTGCCGGACATTGCGCCAAAATCACTCGTGGAAAATATGACTGCAGGCAGTTTCCCGGATAAGACTTTTTTTGAGGTAGATGAAACACGCGTACCGGTAGCTAAACTATACAAGCCCGCTCCGCAACACAACCTCGTTATCAATGATGGCTTCCCCGACACCCGCCTGGCGCCGGTTGATTTGCTGATGCGCGAATACAGGCGGTTCGGTAATTACCAGTTCACTTCCAAATACCTCATGTACGGGCCGGAATATGGGTCGGAAAATCTGCGTATTGAGCTGGCTAAGTTCCTGTCGGAAACGCGTGGCTTGCAGGTGAACCCGGATAATATTTTGATCACCAAAGGGGTGCAGATGGGGATGTACCTTACAGCGCAGGTGCTGCTGGCAAAAGGCGATGTTGCTATCGTGCCAGAGCCGGGCTACCCGGCCGCAAACGAGGTCTTTCAATATGCCGGGGCCGAATTGGCTTATGCGCCAATGGATGAGCAGGGTATCGACTTAAATGCTGTCGAGGCTATTTGCAAAAAAAAGAAGGTCAGGCTTTTATATATTATCCCGCATCATCACCGGCCCACCACGGTCACTTTAAGCTCCGAACGGCGGATGCAATTGCTGGAGCTGGCTGTCAAATACCGTTTCGCTATCCTGGAGGACGATTATGATTACGATTTTCACTATTCCAGCAGCCCGGTGCTGCCCCTGGCCAGCGCAGATTATTATGGCAGCGTTATCTATGTCGGCTCGTTTTGCAAAACCATAGCGCCGGGTATACGCATTGGTTTTGTCGCTGCGCCGCAAAACCTGGTGATGCAGCTTGCCCGCCTGCGCCGGATGATCGACCGGCAGGGAGAACAATTGCTGGAAGAAGCTTTGGCCAACCTGCTCAAAAACGGCGACATTGGCCGTCACCTCAAAAAGAGCAACAAGATCTACCACGAGCGCCGGGATATATTTTGCCATTTGCTGCGCGAACAACTGGGCGATCATGTTTCATTCAAAATACCCGACGGCGGTTTTGCCGTATGGCTGCAATATTTAGGTGGCCTCAAAGCCCGCGACGTATCCCAAAAGGCCAATGAGACAGGCCTGACCATTAGCAATGGTGAAGATTATTTTAGCCAATCGGTCAACACCCAATTTATACGTATGGGCTTTGCTTCGCTGAATCCGAAGGAGATAGAAGAGGGGGTGGAAATTTTGAGCAAAGCGGTTCGAAAACTTTTATAGACGGGTTTCAAACCCATCGCTATAAAACATTCACCATTCACCATTCACCATTCACCATTCACCATTCACCATTCACCATTCACCATTCACCATTCACCATTCACCATTCACCATTCACCAACTCACTCGGTCTTCAAACTCTTCACCGGGTTGGCCAGTGCCGCTTTTATCGCCTGGAAACTAACAGTAATCAATGCTATAGCAATGGACAATCCCCCCGCTATAGCAAACATCCACCAGCTGATGGGAACCTTGTAGGCAAAGGCCTCCAGCCATTTGTGCATGGCCCACCAGGAAAGCGGCGTAGCCAGTATAAAAGCAATGCCAACCAGCTTGATGAACTCTTTTGATAGCAAACCAACAACACCGGTAACACTTGCACCCAGTACCTTGCGGATACCGATCTCTTTCTGGCGCTGCTCGGCACTGAATGCCGCCAGGCCGAATAACCCGAGGCAGGATATCAAAATGGCCATTATAGTGAACGAGTTAATGATGTTCGACAGGCTGATCTCCGCTTCATACTGCTTCTGCACCTCATGATCAAGAAATGCGTATGCAAAAGGCACGCCCGGCAGGTTCTTTTGCCAGATAGTTTCCATTTTGCTTAAAAGGGATTTATAGTTGGTACTACTTACCGAGACCGTCATATAGGAGAAGTAATTGCCCGGGTTGCCATTGTGAAATATCATGAAAGGGCGAACTTCTCCATGTAAGGATTCATAGTTGAAATCTTTCATCACGCCAACGATATCGAAATAATGAATAGAGCCGTCGAAATATTTGCTGAACAGTCTTGTCCCGGGTGCTTTTTCTATCTTAAGACCGAGGCGTTTGCATAAGGTCTCATTGATAAGTGTTTTTAAGGTGTCCTTCATATCGAAATCCCGGCCGGCAATGATCTTAATACCATTAGCCTTAACAAATCGCTCGTCAGCAGCCATGTTAATGGCGTCTATGGATGTCGATTGATTGCCGCCGGCGAGGTACACCGGGAAGTCATTGCTTGTATGATGGCTCAAATAATTATCGCACTGGCTTACATATTTTACTTCAGATAATTGCTGAAGGTCTGTCGCCAGGGCCGACGCTTTACTCCTGGCATCGCCGGTATAAAAGCTGAAGATCAGCTTCTGGCTTTTGTCGAAGCCCAGGTCTTTGTTTTTGATGTAATTGAGCTGGCTGTAAATAATAATGATCGACGTAATCAGCACGATGGATAAAAAGAACTGGAACACCACCAGCGAACGGCGTATGCCGGATGCCGATACCTGGTTGGTGAAGTTGCCCTTCATTACTTTAATGGCTTCGAAAGCCGACAAATAAAACGCCGGGTAACTGCCCGCAACAACACCCGTGATCAGCACGATAACGGTCAATATCAGCCAAATACTGAAATGACTAAGGAAATTGACTTGAATATTGGTTTGTGTAATTTGGTTAAGGTAAGGCATGGCAAGGGTCAGTAGCGGTATGGCCAATGATACGCCAATCAGCGTCAACAAAAATGACTCGCCCAGGAACTGCTTTATCAAATCGCTGCGCTCAGCCCCAACCACCTTACGTACGCCCACTTCCTTGGCCCGTTTTGAGGCGCGGGCGGTGGACAGGTTCATGAAATTGATACAAGCGATCAACTGGATCATGATGGCGATACCTGCCAATATGTACAGCAGCGTAGGACTGATGGTACTGTTTACCTCGAACTCAAAGCCGGGTGTAGTATGCATTGAAGTGACAGCCTGCAAATGAAGCGTTTTGGTCATACCCAACGATTTGAGGTCTTGTGCGCCGTGTTTTTGCAGGAAACCTGGCAGTTTTCTCTCCAGCGCCGCAGGATCAGTCCCGGGGCGAAGTTTGATGAAGGTGCACGCGATGTTATTTCCGGCCCATTGCGTAATGCCGTATAGATACTGGCCAAAACCGCCGCTACGAAGGGTGACAAAAATATTAGCCTTAATGTGGCTTTTACCCAGGCTCTCATCTACCACGCCGTTTACTTTGAAATCGTGCTTACCGTAGGCATTATCAATGGTGATCACCTTGCCTACCGGGTCGTCGTTGCCAAATAACTTAATGGCCGTCGGCTTCGATAATACGATCGAATAGGGCTCAGCCAGTAAATTCGAGGTATTTTTGCCATCAACAAAATGATAGGACAACACATCGAAAAACGTAGAATCAACATAAACCAAACCGGTTTCATAAAAGGACTTATCCTTGTACTTCAACATGCTGTTGTTGTTTCCTAACAGATCCGATGAGAAGAGGCGCGCGAATTGGACCACCTCGGGGAAATCACTTTTTATAGCCGGCGCAATTGGCGGTGAAGCGGTCGCTGAGTTATGCTTGTCGCCCGTAAGTTCCAGCGAACTGGTAACGCGGTAAATGTTCTGCCCGTCTTTATGATGTTTATCATAACTGTACTGGTCCTGCACATATAAAAGAATGTACAGGCAGCACATAGTGCCCATTGCAAGGCCGAAAATATTAATAAAGCTGAACGTTTTGTTCTTCAGCAAAAAACGCAACGCGGTTTTAAGATAACTTTTAAACATGACTTTAGTTCATTAGTTCAATTGTTCATTAGCTTATTGGTGGCCTGATCTCTGATTACTCCGTTTTTAAACTCTTTACCGGGTTCATCAGCGCCGCTTTTATCGCCTGGAAACTTACGGTAGCCAGTGCGATGAAGATTGACATTATGCCGGCTACAGCAAACATCCACCAGGTAATCTCCACTTTATAAGCAAATGCCTGCAGCCATTTGTGCATGGCCCACCATGCTATGGGAGTTGCAATGATGAAAGAGATGCTGACTAATTTTACAAACTCTTTGGATAGCAAAGCCACAACCCCCGCAACACTTACCCCCAGCACTTTACGGATGCCTATTTCCTTTTGACGCTGTTCGGCGCTAAAGGCGGCCAGCCCAAACAAACCGAGGCACGAGATGAGGATAGCCATTATGGTAAATGAATTGATGATCTGCGATAAAGTGATCTCCGCTTCATATTGCTTTTGAACTTCCTGGTCAAGGAAAGCGTACTCAAAAGGCGTACCCGGGAGGTTCTTTTGCCAAATATTTCCCATTTTACTTAATACCGACTTATAATTATCACTGCTTACCGAGACTGTCATGTACGAGAAAGCATTAGGATCACCGTTGTAAAACAGCATAAACGGCCGCACTTCACCGTGAAGAGAGTTGTAGTTAAAATCTTTCATCACACCTACTACATCAACATAGTTAACCGGCCCGTTTAAATATTGACTGAAAAGCCTTGTTCCGGGCGCTTTCATCGGGTCAAGGCCCAGCCTTTTACATAGTGTTTCATTGATCAGGGTCTTTAGAGAATCTTTGATATGGAAATCGCGGCCACTGATGAGCTTAATGCCATTGGCTTTGATAAATTTCTCATCGGTATCCATATTTTGGGCGTCAATAGCGCTTGCAGCATTTCCGCCGGAGCGGTAAACGCCGTGATCCCGACCTACAAAACGGCTCAGGTAATTGTTCGACCGGCTAACGTATTTTATTTCAGATAATTGCTGAAAATCAGTTGTCAAAGCGGACATGTGTTTCTGTTGATCTTCATTATAAAAACTGAAAATAATCTTTTGATTTTTATCGAAGCCCAGGTCCTTATTTTTAATAAAGTTCAGTTGACTATAGATAATGATAATCCCCGTTATTAGTACAATAGAAAGTACGAATTGAAAAACAACCAGCGAGCGGCGGATACCCGACGCTGATATTTGATTGGTAAAATTACCTTTCATTACTTTGATAGCCTCAAAAGCAGACAGGTAGAAAGCAGGGTAGCTGCCGGCCAGCACCCCTGTTACAATGATGATCGCTGCCAGCATCAGCCAAACATTAGCATTGTGCAATAATGAGACCTGTACACTGGTTTGGGTGAGTTGATTAAAGAAAGGCAGCAGCAAATATAAAAGCGGCAGGGCCAGCATTACGCCAATAAGTGTAAGCAGGAACGACTCTCCCAAAAACTGCTTTATCAGGTCGCCGCGGCCGGCGCCCACAACCTTGCGTACTCCAACTTCCTTAGCCCGCTTGGATGCCCGCGCAGTTGACAAGTTCATGAAGTTGATACAGGCTATCAGCTGTATCATGATGGCGATGCCGGCCAATATGTATAACAGTGTAGGACTGATGGTTTTGCCCGGCTCGTTTTCATAACCGGTTGTGGTATGAATAGATGAAACCGGCTGCAGGTGCAGTACCTTGGTCATGCCCAGCGCTTTTAGTTGCTGTGCGCCATATTTGTTCAGAAAATCCGGAAATTTTTTCTCTAAAGCCGCAGCATCCGCCCCCGGACGTAATTTGATAAATGAATCGGTAAAGTTGTACCCGGCCCAGGCAGTGTTGTCCAGCACAAATTGCCCGGTACCTCCACTGCGCATAGTAATGAATATATGATCATCAAGAATTGATTTGCCCATGCTATTGTCAACTACAGCGGCCACCCTGAAATCGTGTTTGCCATCCTGGTTGCTGATGGTGATCACTTTATTTATAGGGTCATCATTACCGAACAGTTTATCAGCAACGGATTTTAAGAGCACAAGGGAGTAAGGTTGCGCCAGCAGTCCGGATGTATTTTTTCCTGCTACAAAATGATAGCTGAATACATCGAAAAAGGTAGAATCGACATAAGACAATTTTTCTTCGTAAAATGATTGTTCTTTATACTTAAGCAGGTTTTTACCACCTATGCTGACATGGCGGGTAAACTGAAGTACCTCCGGAAAATCGCGCTTGATGGACGGCGCTATCGGTGGCGAGGTAGACGCATTTTTGTGCTTGTCGCCCGTTAAGTTGACATCTGAGTTTACGCGATAAATATCCTCCGCATTGTTATGATGCTTATCATAGCTGTATTGGTCCTGTACATAAAGCAATATGTACAGGCAGCATAGCGTACCTGTGGCCAGGCCGATAATGTTGATAAAACTAAACGTTTTGTTTTTCAGTAGGAAACGCAGGGCGGTTTTAAGATAACTTTTGATCATAGCTACTTAATTTATTGTTGTACAACTAATTTGAATCGATTCGGACAGATTTACCCAAGACCAATGCCAAATAACTATTTATTTGTAAATCAATATTTTAAATAGATATTGCTGCTATTAATACGTTCGTTTTTGATACAGTAAGTGTGCGGTTATAGGACCGTTATGCTCCGTCTGTTTAGGTTGAAGCAATGGCTAAAATGTAACTGGTGCATTATATTCCAATGGTTAAAATTAATCCCCCTTGAAGGGGTAGAAATGATATATGAAAAAGTTGTAGAATTATAGTAAAAAAGAGTCGGCTTTAATTTAAAAAAATATGAAATACAATAAGGCATTAGTCTGGAACTACCTTTTGCTATTCATTCGTTTATGGCTTGGATACAGAATGTTTACAGCCAGTTACTCGTCTGTTACAGGAATCATAACATCTTCTTCGGAAAGAGCGTTTTTTGAAAAATGGTTCGGAGGAGAACTGCATTTCCCAATGCCTCTTGCTATGGCATTTCTGGCAAAAAGTGCGGAACTTGCCGGGGGGATTTTCTTATTTTTTGGCCTGTTCTCAAAACAAGCGGCGTTACTCATTGCTTTTACCATGTTTATAGCAACTGTAACAGCCAATTTGGGTAAGGACTTTAATATTGACGGGGGCTTTACTATATCTTATTTTTTGTTTGCTTTAATTTTTATTTTATGGGGCGCAGGAAAATTTAGCCTTGATTACTTACTATTTGAAAAAAACAAGTTTAAAGATTCAAATTACCCTCTAATCGCATAATGTGTATCTTCAAAACAGCCGCCACCGTCACCGAATCGGTTATTTCGCCATTGGCAACCATTTTATAAACCTCGTCAAAAGGCACTTTTTTGATGATGAGTTGCTCTGTATCCTCGGGCTCGGCTTCAAATTGCTGCAGGCCCTGCGCCAGGTAGATGATAGATAGCTCATCGGTTATGGAATTGGATAAGTGCATACGCTGTATCTCTGTCCAGCGGGATGCTTTAAGCCCGGTCTCTTCCAGCAGCTCCCTTTTGGCCGAATCAAGCGGATCAACGTCGAACGCTCCGCCTCCTTCCGGGATTTCCCAGCTGTATTGGCCCAAAGGAAAACGGTATTGCCCTACCAAATAAGTGTTCATTTCTGCATCCAGCGGTATAATACCCATAGCAAAACCCTTAAAACGCACCTTGCCATAAATGCCCGGATTGCCTGATGGATTGATTACCTGGTATTCGGTCAGGCCAATCCAGGGGTTATCATAAATTATCTTTTCAGAAACGATTTGCCAGGGGTTTTCTTCGGTGTGATGCATAGAATAGAAATAATTGTTGTAAAAATATGGATTGCATTGTAACTTAACGCTGCCCAGAACGTCTTATTTGTACTATGCGTTACTTCCTTTGCATCCTGTTTCCGCCGGCTGCGGTTTTTACAACCGGGCGTATCGGCGCATTTATATTAAGCTGTATCCTTACGCTTTGTTTTTGGATACCGGGCGTGATCCATGCCATATTGGTTACCAATGATTTCTACGAAGCCCGCAGACACCGCCAATTAATGCGTGCCGTAAGAAGAAACAGGTATTAAGCCGATAAATATTCTGAAGTAATAGGATTTATCCGGAGGCTTTTTTATGTTTATAACATGAAAAAGATAATATCCCTGGTTATTTTAACTTTAGTTTCTGTAACCTTCGCCTTTGCCCAAACGGCATGGGTAACCCATAAAGCTGATGAAAGGATATCAGTAAAATTCCCCGGCGAGCCAAAGGAAGTAATTGCCGGCACTTTTGCAATGCGTGATAAAGACAGTGTAGCCTATGTTTTTACCGTAGTTGATTTTGTTGCCGTTGCCGGTATCGATTCAACCGCATTGGCTCCTATGCAGGATAGCCCGGAGTTTGCTTCGCAATTAAAAACAGGCATCACCTCCAGTCTGCCAAATGTAACCCTGGATGATTTCAAAGTAGGTAAATGGAAGGGACATAGCAGCTATAGTACCTCAGGGATTAACAGCAAGGATAAATCAAAAATGTATATGTTTATGGTGCTTATAGGCAATAAGCTATACAGCCTTTCAGCCGTAATACCCGAAGGGAAAGCAATTGCCGGCCGGGATGAATATTTTGCGTCTCTCACCCTTATCAAATAGGTTGATAAATGCTTATGTCATAAAAAAAGCGGCTTTGAATTATCAGGCCGCTTTTTATTTTCTCTTATTTCGGATTATATCCCAAACTCTGCTTTCACCATATCAACGTAATCCAGTTTTTCCCAGGTAAACAGCTCAACTTCAAGTTTCAATTCTTCGCCATATGGATTGAAGAAACTCTTGGTCACAGTCTGGTTTGGTTTCCCGAAGTGGCCATAAGCCGCAGTCTCGCTGTATATCGGGTTGCGTAGTTTAAAGCGTGTTTCGATAGCGTAGGGGGTCATATCAAAAATGCTTTCCACCTTTTTGGCGATCTCGCCATCGCTCAGACCTACTTTGCCGGTTCCATAGGTATTTACGTAAATGCCCATCGGCTGTGCTACGCCAATAGCGTAAGATACCTGCACAAGCACCTCGTCGCAAACACCGGCAGCCACCAGGTTTTTCGCGATATGCCTTGTAGCGTAAGCAGCAGAACGGTCAACCTTTGAAGGATCCTTGCCGGAGAAAGCGCCACCGCCGTGCGCACCTTTGCCACCGTAGGTGTCAACAATAATTTTACGGCCGGTTAAGCCGGTATCGCCATGCGGACCGCCGATCACAAATTTTCCGGTCGGGTTAATGTGATATTTAATATCATCATTAAAAAAGTGTGCATATTTTGGATATTTAGCCTTCACCCGCGGAATAAGAATATTGATGATGTCGTCACTAATCTTCTTCAGCATAGCTTCTTCATCATCAAAATCATCGTGTTGAGTCGATATAACTATCGCGTCAATACGCGTCGGCTGGTTGTTGTCGCTATACTCCAATGTAACCTGCGATTTTGCATCCGGGCGCAGATATTTGATCTCGCTGTTCTCACGGCGGATAGCTGCAAGCTCTATTAATAGTGCATGGGCAACATCCAGCGCTAGTGGCATATAATTATCGGTTTCCACAGTTGCGTAACCAAACATCATTCCCTGGTCGCCCGCGCCTTGTTCCTGTTTTTCTTTACGGTCAACGCCCTGGTTAATATCAGGCGATTGCTCATGTATGGCTGATAGTACCCCGCATGAGTTACCATCAAACATATACTCGCTTTTGTTATAACCGATCTTGTTGATCACATCGCGTGCAATTTTCTGCACATCCAGGTAAGCTTTTGATTTTACCTCACCTGCCAAAAAAACCTGTCCGGTAGTTACCAATGTTTCGCAGGCAACTTTTGATTCCGGGTCAAATGCTAAGAAATTGTCAATTAAAGCATCCGATATCTGGTCGGCAACTTTATCCGGGTGTCCCTCCGATACGGATTCTGAAGTGAATAAATAGGGCATAAATATTTTTTGTTAAGCAATTAATTAAAAGCAGGAAGTCTAACGGGATCGCGGTGAAAAAAAGGAAACGGTGGTTAGCACTTTTTTATGTGGTTGCAATCCAGTTCCGGGTTCTTATTTTTAAGCACAGGAACAATCAAATCAGTCCACTTTCAGGAGGCAAAAATAAAACAATTTTTCACAAAGCAGAAAATACGGTTACTTTTGACGGCGAAATTATAATTAGTTGAAAAGGAAAGCCTTATTCATTATTAATCCTGTATCCGGAGGGAAAAGGAAAGACCAGGTGCCAGATCTGATTCAAAAAAACCTGGATACCAGCCTTTTTGAGCCAACTATCGTGTTCACCGAGGGTGCAATGCACGCCAGCGACCTGGCACGAGATGCCGTTGGCCGGTATCAATACGTCATAGCGGTGGGCGGAGATGGTACTGTAAATGAAATCGCTTCGGCTATTGTTGGTACCGATACCGCTTTAGGGATACTTCCTTTTGGCTCAGGCAACGGGCTTGCCCGTTTTTTGGGCATACCAATGGATACTGCTGGTGCTATAAAAACACTGAACGAAGAACGGGTTGAGGCGATTGATTCGGCAACACTAAACGGGCAATGTTTTTTTAATATGGCAGGGATGGGTTTTGATGCCCATATCAGCGAAGTATTTTCGCACGATAAGACCCGTGGGTTCGGCACTTATGTCAGGTCGTCTTTCCGCGAAATTGCTAATTATAAGTCTGACACTTATCATATTGATATTGATGGTGTTACTTACGTTCGCGAAGCATTTATGCTGAGTATCGCCAATTCCTCGCAATATGGTAACAACGCCCATGTTTCGCCATGTGCCTCGGTGCAGGATGGCTGGCTGGACGTATGTATTATAAAGCCATTCCCCTTATACCGTTTTCCCGAAATGGGTATCCGTATGTTCGCAAAAACTGCGCACAAGTCTAAATATGTGGAGATCATCCAAGGGAAGCATATATCCATTAAACGCAGTAAAGATGCCCCGGTGCATTTGGACGGCGAACCCCAGATGATGGGAACAGATGTCGAAATAAACATTGTACCTGGTTCGTTAAAAATAGTAACAGGCGGATCTTTTAAAAAATAAGCTCATGTCCAAAAAATTCAGAGACTTTTCAGGCATCGTATATTCTACCGATTCCGACTATCAATACAATGGCGATACCGGTTATGCTGCATCAACATTGCCACCACAGCAGCAAAATCTTAAAATATATCTCGACCGCAAAGGCGGCGGAAAAGTAGTTACCCGCATTACAGACTTTATTGGAAAAGAAGCTGACCTTGAGGCAATCGGAAAGCAATTAAAGTCGAAATGTGGCGTGGGCGGCTCAGTTAAAAATGGCGAAATTTTGATCCAGGGCGATTTCCGCGACAGGGTGCTAACTTTATTACAAGCCGATGGATACAAGGCAAAAAAGGCGGGGGGTTAGTGTATTGAGATTTTTTTACATTTGTTTTTAATTATTTGATAATCAATAATTTAAATAAGTGTAAAATTTACATAAAGTAAATAAATATCAAAATTTACTTGGTTATTGCTTTTTAAAAGCGGTATTTTTGTGGCAACCAATTATATCGAATTTAATGAAAGCAACTTCTAAAAGACTACCTGATCTGGGGTATCTAAACCTGGATCGGGCAACTACCGTTTTATACCAATTAACACCGGCTGAGCTTGTGGAAGCGGCCTTGCTGAGAAAAGAAGGTGTGCTGTCAGACACGGGCGCACTCGCTATTGATACCGGCGAATTTACCGGCCGCTCCCCTAAAGACAGATTTATTGTTGAAGATGAGGTAACCCGAAACACCGTTTGGTGGGGAGATGTAAACATCAGATTCGAAAGCAAAAAATTTGACGCCCTATATAAAAAAGTAACGGACTATTTGAATGAACGCGAGATATTTGTCCGCGATTCATCAGCCTGCGCAAACGAAAAATACCACATTGATATCCGGATAGTTACCGAGACTGCCTACCAAAATCTTTTTGTACACCACTTATTCCGCCGCCCCGAGGTGGCAAACCCTACATCAAAACCTGAATGGACAGTAATAGCCGCGCCTGGCTTTATGGCTGATCCCGCTGTCGACGGCACGCGTCAGCATAATTTTTCTATACTTAATTTTAGCAAAAAGATCGTTCTGATAGGTGGTACAGGGTACACCGGCGAAATAAAGAAAGGCATATTCTCGGTACTGAACTTTGTTTTGCCGCTCGAAAAGAAGGTGCTTTCCATGCATTGCTCAGCTAATACAGGCATCAAAGGCGACACTGCTATATTTTTCGGCTTATCCGGAACAGGCAAAACCACGCTCTCTGCCGACCCGGACCGCAGCCTGATAGGTGACGACGAACATGGCTGGAGCGATTACACCATTTTTAATTTTGAAGGTGGCTGTTACGCCAAATGCGCCGACCTGACCCCCGAAAAAGAGCCGCAGATATTCAGTGCGATCAAGTTTGGAGCCTTGCTGGAGAACGTTAACTTTAATAAAGGCACCCGGGAAGTCAATTTTTCCAATATCGATAAGACAGAAAATACGCGCGTGGCTTACCCGATGTATTATGTAAATAATGCCGTAATCCCGTCATTAGGATCATCGCCAAAAAACATTTTCTTTTTAACTGCCGATGCCTTTGGCGTACTGCCGCCAATATCAAAACTGACCGATGCACAGGCCATGTATTATTTTATTTCGGGCTATACAGCAAAGGTTGCAGGCACCGAGGCAGGCGTGAATGAACCTAAAACTACCTTTTCAGCATGTTTTGGACAGGCGTTTCTGCCGCTGAATCCGGTTGAATATGCAAGACTGTTGGGTAATAAGTTAAAAGAACACCATGTAAACGTATGGTTGGTTAATACAGGTTGGACAGGCGGCCCCTACGGAACAGGAAAAAGGATGAAACTGCGATACACCCGCGAAATGATCGCGGCAGCCATAAACGGGCAGTTGGATCATGTTCATTACCAAACACACCCCGTTTTTAATTTGAAAATGCCTGTAAATTGTCCTAATGTGCCCGATAATATATTAAATCCGCGTAATACCTGGGCCGATAAAGACAGTTATGACGAAAAAGCCGGCAATCTTGCGATAGCTTTTATTAAAAACTTCGAACAATATGTAAATACCAGTAATTCAGAGATAATTAATGCCGGCCCTAACGTAACGATATCAGTATAGTTACACTTTTTTATAGATAATTGCTTGCTATTATTAAAAAAAATGGTTTTCATTGCAAAAAATTGTCTGTGTGACGGACAATTTTTTTGTTTGGTGACGTTATGTAATTCCAATGTATTGCATGCGAAACACAATAAGTATTAAATAATTATAAAGATTATCAGAAAAAGTTTTTTTATTTCATTAATATTCTAATTTTGTTATCCGCTTTTAACACGCACATTAATTAACTTTATTATAAACAAAAACTAAAACTAAAATCTAAAAGTAATGGCAACCGCACCAACAAAACCAACAACTCCTGTAAAGAAAGAAAGCTCAAGCAGTGCAACAGGCATGTTTGCAGTATTGGCGATTCCTATCTGTATTATTGTCGGCATCCTGATTTTCATATTCATATTAGGTAACCCGAGCCATTATGCAGGTGGTGATGTAGAACACGGCTTACCGCAGGACGTTTTCGGTACTGTACACAAAGGAGGACCAATCGTACCCGTGATCATGTCATTTGTATTGATGGTAATCGTATTCTCTATCGAAAGAGCGATCGTAATTGGTAAAGCTGCCGGTACAGGAAATATGGATACCTTCGTTAGAAAGATCGTAGCATTGCTTAACGCTGGCAATATTGACGCAGCAAGCGCTGAATGCGATAAACAAAAAGGTTCAGTGGCAAACGTGATCAAATCCGGTTTAAAGAAATACCGCGAAATGGAAGCTGATGACAGCCTGACCATTGATCAGAAAACACTGGCTATACAGAAAGACATTGAAGAAGCAACTTCATTAGAAATGCCAATGCTGGAACAAAACCTGACTATCATTGCCACCCTGGTATCTATTGGTACATTGAGCGGTCTGTTAGGTACAGTTGTGGGTATGATCGGTGCGTTCTCTACACTGTCTGCATCTGGTGCTCCTGATACATCTCAGCTTTCAGCAAATATCTCTGAAGCTTTGATCAACACTGCATTGGGTATCACAACTTCGGCTTCATCAATCGTATTGTATAACTACTTTACGTCAAAAATTGATAAGCTGACTTATGCGATTGACGAAACTGGTTTCAGCATCGTACAAACATTCGCAGCTTCACACGCTGCTAAGAGATAATAAAATATTTTAGTGCTAGTTTTTTCCCGTCCGGCTCAGTCCGGACGGGTGTTTAATAACCTTCAAACACTATTATATTTAAAAATTATTTATTATGGCGAGGATAAAAATTCCAAGAAAAAGTACAGCAATTGACATGACGGCCATGTGCGACGTGGCTTTCCTTTTGCTTACCTTTTTCATATTAACAGCAAAATTAAAACAGGAAGACCCGCTGCGTGTTGATGTCCCAGGTGCCAGTGTTAAGTTCAATATACCCGACGTGGATATGGCTACAATAACAGTTGGTAAAGGCAAAATATTCTTCGGAGTAGAGGGAACAGATATCCGGAAATCACTGCTTGAGGAGATGGGCAAAAAATACACCCAGAATTTTACTCCTGAGGAAATTCAAAAGTTTTCATTGATACCTACTTTCGGCGTTCCGATGAACGTAATGAAACAATATATCAATTTAAGCCAGGACGAAAGAAAGAAGTATGTACAGCCCGGCATCCCTGCACCTAAGGATACAACCGATGTCGCTAGCAGCGAATTGTTTAACTGGATCTACCAGGCACGTATTGTGACCAAGAACCTGCATAACAAGGAACTTAGGTTTGCAATAAAGGGGGACTCACATGAGCAGTATCCTGAAATTTCAAAAGTAATTGACGTGCTGCAAAAACAGTCGGTCAATAAATTTAGTTTAATAACATCACTAAATCAAGGTAAGTAAGCTATGGCAGAATTAGATACCTCCGGGGGCGGAGGGAAAAAAGGCGGAAAAGTAAGAAGTAAGAAAGCCTCCACGCGTATAGATCTTACAGCAATGGTTGACCTTGCATTCTTACTGATCACATTCTTCATCATGGCCACCACCCTTGCCAAACCCAAGGCAATGGACACATACTGGCCTGATAAAAGTAAAAAAGACGTGCAATTACCGGTACCAGAGTCAAGAACCATGACAGTGCTTTTAGGAGCAAATGATAAAATGGAATGGTTTGTAGGTGAGCCGGGTAAAACTGCACCAACTATAGATAATTTTGGGAAAAATGGTATACGGAAGTCTCTTATAGAAAATAATAAAAAAATTGAAGAGGCACATCCCGGAGAGAAGGATAACTTTATGATCCTGTTGATCAAGGTTAGTGACAAAGCTACCTACAAGAACTTTGTAAGCATAATGGACGAGATCACTATTACCGGTATTAAGAGCTACGCAGTAATTGCAATTACACCTGCAGAAGTAGCCCAGCTTAAGAAAGATAATTTATACTAAGTTATTCTATTTAACGTTAAAAATTAAAAGCCTAAAAAATGTTAGGATCAAAATTAGACATACTGAAAACGGAATGGATTGATGTCGTTTTTGTCGACAGAAATAAAGCATACGGGGCTTATGATTTAAGAAAGCAGAACCCTAAAAATACGAGCAAGGCCCTGGTAATAGGGATTATCTTATTTGTGTTTTTGATCTCATTCCAAACTATCGTCAACTTTATCAGCGGCTTTATTCCAAAAGCTTCTGAGAAGGTGAAGATAACGAACGTGGTTTTACAACCACCACCACCATTAGACAAAACAAAACCACCTCCGCCACCTCCGGAACCACCAAAGCCGAAAGTTGACCAGGTGAAATTTCCTCCTCCCGTAGTAAAACCGGATAATGAGGTAAAAGAACAACCGCCAACGGTAAAAGAGCTTGAAGTAGCTGACCCCGGTCAGAAAACTCAAAAGGGTGACCCGAATGCTGAAATTAAGATCGATGAACCGGTAGGTAATTCGGACGTGAAGCAGGTAACAGAGGAAGACCCGAACAAAATCTTTACCGCTGTTGAACAGGAGCCGTCATATCCGGGAGGTCTGGATAAATTCTACGCATATCTTGGTAGAAACATCCATTATCCTGCTGTTGCAAAAGAAAATAATGTGCAGGGTAAAGTGTTTTTAACCTTTGTAGTTGAAAGGGACGGTTCACTTACAGACATTAAAGTACTACGTGGAATTGGCAGTGGTTGTGACGAGGAAGCAGTACGTGTATTAAGAGCAGCACCGAAATGGAAACCAGGTATACAGAACGGTCGCCCTGTTCGTGTTCAATACAACGTGCCAATCACCTTTACTTTAACATCAGACGATCAATAGGATAAATGCCCTATAAATTTGATTCAAAGCAAAAATCGCTCAAAAGGCGGTTTTTGCTTATTTTAGGCTTGGTCACCTTTATTGCCTGCGCTACCCTGGGCTTAATGATCATGTTTTGGGACAAACTTATCCTAAAGCTGAATATGTCCCAGACCGAAAGATTACTGCTCGGTTCGTTATTTTTATTATACGGTATATTAAGATTTTCCCGATTGTTTAAAAAAGACCCACAGGATGAAGAATAGATTGATATTAGTAGCGTCATCCTTGCTTTTTCTGGCAACTTTTCAAACCTGTAAACAAACTGCGCCGGTAAAAAAATATAGCGATACCAAGAATTCAGGAGAAGCAGTATTTGTTTCTGACGAGTCTTTCGCCCCAATACTCGACGAGGAGTTATACATCTTTAAAAATGATAACCCTAAAGCTAAGCCCACAGTGCTTTATAAATCAGAAAATGATGTTGTAAAAGCCCTGCTGAGCGATAGTTCAAGGTTTGCTCTCTTATCAAGAGACCTGACTGCGGATGAAAGAACTGCATTAAAAACGCATAGCCTACCCACACAGGTTACTAAGTTTGCGATTGATGCCATAGCAATTATTGTGAATGAAGCATCGCCGGATACAGGCATAACAGTTGGAGATATAAAAAAAATGCTGAGCGGGCAGACTAAAACTGATAAAAGCATCGTTTTTGATAATCCGAGTTCAAGTTTGGTAAGGTATCTGAAAGAATTTACCGGGCAGAGTGATTTTAAGCAGAAAAATATTTATGCTTTAAAATCAAACAAGGAAGTGATCGAATATGTTAGTAAACACCCGGACGCGATTGGAATAACAGGATTTAGCTGGGTATATGACCCGGATGCTGATTATGCCGATGCCGCAAAAAAGGTAAAAATTTTAGCTATTCGCGACGAGAATAGCAAAACCGCTTCTACGGCGTATTTCAGGCCCTCGCAAGAGACGCTTTATTTAAAACAATACCCCTTGTTAAGATATTTATATATTGTGAATTGTACCGGAAGAGACGGGTTGGGATATGGATTTGAACATTTTATTGCAAGCGACAAAGGTCAGCGCATTATTTTGAGATCAGGCCTGTTGCCAATAGCCATTCCGGAAAGAAATATCATGATTCACAGTGATAAACTTTAATATTTTACAATACGCTGAAATACGATATTAAACTTTTATATGTATCGTAAATCATAAGAAAAGATGCATCTTTATGTGCTTAATTTGAAAATAACTAAACTATAATATCAGGATGAGATATTGAGCGGCGTTGGATACGTGAGTTCATGATCACTTCATTACCATTTAAAACTAATTAACAAGATGAAAATTATCAGTAAAATAGCTACAGCCGGACTAGGCCTGGTATTTGTGGGTTCATCGGTGTTTGGGCAAAGCCTTGCCGACGCTAAGAAAGCTATTGATGCCGAGCAGTTCCAGAAAGCTAAATCGATGCTAAAAAATTTGGTGGTTACGCAATCTACCAAAGACGAAAATTATTTTTACCTGGGATGGGTATATATTAAACAGGATTACCCCGATTCAGCCAAAGCGGTTTTTCAAAAAGGATTAGGTGTAAACCCCAACTCGGCGCTGAACACTGCAGGCTTAGGAATAGTTGCCCGCCTGGATAAAGATCAGTCAGGTGCTACAACCAATTTTACTAAAGCAGTAAGCCTGGCCGGAAAAGACAGTAAACCTTATGTTTACATTGCAAAAGGTTATTTACTCCCTGATGCCAGCGGGAAAGTTGCACCAGCAAACGCAACTGCAGCGCTTGATATATTAAACAAAGGTAATACTGCCAGTGCAGTAAAAGGTAAAGATAAAAATGCTGTCGTACAGTCGAATGACCCTGAACTGTTCATAGCGATGGGTGAAGCTGATCGTGTATTGCTGAAAAGCAACGATGCCTATACCAATTTATCAAACGCACTGACCCTTGATCCAAGATCGGCCGCAGCAAATGTTGGCCTGGGTGTGTTATGGAAATACGCGGATAACTTTGAAGATGCCGAAAAACAATTCCAGGCAGCTTTAGCTATCGACCCTAATTACGGCCCGGCTTACCGCGAATGGGCTGAAACAGACCTGCGCTGGGCACAAAGCAATCCAAGCAAGGCTTCAGCAAAAGTAAAGGAAGCAGCCGAACAGTATAAAAAATACATCAGCTTAACTGATAGCTCCCCGGAATCTCAAATGCGTTATGCCGACTTTTTGATCAATGCAGGTGATTACCAAACTTTGCAACAAGTAACTGCAGATTTAACTAAAAACGCAAATACAAATTTAAGGGCCTACAGATACCAGATGTATGCAGCTTATGAAAATAAGGATTACCCTACAGCTTTATCGGCGGGAAATACATGGATAACTAAGGCTGATCCTAAACGTATTATACCTCGTGACTATTTATATCTTGGTCGTGCGCAGATCAAAAGTGGCCAGGATTCGTTAGGTATACAATCCTTACACAAAGCATTAGAACTGGATACTACCCAGGTGGATGTTTACGGTGATATTGCATCGAGCCTGTATGCAAAGAAAAAATATAAACAAGCTGGTGATGCTTACTCTGTTTTTATATCAAAATCAAGAAAAGCAACCTTAAATGACTATTTACGTGAAGGTTTCAGCTATTATTTTGCATTTGATGCCACCAAGCCGGATACAACTTTATTAGCTAAAGCTGATACTGCATTCAGCTATATTCAGCACAAAGCTACACAACCGATCCCGACAGTTGCACTTTACCGTGCGTATGTTAATGACGCAAAAGACGCTGACCGTAATAACATCAAAGGATTGGCTAAGCCTTATTATGAGCAGTATATTGCTTTGGTTTCTGCTAAGGCTACACCTACCGATGATGAAAAGAAGAGTTTGGCCAATGCTTATGTCTATTTAGGAACTTATTACGAGTATAAAGAAAAAGATCAGGCAAAAGCCGCTGAAAATTTTGGGAAGGCCAAAGATGCTGATCCAACAAATAAACAGGCACTTGATTACTTCAAGCGCAAAGGTGGTGGTAAAAGTAAATAGGTCTCTTCCGGTATAAATCTCACGAGTTTTTAACAAAAAGACCGGGTAACTACCCGGTCTTTTTGTTAAAATTGAAAACTTATGAATGAGATTTCGATTTTAACTCACGCAAAACCAATCTCCACTTCCATCAGGAAAAGAAACATATGTACAGCCACATCCACCTGTTCCGCATGGACCAGGTCCACTGCACGGTCCTGGTTCGCAGCCACTTCCGCCTTTGATCTTTTTCATTTCATCTCTGCTCAATACTTTTTTAAGGTCGATGAAACTTGTTTTTTTAATTTCCATCTTTTTGATTTTAAATCTTTTGCCAGGAACGCCCTGAGCTAAGCGACATGTATTACCAAAGTGCATGCTCCTTTACTTTGCAAAGTATTTTTCTTCGAGTTATTCAATCAAGTTTAATGGTTGCTTACTCTGGTATGGGTTTTACAATCTTATTTTGAATGGCTATTTTAATTCTTCCTAATATTATCATCTCGAATTCTTTTGAAAAGCTCTCAAGTTCGCTCGGATCAAATGCAGACCGCGCTTCATTTAATACCTCATTAATGGATAATGGTGATTTTAAAATTTCCAATAACATCAAATCAAGCTCATCAAGGTTTGATAAAGAATAACCTATGTAATCGCATTCGGGGATAACAACAGCATAAAAATTGGATGCAGATTGTTCTAATTGCGATTTAATTGTTTCTGCATTAAGATCAGTCCAGTCAAATCGACTTTCTATAATTTCAGTTAATTCATCTTTAACAATTTTTTTTTGCAAAATTGTTCGCTTGTCATTAAAGGTGTGTTGAAAATATTCGGTGTGTTTAACATCTCTTGAATAAAGATATTCATTTGATACAGTTACAAATTTGGTCTTTATAATAGTAAACAGTTTATTTTCGAATAATTGATAATCAGCTAATAGTTCAGCGTATTTATTCTCCTTATGGCAGAAACTACTATCCCGAATAATGGTGAAAATATTTTCGACCCATTGGATTTTCGATTCGACAGTTCTTTTTGATTGTTGAGTTTCATTTTTTTTGAATTCTTCAAACGCTTTATTGGTATTTTTTAATACTCGGTAACGAGTTAATAGAGAGTTTTCCGTTGGATTTTCGATGAAATAGTAGTAATCTTTTTTTAGTGGAATGTGATTTGTTTTAAACAAAGCAATTATTCGGTAGTAGTATTCGGGGTAGTCCAGCCGTAACCGATTGGCCATTTGTTCACAAACACTTTTATGCCTTTTGTAAGTGCCTATTAAATGAAGGTATTTTTTATTATGAGGTATCTCATTAAAGTCACCGAATCCGATATATTCGTTGTCAGGTATTAAATCGCTTAATAAAAGTTTAACTTGTTTATTGTGATGCTTGGCTAAACAATAGAAAAGATACTGTTCAAAAAAAATATTGAATGATCCTATATTGATTTTATCTAGATCGCAGGTGTTTTTATCTATAAATTCTTTTGCTTTTTGAGTATATAATCGAAAAAAATCAATGTCACTTCCGCCTAAAATACCGGCATTATATGCATAAATTGTATTGTTTTCATTCCTTTCTAATGTAATTTCATTTGGCATATAAGTCAGATGAGTTTCTAACGAAAGCATTGTGTTCTCATAGAAACTAGTTGCAAACTCCATATTTTGTGCTATTAAATTACCATTTAGTAAAGTTTCATCGAAAGGCTCCCAAATGAATACATCACCATCTACATGTAGAAACGGAGTAGTTTGCAATGCATAGGTGTTTATTTTGGGTAGTGCCCAAAGCTGTGTATGGTAATTGTCTATATTATCCATATTACATATGGCATCAGAATACGGCAATTCAAGTATATCAATCAGCATCTTTGCTGCGATATCGTCGGTATATAATATTACATTCTTGTAATATCTTTTTAATTGAAGACAGCTTAAAGCCCAACCCATCAAATGGTACTCTGGTGCATACCATCCGGCATTAAATTTCAATAGATCAACATGCCCGCGTGACCAAAAAGATTGAATAATTTTCATTGGATTTGCAATATGTTTATTCAATCATTCCAGCATATATCTTAGATCCGAGGGTAGATAATATTCCGGAAGGCGATATCCATTTACTAACATGGTTGGTGTAACCGAAATTTCTGTCATTTTACACCAATCCTTTTGCCTATCAAGTTTGTAATAATTATTTTCATCTATATGCACTGGATATACCTTGGCCCATGTTTTGTAATCTTTTAGCTTTTGCTCGTACCAGTCATTTAAAGCTTTTTTGACTATTGATTTATCAGGTAATTCGTTTAAAGCCATTAAATGACGACTTATTTGTGTCCTGCGGTCACCTTCCATATTAGTAGCGGTAAAAATGATCCTCGCCTGTACATCTTGCCGCTGCAAGAGCAAATCATCCAATAATTTATGCATTTTAGAACAGGGTGGACAATATGGATTAGTTACCATTACAATTCTATTTTTTGCTTCTTTGTTGCCTAACACTATCGACCAATTATCGTCTGGTAAACCATATTTAGGTTGATCTGTTAAGATTTTATTAAATATCTCAGCGTTGTACTTGAATTTGTGCAATTGCTCTCGCAAGGGTTTTAATTGGTAACTTTTTAAGAACATGGTTCTTAGACTGATCCACAATGCTCCGGGCAAAAATAAGGTGATAAAAACAGTGCTTAACTCTTTATGAGTTAAGTAAAAAGATAAATGAAAAGCTGATATTAAAGGGGCAAACTCAAGCCATAGTAATGCTTGTACAGTGCAGCATAATAGGCACCATTGTTTTGCTATGCGAGCCTGATAGTAAATGGAATAAAAAGTATACGGCAGACTAATAATGTTTAGGGTTGTTAATACCATAATTTGAAATGCTGAATGCCCGCCAAAAAGTAGTAATGACCAGGTGCCTGTGAAATAAAAAAACCCTACCTCACTCCAGCTAAGTCCTTCAAATATCTTGGCAGCTTTTGAGGATAAAATGGCGTTGCAATCAGTTTTAGCGCGACCTTGACATAACCTTTGAATAAAAGGATTATTATGATCGATAGATTGGAGCAGCAGTAAGGAAGAAATGAATATACCCGCTGTTTTAAAAATTGTTAGGAATAGTATCTGCCAGGTATAATTTAGTGTGTAATTCGTATGAAATGTTATGCCTATGATTAATATTAGAAATATAATAGCTATTGCGAAAGGAGTCAGAATAGATGATAAATTGAATGAAGTATTAATGTTGGTTGCAGGATTAACACTCAAGACAACACCGGCATATTTTTTTCTGAATTCGTCTTTGTGGAGGTTATATTTAGTTCTTTTTTCATTTGAAATCAATATTTTCTCTGATTCTATTTTATTTATTACTACGAAATCTCCTGCATCAGAACGTGTGTGTGCTATAAATGGACAGGTCAAATGAGTTAATTCATCAAAATCCACCCTGTGTGCCTTATTTTCAATTCCGAAAGCTGTTAGTACATCGCTAATTGCTAATAAACTGGGATATTCAGGGTGTCTTTCTAATTCAGCAATAATTTGTCCTGAATCAATATTTATTGACGATTGTCTCAATAAATTAATAATTGCTGCATCAGCATTGTTGTAATGTGAAAAAGGAAACATAGGTATTTTTATAGTATTGGTTAATCTAAAATTAACTTTTATATAAACCTACAATCTTTTTATTCAATTTAAAATGGTGTTTCCACGGTATTTTAAAAAACTGACGAATGGGTATGTATTTAAATAAGGCTTATGAATAATCATATCGTATATACTCATTAGTTGTGTTTTACTATATTTGCACCATGGAAGTACAAAGTATGCCTGTGAATTATTTGCCCATCATTTTTCAGATGTTGGTGGCAGTTGGTTTTGTGGTGACCACTATGTTTGTAACACATAAAATCGGTCCTAAGCGTGTTACCAGCGATAAGCTGACCCCGTTTGAGTCGGGTATCGAAGTAATAGGTAACGCCCGCACGCCAATGTCTATCAAATATTTCCTGGTAGCTATACTGTTTGTATTGTTCGATGTGGAAGTGATCTTTATGTATCCGTGGGCCGTTAACTTTAAGGAGCTTGGCAAAGAAGGCATGATAGAGATGTTCATCTTTATGGGTACGCTTTTACTTGGCTTTATATACGTCATTAAAAAGGGTGCTTTGGATTGGGATTGACTTGTTTAGATTAATTCTAAATACAGTATCCTATCGTTCTGGTGTACATTTTACAACGTTATTATTCGTAAATTTGTATCCGTTATTCTATTAATGATAACGGTTATTCTATTCATATAGATCATGAGTGATATTCAAATAGTTGAAGCTCCTCCAGGCATAGAAGGCGCAGGCTTTTTTGCTACTTCGCTTGATAAAGCAGTTGGTTTAGCGCGCTCCTACTCATTATGGCCTCTTCCTTTCGCCACCTCATGCTGTGGTATCGAATTTATGGCTACAATGGCTTCTACTTACGATTTGTCGAGATTTGGTGCAGAGCGATTAAGTTTTTCTCCCCGCCAGGCAGACCTGCTGATGGTGATGGGTACAATTTCAAAAAAAATGGGTCCGGTTTTAAGGCAGGTGTACCTGCAAATGGCCGAGCCGCGTTGGGTATTGGCTATGGGGGCCTGCGCCTCAAGCGGCGGTATATTTGATACCTATTCGGTGTTGCAGGGTATTGATGAGATCATACCTGTTGATGTTTACATACCCGGTTGCCCGCCGCGGCCCGAAGCTGTTATCGATGGTTTTATACAGATTCAGAAACTGGTGCAAGCAGAGTCCCTGCGCAGAAGGGATACTCCTGAATACCAGAAATTATTAGCTTCATACGGGATCCAATAATGAGCAAGATAACCAACGAAGAATTGCTGAGTAGCATCAAAGGCAAATTTGACGCTGATGTAACCCATATTAGCGAACCCTTTGGACTATTAACCCTTGAAACCGGCCGCGAAAAGATCATCGATCTGCTGACCTTTTTAAAGACTGATGCTGCGCTGCAGTTTATCTATTTAACAGATATTACAGCGATCCATTATCCTGAAAGCGAAAAGCAGATAGGTATTATCTACCACCTGCATAGCCTGGTAAATAATATCCGTATCCGCATAAAAGTGTTCGTTGCCGACGGCGATGTGAAAATACCTACTGCGACTGTGCTGTGGAATGGAGCAAATTGGATGGAACGTGAAACCTACGATTTCTATGGTGTAGTGTTTGAAGGCCATCCCGATCTGCGCAGGATACTAAATGTTGACGATATGACGGTTTTCCCGATGCGTAAAGAATATCCATTGGAAGACCCTAACCGTGTTGATAAAAGAGATTATTTTTTCGGAAGATAATGCAAAACCATCCAGTATATACAGATAACGACCCGCAGACCGAGTACTCGACCCTGAACCTGGGCCCAACGCACCCTGCAACACACGGTGTGTTCCAGAACGTACTGACCCTGGATGGCGAGCGTATAGTAAGCGGCGTATCAACCATAGGCTATATTCATCGTGCATTTGAAAAAATTGCTGAGCACAGGCCATTTTACCAAATCACTCCGCTGACTGACAGGATGAACTATTGTTCGTCGCCCATCAACAACATGGGCTGGCACATGACGGTTGAAAAGCTTTTAGGTATAAAAATGCCTAAGCGTGTAGATTATATGCGTATCATTATCATGGAGCTTGCCCGTATATCAGATCATATTATCTGTAATGGTGTATTGGGGGTGGATACAGGTGCGTTTACTGGTTTCCTATATATGATGAAATACCGCGAGGATATTTACGAAATATACGAGGAAATATGCGGATCGCGCCTTACTACCAACGTTGGCCGTATAGGTGGCTTTGAGCGTAACTTTAATCATATTCTGTTTGAGAAAACGCGCAAGTTTTTAAAAGAATTTCCTGTCGCATTAAAAGAGTTTGAAGCGCTGTTTAACCGCAACCGCATTTTTGTCGATCGTACCAAAGATGTTGCTGCCGTTACTGCGGAGGATGCTTTGAGCTACAGCTGGAGCGGTCCTTTACTACGTGCTGCCGGTGTTGACTACGATGTGCGCGCAATGGAACCATACAGCTCGTACGACGAATTTGATTTTGAAGTTCCTGTTGGTACCAATGGCGACGTTTACAATCGCTTTTTGGTGCGCAATGAAGAAATGTGGCAGAGCCTTCGCTTGATTGAACAGGCTTTAAAGAAAATAGAAAAAGAACCTTCGGATATTTTCCATGCCGACGTGCCGGAGTTTTACCTGCCACCGAAGGAAGATGTTTACAATAACATGGAAGCGCTCATTTATCACTTCAAGATTGTGATGGGCGAAATACCAACCCCGAATACTGAAGTTTACCATGCAGTTGAAGGTGCTAACGGGGAGTTGGGCTTTTACCTGGTGAATGATGGCGGGCGTTCGCCGTACCGTTTGCATTTTCGCAGGCCAAGCTTCATTAATTACCAGATGTATGCGCCAATGAGCCGTGGTATGCTACTTTCGGATGCGATTATTAATATGAGTAGTTTAAATGTAATTGCCGGAGAATTAGATGCTTAGAGTAGAAGACACTGGCGTTCCGGTTACGTTTTCACCGGAACTGGTAAAACAGTTTGATGAAATAGTAAGCCGCTATCCAAAAGGAAAGCAAAAATCAGGCTTGCTGCCTATACTGCACCTGGTACAGGCCGAGTATGGTTGGGTGAGTGCTCCCGCAATGGATAAAGTTGCCGGATATCTTGGTCTCGAACCTATAGAAGTATATGAGGTGGCCACTTTTTACAGCATGTATTTTATGCGCCCGCAAGGGAAATATGTGTTGGAGGTTTGCCGTACAGGGCCATGCGGAATAGTCGGTGCCGAGAAGATAATGGGCCATATTGAGGCAAAACTGGGCGTAAAAGAAGGTGATGTAACTCCTGACGGCTTATTTAGCTGGAGAGGTGTGGAGTGCCTTGCAGCCTGCGGCTATGGCCCGGTATTGCAGATAGGCCCTGAATATACTTTTTATGAAAAACTGACCAATGAATCTGTCGATCAATTGATCGCTGATTTGAAGTCAAAAGCGAATAATTAATAATGACAGTATCTAAAACAAGAATAATATACGGTGACGCGATTTTGTTAGTCGCGATATGCGCATTTTACTTTATTACCGAACATCTGACCCAAAATGTATTGGCATTCAGTTTGGTAATATTGGTTCTAGCAGTCAGGAGTGTTTTCTGGCATGTCAACTGGTATAAACAAACAGGTAAAATATATTAATGGCAGCAAGTAATTAATATGAACAGAAAGACCCTGATATTGGCCGATGTGGTTTTTGTTGTTGTGATGATCCTCATCTACAATAATGGCGACCTGGCAAAATATCCGGTGATACTTGCGCCGTTTGTTCTTGTGGCTTTTGCAACTTGTATAATACGGCATATTAATTATTATAATATGACCAAAAGAATTTATTAATAGCAATGGGACGGAAATTACTTTTAGAACATATAAACGTACCCGGTATTAACACCTTTGATGTATACCGGTCAAAGGGTGGTTATGCTTCTGTTGAAAAGGCGCTGAAAATGGCCCCCAACGATATTGTTGAGGAGGTTAAAAAATCGGGCTTGCGCGGCCGCGGCGGTGCCGGTTTCCCCACCGGGATGAAATGGAGCTTTTTGGCAAAACCCGAAGGAGTTGCCCGTTACCTGGTTTGCAATGCAGACGAGTCGGAACCCGGAACCTTTAAGGACCGTTATTTAATGACCTACATCCCTCACTTACTTATCGAGGGTATGATCACTTCAAGCTTTGCCCTGGGTGCCAATACATCTTACATTTATGTACGCGGTGAAATGATGCCGCAGATACGCATACTTGAAAAAGCCATCGCGGAAGCAAAAAATAAAGGATTTCTGGGTAAAAATATTTTAGGCAGTGGTTACGACCTGGAGCTGTATGTTCAGCCGGGTGGTGGCGCTTATATCTGCGGTGAAGAAACTGCTTTATTGGAATCGCTGGAAGGAAAACGTGGTAACCCGCGCATCAAACCTCCGTTCCCGGCTATTGCTGGTTTATACGGTTGCCCTACGGTGGTAAACAATGTGGAATCAATAGCTGCTGTTGTTCCAATCATTAACGAAGGCGGCGAAGAGTATGCAAAATTAGGTATCGGCCGCAGTACGGGTACCAAACTGATATCTGCCGGTGGTAACGTAAAAAAACCAGGTGTTTACGAGATAGATTTGGGTTTGCCTGTTGAAGAATTTTTATATTCTGATGAATATTGTGGTGGTATTGCCAATGGCAAACGCTTAAAAGCAGTTGTAGCCGGTGGTTCATCCGTACCTATCCTGCCTGCTAACCTGTTCCTGAAAACTGTGAATGGCGATGCCCGCCTGATGAGCTATGAATCATTAGCCGATGGTGGATTTGTGAGCGGTACGATGATGGGTTCTGGTGGCTTTATTGCTTATGACGAAGACCAGTGCATTGTACGCAATACCTGGAACTTCACCCGTTTTTATCATCACGAAAGCTGCGGACAATGTTCGCCATGTCGTGAGGGTACAGGATGGATGGAAAAAGTATTGCACCGCCTGGAATATGGCCATGGCAAAATGAGTGATATGGATTTGTTGGTAGACGTATCAAAGAAGATCGAAGGCAACACCATTTGTCCGCTGGGGGATGCAGCAGCATGGCCGGTGGCCAGTGCGATCCGCCATTTCAGGGATGAATTTGAGTGGCATGTGACTAATCCATCAGAAGCAACATCAAGAAATTTTGGATTAGCGCATTATGCCGATCCGCTACCAAAAGTAGAAGTAAAAGTGGCTTAAGCCCCTCTATATATTTTTGACTTAATATAATGTCAGATAAACATAAAGTAACGATAGACGGTATTCCCGTTGAAGTAGATCCCGGGACATCCATCCTGAATGCCGCAAGGCAGATAGGCGGGGATATTGTTCCGCCTGCTATGTGCTATTATTCCAAACTGCAGGGAAGCGGTGGTAAATGCCGTACCTGTTTGGTGAAAGTGAGCAAAGGCTCTGAAAAGGACCCGCGCCCTATGCCCAAATTGGTAGCATCGTGCCGAACTGCGGTAATGGATGGGATGGAAGTTCAAAACATTACTTCGCCTGAAGTGATTGAAGCACGAAAAGGTGTTGTTGAAATGTTATTGATCAATCACCCGCTGGATTGCCCTATTTGCGACCAGGCAGGGGAGTGCGATCTGCAAAACTTAGGCTTTGAGCACGGTGCCGTTAAAACCCGTTATGAATTTGACCGCCGTACATTCCACAAAATAGATATCGGTGATAAGATACAGCTGCACATGACCCGTTGTATCCTGTGTTACCGCTGTGTTTTCACTGCCGATCAGATCACAGATCACCGTATTCATGGTATCTTGGGTCGTGGCGATCATTCCGAAATATCTACCTACATACAGGCAGCAGTTGACAATGATTTCTCCGGAAACGTGATCGATGTTTGCCCGGTAGGTGCTTTAACTGATAAAACTTTCCGTTTCCGTAACCGTGTTTGGTTTACCAAACCTGTTGAAGCGCACCGCGATTGCGATCATCCGGGTTGTAATGGCAAGGTTACCCTTTGGTACAAAGGCGAAGATGTATTGCGCGTAACTGCACGCAAGGATGTTTATGGCGAAGTAGAAGAGTTTATTTGCAATACCTGCCGTTTTGATAAAAAGAAAACCAGCGACTGGGTGATCGAAGGACCACGTAAGGTATCGAATCAGTCGGTGATCAGCTCAAATCATTACGAAACAATGCATCCGCTGCCGGTAGTAAAAACAAACCCGCTGTTGCAGGAAGCCAATAAAGAACAATTTGAACGGGAGACACGCTTATAATGGGAACTACAGATATCATAGTAAAACTCGTGCTGATCGTGGTTGTATTCCTGATCAGTTTGGTGATCGCCATGTACTCAACTTATGCTGAGCGCAAAATTGCCGCATTTTTCCAGGACAGGGTAGGTCCTAACCGTGCCGGTCCTTTTGGTATACTACAGCCCTTGGCTGATGGTGCCAAGATGTTCCTGAAAGAAGAGATCATTCCAACCAACTCCAATAAATTTTTATTTATTGTTGGCCCTTCATTAGCCATTATGACGGCTTGTATAGGCTCGGCTGTTATTCCCTGGGGACAATCCATGACTATTGGCTCTCATGTCATACCCTTGCAGGTAACCGATATAAACGTTGGCCTGCTATACATATTTGGTGTAGTGTCTTTAGGTGTATATGGCGTAATGATCGGTGGCTGGGCATCAAACAATAAATATTCTTTATTGGGTGCTATCCGTGCCGCATCACAAAACATCAGCTACGAAATTGCGATGGGCTTGTCTATCATCGCTTTATTAATGACCACCGGTACCTTAAGCCTGAAAGAAATTGCAGAGCAACAGCATGGCTGGCACTGGAACATTATTTATCAGCCTATTGGTTTTCTCCTGTTTATTGTATGCGCTTTTGCGGAGACCAACCGTACACCATTCGATTTGCCTGAGTGCGAAACCGAGCTGGTAGGTGGTTATCACACAGAATACTCATCCATGAAACTGGGCTTTTATCTATTTGCGGAGTATATCAATATGTTCGTGTCATCAGCAGTAATGGCTACGCTTTACTGGGGTGGTTATAACTATCCGGGTATGGATTGGGTGGCTGCCCATGTTGGCCCTGTAGCCGGACCACTTATTGGTATGGTAGTGTTTTTTGCAAAAATATTCCTGTTCATCTTCTTCTTTATGTGGGTTCGCTGGACTATCCCGCGTTTCCGCTACGACCAGTTGATGGACCTGGGCTGGAAAGGCCTGATACCATTGGCCATCGCCAATATTATAGGAACCGGACTTTGGATGACATTTATAAAATTTTAGAAAAAAGACATTAAATGGAATCATTAAGCAATAAAAAGAAGGTAATTGAATCAAAGCCGCTTAATCTTTTGGAGCGGATATACCTGCCTGCAATTGTCAAGGGCTTGGCGATTACCATGAAGCACTTCCTGTTTAGGAAGGATGTAACTGTGCGCTACCCTGAGCAGAAACGAGAGTTCTCTGAGAACTTCCGTGGTATGCACTCACTTAAACGTGATGAGAATGGTAAAGAGCGTTGCACCGCATGCGGCCTTTGTGCATTATCATGCCCTGCTGAAGCAATCACGATGATTGCAGCAGAACGCAAACCAGGCGAAGAAAATCTGTACCGTGAAGAAAAATATGCAGCTGTGTACGAGATAAATATGTTACGTTGTATTTTTTGTGGATTGTGTGAAGAGGCTTGTCCGAAAGAAGCAATTTATTTGGATGGAGATATTGTTCCTGCCGATTACCTGAGAAAGGATTTTATTTACGGCAAGGATAAATTAGTGGAGGCGCCCTTAAATCAATAAAGAAGTTTATAACTTTGCCTCAATTTTTGAGGCAAGGTTATATTGTAAAAAATAGGAATGAATATATTTTACTTTACCGCAATTTTGTCCATACTGTTCGCAGTACTGGTAATATCTGCAAAAAACCCTGTGCACAGTATTCTTTATCTTGTACTCACATTTTTCACATTTACCATACAATACATACTGCTTAATGCTCAATTTGTGGCCATCGTAAACTTTATTGTTTACATGGGGGCCATACTGGTACTGTTTTTATACACGCTGATGCTCATCAACCTGAATAAAGAATCGGAACCGATGAAAACGAGCCTGGTAAAGGTTGCAGCGGTTTTAGGTGGAGGATGCCTACTGGTAGTGGTAGTGGCCTCATTGAAAGCCACGGCTGTTTCTGACCCTGTATTGTTTAAGAACCCCGATCTCGGTTTGGTAAAAAACCTTGGTAAAGTATTGTTCAACGAATTTTTATTACCATTTGAAATATCATCATTACTGTTGCTTTCGGCAATGGTAGGAGCGGTATTGCTGGCTACTAAAGACCCAAAAACTACGTAATGGAAAGTTTATTTAATACTGCAAAATCAGTACCGCTGAATCATTACATTTTGCTGAGCGCTATCATCTTCTCGATAGGTGTTATAGGTGTATTGATCCGCCGCAATGCCATCGTGATCTTTATGTCGATAGAACTGATGCTGAATGCTGTAAACCTGTTGCTCACCGCTTTTTCGGTTTATCGTGGCGATGCAAGCGGGCAGGTTTTTGTGTTTTTTATCATGGCATTAGCCGCTGCCGAAGTAGCCGTAGGCTTAGCCATCATTGTGATGATCTACCGCAATACCAACTCGGTGGACATCAATGTGCTGAACAGACTTAAGTGGTAATTTGATTTCGGAAGTCGGAATGCCGAATTCGGAATTGAAGTTTTAAATATCGACGTAAAACGTCATACGTATAACGTACAACATATAACATGGATAAATACATCTGGCTTATTCCAGTATTACCTTTAGCCGGTTTCCTCATCAACGGGATCGGTCGTAACGTCTTCTCAAAAGGGGTTATAGGTTTTATCGGCAGCTTAGTAATTCTGCTTTCTTTCGGTTTGAGTATAGCTGCATTTTTGCAGGTGAAGTCATCCGGCCCTATCAATGTAAGTGTATTCGATTGGTTCAGCGTTAATTCATTCAAAGTGCAATTTGCATTTTTGATCGACCAGTTGAGCTCTTTAATGCTGCTGATCATTACAGGCGTAGGTTTCCTGATCCATTTATATTCTGTAGGCTACATGCACCATGATAAAGGTTTTGGTAAGTTCTTCTCTTATCTCAACCTGTTCGTGTTCTTTATGTTATTGCTGGTTTTAGGCTCAAATTACCTGGTAATGTTCATCGGTTGGGAAGGCGTAGGTCTATGCTCTTACCTGCTTATCGGCTTTTGGTACACCAATCCGGATTATGCCGACGCTGCAAAAAAAGCGTTCATTATGAACCGTATCGGCGACCTTGGTTTTATTATAGGAATATTCCTGATCATTACATTTTTCGGTAGCGTTACCTTCTCAGATATATTTCCGAAGGCAATCCACATGAGTCCCGTTGAGGTTCCGTTTACACTGATCACTATCTTATTATTCGTTGGCGCTGTTGGCAAATCGGCCCAAATACCTTTATTCACCTGGCTGCCTGATGCAATGGCCGGCCCGACACCAGTATCTGCACTTATACATGCCGCAACCATGGTTACCGCTGGTGTTTATATGGTAGCAAGGTCAAATGCATTATTCTCCATGGCGCCAATTACTATGGAGATTATCGCGGTGATCGGATTGGCAACAGCAGTCTTTGCCGCCTTGATCGCACTTTCGCAAACAGATATTAAAAAGGTTCTGGCCTATTCAACTGTATCGCAATTAGGATATATGTTTTTGGGTTTGGGTGTAGGCGCTTATACAGGTGCTTTCTTCCATGTATTAACCCACGCATTCTTTAAAGCATTATTATTTCTTGGTGCAGGTTCTGTTATCCACGCCATGAGCGACGAGCAGGATATGCGCATGATGGGTGGATTAAAAAGTAAGCTGCCTATAACTTTCTGGACAATGCTGATCGGTACTATAGCCATATCTGGTATACCACCGTTTGCAGGATTTTTCTCAAAAGACGAAATACTTGCGGGAGCATTTGCACATAGCACAACCATGTGGGTAATAGGTGTTATCACCGCCATGTTCACCTCGTTTTATATGTTCCGGATGCTTTACCTTACTTTTTATGGTAAATTCCGTGGAACATCAGAGCAGGAGCATCATCTGCACGAATCGCCCCGGACCATGACTATCCCACTTATTGTATTGGCTGTGTTATCTGCAGTTGGAGGATTTATTGGAATACCCGGCCATCATTGGCTGGAACATTTCCTTGAGCCTGTCTTTGCGCCATCGGTATCTATATTACATCATACGGAATTAGCCGCTTCAACGGAATACCTACTTATGGGGGCATCTGTTGCCGGTGCTCTCGCTGCATTGGCTTATGCCTATGTAAAATATGTGAAAAACAATCACGTGCCGGTTGCTGACAGCGAAGAGCGTCCCGGGCCGGTTAGCCTGTCCTATCATAAATTCTATATCGACGAGATATACGACTTTTTGATACGTAAGCCATTGGATGCACTATCGGTATTCTTTTACAAGGTGGTTGATCTGTTGGCTATTGACGGATTTATAAATGGTTTGGGTAAACTTTCGGTAAAGTCGAGCAAGAGCTTGCGCCTTTTGCAAACCGGTAATGTGGGCTTTTACATCTTTATGATGGTAGCGGGCATTATCGCCATATTGATTTTTAGTTTAGTGAAGATATAACAATAAGCGTTTACGATATAAGAAATGACAGTTAGTATTTTAATCTTTTTGCCGATTGTTGCAGCACTTGTTGTTCTATTATTTAAAGGTGGGACGGCCAAATATGTCGCTCTTGCATTTGCGGTAGCCGAACTGGCCATTGCCGGTTATTTTTTAGGTAATTTTATTCCTAACGATACCATCCAGTTTGGTGTTGTCGCCAAGTGGATGCCCAAAATAGGTATATGGTTTAATGCGGGTATTGATGGTATCAGCATGATCATGGTATTGCTTTGCACCTTGCTTGTGCCACTAATCATTTTAACCACCTTTAAACACCAGTATAAGGCTATATTTTATGCCCTGATATTGTTTATGCAGGCAGGTATGTTGGTAGTATTCACCGCATTGGACGGCTTCCTGTTTTATGTGGGTTGGGAAGCAGCGCTAATACCGATCTACTTTATCTGTGCAATGTGGGGCGGCGAGAACAGGATACGCATCAACATAAAATTCTTCATTTATACATTTGCGGGTTCACTGTGTATGCTATTGGGGATCATTTACCTGTACATGCAAACCCCGTCAAGATTATACGACCTGCACGACTTTTATAATCTTAACCTGACTGCTCATCAGCAAAGCTGGATATTTTGGGCGTTCTTCCTGGCATTTGCCATCAAGATGCCGATATTCCCTTTCCATACCTGGCAACCCGATACGTATACAGAAGCGCCGTCAGCCGGTACGATGATGCTATCAGGTATTATGCTTAAAATGGGTATCTATGGTGTTATCCGCTGGCTGGTACCTATTGCCCCGCTTGGTGTACAGAAATGGGGAGAGATGGCATTGATGTTATCAGTGATTGGTATTGTATATGCATCTATCATCGCATTTAAACAAAAAGACGGTAAACGCCTTGTCGCATATTCTTCCATTGCCCACGTTGGGTTGATTGCTGCGGCACTGTTTACCTTTATACGCCCTGATGGCTCTTTTGTATGGACATCACAAGGATTACAAGGTGCATTGATCCAGATGCTGAACCACGGTATAAACGTTGTTGGCTTATTCTTTATATGGGATATTATCAACCGCCGCCTCAACACCCGCGAACTAAGCGAAATGGGCGGTATTGCCAAAGTGGCCCCTAAATTTGCCATTGCGTTTTTGATCATCACATTAGGAACTGTTGCATTACCGTTAACCAATGGATTTATCGGTGAGTTTTTGTTACTCAACAGTGTATTTCAATATAAAATATGGATCGCAGCCGTTGCTGGTTTAACCATGATATTTGGCGCAGTATATATGCTGAGGATGTATAAAAGCGTGATGTACGGAGAAACGAATGCATTGACAGCTACTTTTACCGACATAAGCGGTTCAGAGGTGATTGTACTGTCGATTATTTGTATTTTGATAATCGTGATCGGGGTGTATCCACAGCCGGTGCTGCATATTTCAGAAACGTCGGTAAATAGTTTAATTCATTTGGTTCACGATAAAATGTTCCCGGTAAAACTATAAGAATTTAAAGAATGAATACCTTAATTATACTTTCCGTTTTACCTATACTGGTTTTGTATTTGGGATTATATAAAACTAAAGGAGCGCTATTGCCTGTTACCATAATAGGTTTACTTGGAGCGCTGGCCGCAGCTGTGATGCAGTGGAATAGTGGTGCACAGCCTATTTATCATGGTATGATGCTGTTTGATAATTTTGCGATAGCCTTTTCAGTAATTACCATTGCATCTACTATATTGATATTACTGCTTTCAAAGGAGTATTTTGAAAAGATAAGCACCCACGTTGCCGAATATTACGCGATTATCTTGTTTTCTTTGGCGGGAATCATCGTCATGCTTTCTTACAATAATTTAACGATGCTGTTTATCGGTATCGAGATTATGTCTGTAAGCCTTTATATCCTTGCCGGTATCAAAAAGAGCGACTTTGCATCTAACGAAGCTTCATTAAAATATTTCCTGATGGGTGCATTCTCAACAGGGTTTTTACTGTTCGGGATCACGCTGATTTACGGCGCAACAGGCTCATTTAACCTTCAGGTAATACGCGACTGGGCGCTGGCTCATCCAAAAGGGATCGACCCGCTGTTTGGTACTGGCATCATGCTGATCATCGTGGGCCTTTGCTTTAAAGTAGGTGCCGCGCCGTTCCATTTCTGGACGCCCGATGTTTACGAAGGTTCGCCAACGCTGATCACCGCCTTTATGTCGACAGTTGTAAAGACAGCTGGTTTTGCCGCTTTTCTGCGCCTGTTCTCGGTATGTTTCGCACCTATGTCTGAATTTTGGGTGCCTGCGTTACTGATCATCACTATCATTACTTTATTTATTGGCAATATAACGGCATTATATCAGCAAAGTTTTAAGCGCATGCTGGCATTTTCGAGCATTTCGCACGCCGGGTATTTATTGTTTGCAATAGTGGCCTTAGGGGCAACTTCTGCGAATTCGGTATTCATGTATTCTACGGCGTATTCTATTGCATCGATCATTGCTTTCGGCGCATTGATACTGGTTCATCAGCAATCGGGGAGTGATAATTTTGATACCTTTAATGGCCTGGCGAAAAAGAATCCGTTCCTGGCTTTGGTACTGACTGTTTCCATGTTGTCATTAGCGGGCATACCACTTACAGCAGGTTTTATCGGTAAATTCTTTGTGTTCTCAGGAGCATTGGAGCAATACCATACAACCCTGGTTATTTTGGCCGTAGTAAATGCTATTATCAGTATTTTCTACTATTTCAGGGTGATCATTGCGATGTATTTCCGCAGCAGCGAGCGCGAAGAAGTAACTGTACCGGGGTACTTTAATTTTGTATTGGGATTGGCGGCTTTAGTAACCATCATCATAGGTGTATATCCGGGTTTTATCTCAAACCTCATTTAATCCGTAACTACAGTACTATTAATTAATATTATATTAGTAGTTTTACGGAGACAGTGAATGGAACAATTCTGGGAACAACTTCAAAATTTAACAGACGCTCAATCCATTATAAGCAAGGGTGGATTTTATCTTTTGCTTATCGTTATTTTTGCTGAAACAGGATTGTTTTTTGGCTTCTTTTTACCCGGAGATTATTTGTTGGTTTTAGCAGGGCTGCTGTGTGCTACTCATATACTTGACGTAGACATATTCGTATTGCTGGCATCGCTCATTACGGCAGGAATTTTGGGTAATTTTACCGGCTACTGGTTTGGTTACCGAACGGGCCCGATGCTCTTTAAACGTAACGAATCATTTTTCTTTAAAAAGCGTTATGTTACCATGGCCGAAGAGTTTTATGCTAAATACGGTGGCATGGCATTGGTTTTAGGCAGATTTTTCCCTATAATTAGAACTTTTGCCCCTATCTTTGCAGGCGTAGTTAAGGTGAATTTCAAGAAATTTACCTTATATAATATAATTGGAAGCGCAACCTGGGTATGTACTTTAACTTTGGCAGGATTCTTTTTAGGAAGAAAATATCCTGACGAAATTAAGTTTTACCTCAAGTATGTGATATTGGGATTAATTTTAATTACATCTATCCCGTTGTTGATTGCTTATCTGAAAAAGACTTTTAAGTCAGAAACAACGAAATAAAAATTTATAACTATAATAGAATAATGAGTACACAACACCCCTGGCACCAGGTTTCACCGGGCGAAAATATACCCGAAATAGTAAATGCGATAATTGAGATACCAAAAGGGTCTAAGGCTAAATATGAAATAGACAAAGAGTCGGGATTATTAAAATTAGACCGTGTTCTTTTCTCATCGGTGATGTATCCGGCTAATTACGGTTTTATACCCCAAACTTACTGCGATGACCATGACCCCCTGGATATATTGGTGTTATGCTCAGTGGATGTGTTCCCGATGTCAATAATTGAAGCCAAGGTTGTGGGTGTAATGCACATGGTGGATAATGGCGAGCAGGACGATAAGATCATCGCGGTGGCAAAGAATGATATGTCAGTTAATTATATTAATGACCTTAATGAATTACCGCCTCACGCGATGAAAGAGATCGTTCGTTTTTTCCAGGATTATAAAAAACTGGAAGGGAAGAACGTAACTATTGAACACCTTTTGGGTTTGCGTTATGCGCATAAAGTGATCACTGAAAGTTTGGACCTGTATAAGTCAACTTTCCCGTCGTACCAATAAATTAATAAATGGGCCCTGATTTAGAAATTAACGGTTATTATATCCTTCTCACCGGGTGCCTGGTATTATTAAATGGCTTTTTTGTGGCTGCAGAATTCGCCATGGTAAGGGTGAGGGGTTCGCAGATAGAGATCAAAGCAAAAGCCGGCAGCAGCACAGCAAAAATTGCCAAAGGCATAATGGCCAACCTGGACGGTTACCTTGCGGCCACGCAATTGGGTATTACTATAGCGTCGCTGGGTTTAGGCTGGGCGGGGCAAGAGGTAGTGACCAAGCTGATGCTTAATCTTTTTTCGCTATTCGGGGTTATCATCACTTCACATATCATTATCAATATCAGCCATGTGGTTGCATTTTTGCTGATAACGATATTGCATATTGTTTTCGGTGAGCTGGCGCCAAAATCATTGGCCATACAGCGATCTATTCGTACGGTAATGACTATTGCTGTCCCACTGCGTTTCTTTTTCATAGTATTCAGGCCTTTCATTTGGTTTTTAAACGGATTTGCAAACCTGATGCTAAACGCATTTGGAATAAGTACAGTGCCGGGCAGCGAGGCTGCACACAGCTCGGAAGAGTTGCAGTATTTGCTGGATCAAGGCAAGGAAACCGGCGCAATTGATTCGACCGAGCATGAACTCATTCAGAATGTATTTGATTTTAATGAGCGCGTGGTTAAAAATATTATGGTACCGCGTACTAAAATATCCGGAGTAGAAATAGATACAGGCCAGGATGAACTATTGGAGATCCTGATCACCGAGGGCTATTCGCGTATGCCGGTTTACGAGGAAACCATCGACAAGATTGTAGGCATTGTGCATGCTAAAGACATTTTGCCTTTACTTGCGCGTAAATCCTCTTTTGAGCTAAAGGATATTATTCGTAAACCCTACTTTATTCCAGAAACAAAGAAGATCAACGACCTGATGGCCGAACTGCAGCAAAAGCGTATCCAGATCGCTATCGTACTGGACGAGTTTGGCGGTACTGCAGGTATGGTTACATTGGAGGATATTGTAGAAGAATTGGTTGGCGAGATTCAGGATGAGTATGATGAAGAGAAACCAATAGTAGAGAAGGTAAACGAAACAGAGTTTATCGTTAATGCGCTTGCGCCAATATATGACGTGAACAGTCATTTGCCACATGATCTGCCCGAAGACGGCGACTACGACACGGTTTCCGGATGGCTGGGCGATATATTTGGTAAAATACCCGATGTGGGTGAACAAAAAGAATCAAGCGGATACAATATTACAGTATTGAAAAAATCTGACCAGAACATTGAATCCGTAAAGCTGGAACTATTGCTGAACGCGGAAGATACTGTTGATCTGCATTAAACCGCACGGAAATGCAACTCTTTTATACGCCTGATATTGACGCTGCATCCGCAATTTACTACCTGAACGAAGAGGAAAGCAAGCACTGTATAAAGGTATTGCGCCTGCAGAAGGGCGATCAGGTTCAGCTGATAGACGGCAAAGGGAGTTTTTATACTGCAGCCATAACTGAACCGCATCCTAAACGAACCCAACTTCAGATTGTCTCTGTTAAAAAAGATTTTCATAAGCGGAATCATTACCTGCATATCGCCATTGCCCCTACAAAAAATATCGAGCGGCTGGAGTGGTTTCTCGAAAAGGCGACGGAAATTGGTATTGATGAAATATCACTGATCATCTGCCAGAGATCGGAGCGTAAAGAAGCAAAGACCGACCGCTTGAACAAGATCATCACATCAGCTATCAAACAATCGCTTAAAGCATGGCATCCCATATTGAATGAACCAAAAGCATTAAATAAATTAATATCTGTGCCGTTTGACGGGCAGAAATTTATTGCACATTGCGAGGAGGGCAAGAAATTTAGCCTGAAAAATGAGGTGAAACCATTTGGCAGATATTTAATATTAATTGGACCGGAGGGTGATTTTACACCGAAAGAGATCGGTGATGCGTTAAATAATGATTTTAAAGCCATAACTTTAGGTGAAAGCCGTTTAAGAACGGAGACCGCAGCCCTGGAAGCTTGTTTTGAGGTGAATTTTTTAAACCGTATATGAAAGCATTCTCATTTTTAGCCATACTGTCCTTAATATGTTTAAGCAGCTTTGATACGCCGCCAACCTATAAAATGGCAAAGCTGAAATATAACGGAGGAGGAGATTGGTATGGCGACAGGACAGCATTGCCGAACCTGATCAAATTCTGTAATGAAAATTTAAAAACCAATTTCCAGGGAGAGGATGAAGTGGTGGAAGTGGGGAGCGCCGAAATATTTAATTACCCGTTTGTTTTTATGACAGGGCATGGCAACGTGATCTTCTCGGACCAGGAGGCCCGTAACCTGCGTAAGTATCTTACCGGTGGCGGTTTTCTGCATATTTGCGATAATTACGGGCTGGATAAGTTTATCAGGCCGCAAATGAAAAGGGTTTTTCCTGAACTTGATTTTGTGGAGTTGCCGCTGAATTATCCTATCTATCACCAGAAATATGATTTCCCAAATGGCTTACCAAAAGTGCATGAACATGATGGTGGTCGTGCGCAGGGGTTTGGGTTGATCTATAAAGGCAGGCTGGTGTGCTTTTATGACTATGAGTGCGACCTGGGCAATGGATGGGAAGATTATGGCACCTACGCCGGTGATACGCAGGAGACCCGCCTAAAAGCGCTTAAAATGGGCGCCAACCTTGTACAGTATGCGTTAACACAGTAGCTCATGATTAATTAACCACCAAACCGCATGTATAAACTAAAGATAAACGATAAACAGGAATATAAGGTTGAAAAAAGTAGCGACAAGTTGTCGATCAATGATAAACGGATCGATGCGGATATTCAACAATTGAATGCCAATTCCTACCATATTATTAATGACCTGAAATCCTATAACGCTGAGGTGATCAGCTTTGACAAAGAAACTAAAACTGCTCAAATAAAAGTTAACGGGAATATTTACACCGTAATCGCACAGGACCAGTTTGATATCCTGCTCGACCAATTGGGCCTCAGTTCGTTGAACGCGGCAAAGGTGAGTGAGATAAAGGCGCCTATGCCCGGGCTGGTGCTTAAGTTGTTTGTTTCTGAAGGCACAGAAGTTAAAAAAGGGGATAACCTGTTTATTCTCGAAGCCATGAAAATGGAAAATATTATTAAATCACCCGCAGATGTTACCGTTAAAACGGTAAAGATAAAACCGGGGGATAAAGTAGAAAAAGGACAAGTATTATTATTATTTGGGTAGAGACGCGATGCATCGCGTCTCTGCAAAACAAAAAAGGTGCACCATATTCGGGCGCACCTTTTTTAATTATGAAGCGATATCAGATTTATTTTGCTTTATAGTCTTTAGCTTTTTTAACACTGTAGTGTGGTTTGCCCGATGGGCTGATCTCAGGAGCGCCAACCATGGTCATTGCGCAACGGAAACCTACTTCGGCACTTGATTCATCCTCGTCCATAAAACGACGTGTTGCAGGATTTAACCAGTAAGCCAGGTCATTCCATGAACCGCCCTTGTAAACCTTTGAGTGGTCATTAACCAAAGTCGTTGTGCCATATAAAGTAGTATTTACAGAGTCCGCAGCGCCCCTCATATCCGGGTTATAAGCCTTACCTGAAAATTTCACACCTGCATTTGCATTAACCGCAGCCGCCTGTGCACCATTTGGTTGCGCACCGTTTGCATTCGGCTGTGCTCCGTTTGGTTGGGCAGCACCTTGTTGTTGTGCCTGTTGCAACGCGATCAGATCGCTATATTTCATCTTTTTGCCCGATTTTGCAGGATCTTTGATCGGCTTGCCATATTTATCCTTGGCATATAAACCTTTGCTAGGATCAGCCAGACGCTTGTCTTTATACTCGTTACCACGGAAAGGGTTAAAGTCTTCAAACTCTTCAAATGAGGTCTGGCGATAAGTATCCTGAACCCATTCGTTTACGTTACCAGCCATGTTATACAAACCAAAGTCATTTGGTGGGAATGAACGTACATTTGCGGTAATATCTGCCTTGTCGTTCAAGTATCCGCCAACACCCATGTTGTCACCCAAAGCACGTTTAAAGTTGGCTAATATCAAACCGCGTGTTTTCTTTTTAGGCGAGCGCACGCCTAATCCGTTCCATGGATATATTTTGTTCTGGGTAATATTTTCAAATTCGGTATTGCCGATCAATGATAATGCGGCGTATTCCCATTCAGCTTCTGATGGAAGGCGGTAACCTTGTTTAAGGATACCATCCTCAACACGTACCGGTCTAACTGGTTTAGCACCACCTTTACCATTGGCGCCCGTTGTGGCCTTTGCATTAGGGCTGATATCCGGCATCATTTTTTTACCGTCAATGCCCTGGCCTCTATATTGGCCGTTCAGATAAATATCAGTATTAAAAGGATCTTTGGTCATAGCGGCCTGAGTTTGTGCCTGGCCTTTGCCTTTGGGGCCTTTGCCCGAAGCATCCTGCCAGCTGGCTAACCTGCCTGTTTCGCGCAGAATATTTTCATTCATGCGGTCAGTTCTCCATTGGCAATAGTCCTGTACCTGGTCCCAGGTTACACCCACTACAGGATAATCCTGGAATGCCGGGTGACGAAGATAATTGTCTACATATGGGTCATTATAAGATAGCGGTCTGCGCCATACTAAAGTATCGGGCAGCGCATTATAGTAAAGTTCATGGTCATCTGAAAAAGTAACGCTTATCCAGTGCAGGTAATCCAGCCAGTCCTGGTTTGATACCTCAGTCTCATCCATATAGAATGAAGGAACAGTCACCCTGCGGCGGACATTGTTATAATCATAGGTGACGTCCTGGTCAGCGCTTCCGCCCATTACAAATGTACCACCTTCAATTGGAACAACGCCAGGTCCGGGGGCAGGATGCGCTTGCTTAAAACGCTCATAGCCGCCATTATACTTATCATTATAAGTTATACCGGTTTTTTGTGACTGTGGGCGCTTACTGCAGCTGCTTAACAAGGCTCCTAAACCAAACAGCACTAAAGCAGTTCTCGTAAAAAGTATTTTCATATTTTTACTTTTTTTAATAATGGGTAAATCTAAAAAAATTGAATTAATAATTAAAATAATTAAACTCAGTTTGGTACATTATCAAAACTGAATGAACCTTTATGTGACTTTAAACGTAAAAATTCCCATTGAGTTACACAAATCTATTTTTTTTGATTTATTGCGAAAATATTTATCTCCTTTTATTCCTATTAAGTTTTCAATTGATTAGAACAAAAGCGGGTAGGAGTTTTTTAACATTAAATATATAAATAATAAGCTATATTGCACCATAATGAAGTTTTTCTATTTAAAAACCAAAAAGACCTTATTCTGTATCTTATTTTTGCTGCCGTCTTTATCGTTCGCACAAATAATTAATAACGGCGGAACAACGAATACAAATGGTACCAATTCAACTGCAATACCAACAGCAGTTCCATTTTTATTGATAACTCCCGATTCGCGTTCCGGTGGTATGGGGGAAGCCGGTGTTGCTTTATCTCCAGACGCCAATGCGAATTTTTGGAACCCCTCAAAACTTGCTTTTATCGAGGGTACCGACAATGTATCTGTATCTTATAGCCCGTGGTTGCGATCGTTGGTTCCGGATGTAAGCCTTTCTTACCTGGGTTATGCCCACAAGCTTGACGAGCGTAATACACTTGGTGCATCGATACGTTACTTTAATCTTGGTTCTATAAATCTAACAGACAATAGCCAGAATAACCAGGGTACCTATACGCCTAATGAGTTTTCAATTGACGGCAGTTTTGCCCGTACTTTCGGCGAAGATTTTTCGCTGGGCTTAAGTTTGAGATATATTCACTCCAATTTATACACAGGTGTATCTTCTTCGTCAACCCAGCAAGCTAAACCGGGTAACGCGGTTGCCGCCGATATCTCTTTATTTTACAAAAAGAAACTTCAGGAATTTGGTAACGACGCTACTTTTGCATTTGGTACCAATATATCCAACATAGGTTCAAAGATCAGTTACTCCGATAATGGTACAAAGTATTTTTTACCTACCAATTTAAAACTCGGTATTGCTAACACATTGAACCTCGACGAGACTAACCAACTTACTTTTGCACTCGACTTTAATAAACTGATGGTACCAACGCCTCCGATAAGGGACGCAGACGGTAATATCATAAAAGGAAAGGATGATAATGTTTCTGTACCTTCAGGTATATTCGGTTCGTTTGCCGATGCACCGGGCGGTTTTAGCGAAGAGCTACAGGAAATCAGCATCTCGCCGGGCGTAGAATACTGGTACAATAAGATGTTTGCATTAAGGGGAGGATATTACTATCAAAACCCAAACAAAGGGGGGCTGCATTATTTTACAATAGGCACAGGCTTTAAATACAGCGATTTTGCCTTCGATTTTTCATATATCGCCGCCAGCCAGCAAAACAGTCCTTTAGCTAATACTTTACGTTTTACTTTATCTGCTAACTTTGGCTCTACTAAAGAGCAATGAGTAAAATAAAAGTAGGATTTGGTTTTGATGTGCACCAGTTAAAAGAGGGCCATCCATTTGTTTTAGGCGGTATTAATCTTGAACATCATTCCGGCGCTTTCGGCCATTCCGATGCCGACGTATTACTTCACGCCATCTGCGATGCATTATTAGGGGCCGCTAACCTGCGCGACATCGGTTATCATTTTTCAAACAAAGATGAGCGCTGGCGTGGGATAAGCAGCTTGATATTACTACAGGAAGTAGCCCGCTTACTCAGCGAAAAAGGATGGACGATAGGTAACATCGACGCCATGGTATGCCTCGAAGCGCCCAAGATAAATCCCCATATTCCGGCTATGAAAACCCATATAGCTAAAGCAGCAGGGATCGCTGAAGATGATATCTCCATCAAAGCAACCACCAATGAGCAATTAGGATTTATTGGCCGAGGAGAAGGTGTAGTAGCCTATGCAGTTTGCCTGTTAGAGAGGTCTTGAGTTCTGGGTACTAAGTCTTGAGCCCTTACTTTAGAACTACTCGGCTTTCAGAGCCTTTTCCTTCATTGTCACACTGCCCGTCCGCTTTAATACGCCCCAGCCGCTTAGCTCACCTTTTAATGCTTTACGTATCGATTTAAACAATACATAATACATCAGCTGGCGCCATATAAACCGCTGCGGGATAATGTACACCAGCTTTCTGTAATCCTCGCGTTCCATACGGAATGCAATAATAGCCACCAGAAAATCGATCAGCACAAAGGCTACATAATAGGTTAATATCTTACCCGGTTTATCGCCGAACAGGCCAATGATCATCATCAAATCAGCCAGTGGCGAGAATAGCGGTAAAATGATCTGGAAAATCAGGATATTAGGCATGCCCACCATCCCGAAGAACTTGTATTTCTTATTAAACAAAGCATCCCGGTTTTTCCAAAAACTCTGGATCACCCCAAAACTCCAGCGAAAACGCTGTTTGAGCAGAGCGCTTAATGTTTCCGGCGCTTCGGTGTATGCAATGGCTTCGGCACAATTCTTTACTATGAAACCCTGCTTTAATATGCGCATGGTCAGGTCACAATCCTCGGCTAAAGTGTCAGAAGTAAAACCTCCTGCTTTAAATATGGCAGATCTGCGAAAGGCGCCTATTGCACCCGGAACTACCGTTATGCTATTGATCAGGTCGAATGCGCGGCGGTCCATATTCTGAGCGGTGATATACTCGATAGATTGCCAGCGGGTGATCATGTTGGTCTCGTTACCCACTTTTACAGTTCCCGCTACCGCTCCAATTTCTTCATCGGTAAAATAGGTCATCAAATGATAAATAGCATCATTTTTTAATAGCGTATCTGCATCAATACAAACCGCATAATCATACTGTGCATGGGTGATACCGAAGTTTAAAGCAGAAGCTTTACCGCCATTGGGTTTGGTAAGCACCCTAACTGATGGATGATGGCCATAAGCTTCATTGACAATTTCGAAAGTTTTATCTTTTGATCCGTCATCTACAAATATAATCTCGAAATTCGGGTACTCTAATTTTAAAAGGCTCTGGATAGTTTTTATGGCAGTAACTTCCTCGTTGTATGCCGGTACAATAATGCTTACCGGAGCAAGCGCTTTATCGCTAAGCCTTTCGGCTTTTTCTTTTTTATCCTCGTAATATTGCCTTACCGCTAATATACCGATCAATACTATACGACCTATTGCCAGGAAGATTGCAGATAAGAACAGGTAAAGCATGAACCAGTTGCCATAAAAGAATCCCTGTATAAAAATATCATATAAAGTGCCCATGATACCGCTGTTGGCATCGTCCCTTATTGGCGGCATCAGGTCCTCTTTGGTTTTATGCAAAACATCGGCAATGGTGGTAAACTTATAACCGTGACTTTTAAAGAAGTGAATGATCTCCGGAAGCGCCTTTACAGTTTCCTCGCGGGTATCACCACCCGCATCATGCAGCAATAGCATGGATCCGGCATCCTTTTGCCTTATAACCCGCGCTAAAATGCTATCGGCTGTTACACCGGGTTGCCAATCCCAGGGGTCGATGGATTCACCTATGGTAATATAGCTTTGATTGCGGCTTTCCGCTACCGGTATAACTTCCGCAAGGGTTTGGGGCTCAGCATCTGCGTTGAACGGCGGCCTGAATAGAATTGTACTACGCCCGGTAACCGATTCGATCAGCTTGCGGGTGGCATTTAATTCAAGATTTACCCGCTGCACACTGACGGCAGATATATCCGGGTGAAAGAAAGTATGGTTGCCTATTTCGTAACCCTCTTCATACTCCCGCCTCAAGATCGGGATGTTCTTTTCGGCCATTGACCCTACAACAAAGAAGGCCGCAGGTACATTTTCTTTTTTTAATATATCGAGTATCCGGGGCGTAAAATCAGCATCGGGACCGTCGTCAAAAGTCAAGACGATTTTGCCGGGTGCATAACCATATCGCCTAATCACGTATTTGGTAGGAAGCTTAATATATTTCTGGTTGGTGATAGCATAATTGACCGTGTCCATAGCCACATCGATCTGGCCGGTGGTTGGGGTGGTTACCAGGTCTAAAACTTCGCCTTCACCGGCATAATCGATCCTGTTATTCAAGCCGACTGTTTGAAACCGTTTAATATCTATACCTGTTTTTCTTAATGAATCTATCGATAGGTTTTTCTGGAAGAACGACCACAAACGCGGGTCTTCTGCACCTAATCTCCATAATGCAACACCACCGGTTGCCCAGTCGTCCGCTTTACGGATCACATTAAAATTGGTAGCCGCATCGGTAAAATATACGGTATGTTCCAGGCTGTCCAGGTCGAAATAAGTATAATTCAAGTTAGCTGAGATCGGATTATAAGTGATCTTGCTTTTATTTTCCTGGGCAAAGGAAACTGCCTGCTGATAGCTTATGGATTTACCTGCGCTGCTTTCAGGCCAATCATAGCCGCCGCCTTGCACAGTTAAAATAACCTTCTCGCTCGGTATCTTTGTACATACATTATCCAGGATTTCTTCCACCCAGCGTTGATTTGAAAGATCTCCCGGGTTACTATCCTCAGTATGTTCATCAATGGCCATAATGAACAGGAAATCATTATAATGCTGCAGCCTGGCCAAATCGTATTGCTCATCTTCTGGCCAGGCGTTGGTAGTTACTAAATAGCCCAGCGGATGCAGTATTTCATAAAGTTCCTTCTCAAATTCAACATAATTCTTCTCATTACGGTCCTTAATATTGTCAAGTTCAAGATTAATGCCCTGGAAATGATATTTAGCTAACTGTGCCGCAACGCTATTGATGAAGGTGGAGCGCAACTGTTTGCTTTTTATTATCCGGTATACATCCTTTGTATCGAAGCCGCCGTGTTGTGCATTGTAATTAATATAATTTGAAATAGATACCAGGACAGGTTTTTTGTACTTTTTATTCAGGTTGGTAAGGCCTGTATCTATTTTGGCAGTAATAGTATCTTTATTCGGGGTGATGGTAAAGCCTTCAGTTACCACCATATCCAGCCTGCTTATATGGTCAACAAGCGAGGTATAGGCCTGGGGCTCCCATGCGCGGTAAAAGGCTGCATTGATGCGATCCTTATTGTTGGGATGTTTGAGCTGGTGCTTTTTTAAATTACGTTTTAATACACCAATTTTTTCTGTATCTATCCTGAAGCTTTTAAACTTGGTTGATTTTTTTAAGAGCTCTAACTCCTCTTTGGTCAGCTTTTTTGGGGCCGGGTTTAAGTTGGGTAAATTGGGGTATTGTTTGGATGTAACAGTGATGGCTGCGGCAACAACAGCAGCAGCAAGTACGATCAGTAAGAATCGGCTAAGCCATTTAAACCGCGTCCACCTGCCGGGGGTATCAGCTTGAAAAACCTGTTTTTCGGCCATTAAGATCTAATATTCTTAAAAGTATAATCGGTATTGTGATAAGTGTTTATTTATCTGATTTAGGTGCTTCAATGTTTGAAAAATCCACCCCGCATTTACAGTTTGTACCACATCCGCTTTTGGCTGTAAGGCTTTTATAAACCAAACGGCCAACGTAAACGATGGCAGCAACAAAAAGTAAAATCACTATGATCAATTGAATATTCACGTCACAAATTTAATACATTTCTAATCTATATACGAATATACAAGCTTAATAGTATAAGGTTTTACTTTCGCATGAAGGCCACGGTGCCGCCCACCCAGTCAAAATCTTTATTATAGCGTACACCGATCATTTTGCCTTTACCTAAACGGCCCAGGTTAATTGCCAGTGTGGGTTTGCTTTCCCCATCGGGCCAGAGGTAAAGCAGGCGTATTTCCACTTTTACACCTCCATCAGGCGACTGTACTACAGGTTCATAATTTACTTTTTGCTGTAATATCCAGTTTTCAGGGTCTTTAATATTGTCAATATCCTGTGGTTTGATATCTATAATTACCCCCTGCCCGGCAAATGAAAATAAGGGCTTCAATACATAATTTTCAAGGTCGGCGGGGATGTTTTTTACCTGGTTCAGAAATTGGGTTTCCGGCACATAGTCGCCTTTTAAAAAAGGCATGGTAAACTTGCTGATGCGGTAAAACCAATTTGGGTGTGTGATCCATTCCACTTCAAATGCCTTCCGGATATCAACCACTTTATTGAAAATATCCGGGTCGCTTTCTATCTCGTCAAATATCAGGCGATTGTATATTCTTTTTATTGGTTTTAATATGCCGTTTGCTTCATAAAAAAGCTTGCCATCTTTTTCGATCAGGTCGCTCAGAGAAACTACCGGGAGGCCGATATAATTTTGGGTAATGTAAAAGTCGACCGAGGTTTTTTGTTCGGGTGCATTTACATCCATCAATACCACCTCATCAGCCTGATAAGGACCAATGACAGTTTTCTTCAATAGATCGAGGTATTCGTCACGTTCAATGCCGTTAAAATAAACGGTCCAATTTTCGGGTATATCAAAAATATCCCGGTAATGGTCGCCCTGGTAAACCTGGAAGCCATAAAGCGAAGGGAAGCCCTGTAATTCTATCAATTTGGGAACGATATTGTCGTGCTCATCACGACAAACACCAAAATCAAGCGCGATAAAATGCGGATGATTGTTTTCATTAGCAACGCGCCACTTTTCGGGAATTGCCCTTTCGGTCAGTTGTTTAAAATCAGGCCGAAGGATCACATTGATGATATCTCCTCCTGCCGCCAGTAACTTATCCCGGAAATCATCTGTAAGGAAAATAGGAGTTTCTGCGACCCGGAAAGGTATCGGGCTTTTCAATCCATCATTTAATGAATCTAAAAGCTGACTGTATTTATCCGCTGTAAAGGTATCGTTGAATGCTTTCCTGGCTGATGGATCCATAGTTAGGCAAAATTTAAATTCTAAAAACTAAATTCTAAATATTCAATCCTTCAACAATACAACACTTAACAATGGAACAATCAGCCTTCTACGCCTCCTGCAAACTCAAAACCGCCTGGTCCAAAAAGTTTGGGATAACGGTATTTTGCGTATGCATTATTTTATCCGGGTCTTCCAGGCGTTCCAGCATTTCGTTGTATTTATCCAGGCCGTGCTCGCTTACTACTTCGTTTTTCTTTTCTTCTTTTGATAAATAGGCCTGCATTCCCAATGCATCAGCTTCAGGATGAAACTGCGTTGAAATAAAATACTCATTAAAACGGATGGCCATCATCGCACGGGGTAGGTTAACATGCGGGCGCTCTTTTTCTATCGCAAGTAATTGCATACCCAAATCAACAAAGCGCTTTTCATTAGGATGGATCACCTGCCAGACGCGCGAATCAACAGCATAGAAGGGATCAGCCAACCCATCAAAAACCGGGTCGCTCAAACCAGCCTGCGTTTGATGAACAGGCAATACGCCGAATGAAGGTGAACGGCGTGTATTGATCTCTCCCAATTGATATTTGCGGCACATCAGTTGAAAAGAATGGCAAACAAAAAAGGCATGCTTTTTTTGCGGATGGTTAGACAGGTTATGGTCTTCCAATTGATCAATCAGGTTAAAGTACACCTTTTCCCAGGGTGTACCCTCAGTGATCAACGGATCACCGGGACCGCCGCTGGAAATGTAAATGTCGAAATCCTTATAGTTTGGCGCCTCACATTTCCCGCGCACATCAAATATCTCAAAGCTCAGGTTTAACTGGTGCTTTGCTTTATACCGGTTCAAAATATCCTGGAAACCGCGCATGCCCTCGTTGGCAATGCCATCATACAGGTCTAATATGGCTACTTTTATTTGCGGTTTGTCTGTCGTCATTATTATCAAATACCCTTTAAAGTTTGTGAGGTGATATAATCCACCACATCTGCAAAGTTACTATTTTGTTGGTAAACTGCCAGTTGCCTGTCGGCACCGGTGCCGTGTTCCAGTATTTTGTGTACATATTGCAGGTCTTCGCGGCAGCCTAATTCGTCTACCACATCATCTACAAAATCCAATAATTCCAGCACCAAAGCCCGTGTGTTTACTTCCATTTCCTTACCAAAATCGATCATTTTGCCATCGATGCCGTAACGTGCCGCGCGCCATTTATTTTCGTTGATCAGCGCACGGTTATAGGTCATGAATGACATATTTTGCAGCCTGAGCTTGTACAGCTTAGCGCACAAACACTGGAACAGCGCCGTAAAAGCCATGGTCTCATCAATCAGCATCGGGCAATCGCATATCCTGAATTCAATGGTTTCAAAAAATGGATGCACCCGGATATCCCACCATATTTTCTTTGCGTTGTCGATACAATTGGTTTTTACGAGTAATTTGATATAACGGTCGTACTCTTCAATGCTGTTGAAGTAATCAGGTATACCTGTGCGTGGAAACTTATCAAATACCTTTGTTCTGAACGATTTAAAGCCCGTGTTCCGTCCTTCCCAAAATGGTGAGTTGGTTGATAAAGCGTAAACGTGCGGCAAAAAGTAACGCACCTGGTTGGCGATATGTATAGCCAGATCGCGCGACTGGATACCCACATGCACATGCAACCCGAAGATCAGGTTTGAACGCGCTGCCTCTTGCATCTCATCCACTATCTCAAAATAGCGCGGATGATCGGTGATCAACTGGTGCTGCCAGTGCGAAAAAGGGTGCGTTCCGGCTGCACCAATGCGTAAGCCGAGTTCCCCGGCCAGTTGGGCAACGGTGCCACGAAGTTTGCCTACTTCTTTGCGTGCTTCATCTGTATTGCGGCAAATGTGCGTGCCCACTTCTACCACAGCCTGGTGCATTTCGGCCTTTACCTGGTCCTCGTGTATTTTTTGTGCGCCTTCTACTATTTTTTGCTCGTGCGATTTCAGCTCCCTGCTTACAGGGTCAATCACCATGAACTCTTCTTCAACACCTAAGGTAAACTCGTTCATAATTGGTTAGGTTTATTGATAGGGCCTAATAAAGGCTGTAATTGTTTAATATTGTCCGGCCATGTTTCTTCCCATGGATAAATTCCTTTTGTTGTTGGATATATGCATTGCAATAAAGAAAAATCATCGCCATTATAATACCAACGATCATATCCAACATATTCTCTATAATTTGATTTATCAACGGGAATAAAAAGACATTTATAATTATCTAATATATCCTCCGACCAAGAAAATGGTTCATATGCAATACCATTCTTAATATCTTCAGCTATGTTATTTATTATGATATGCGATAGCTGTTGTTTCAATCCGATAATTATAATTTCCGGATGATTAAAAGTTTTAAATAACCCTATTGAATAGCTAAACGGCGGATGTTCCTCATCGCCCAAAATATGGAGAATATGTAAGCCATATTTTTCGACGTCATCAAGTAATTTTTGATCTACACTATTAATTTCGCTATCAGCCATAATCATTTCTTTGTCGTTACTTTAGGCTTTGCCGCTACCTTTTTTGCCACCACTTTTTTCAATGTCCCCTCCGCAGTAATGGCATGATCTATTTTACCTGTTTCTGCCTCCTGTTTACCAGCTTTCTTTTCAATTTTCTTCTCAGATGATAAAAGATCCTCCTTGGCCGCCGATGTTTTTACATATTCGCCCCAGGTTAAATTATCCATGCCATCTTTTTGCTTTTTGGCCCGCTCAATCGCATAATCGGCGGCTGTTTCAACCACCCAATCGAAATTTTCCTGCCCTACACTGGTTACCTCGGCATCCGGGGCAGGGTTGCAGAAGTCGATGGCATAAGGTACACCACCACGTATCGCGAACTCTACTGTGTTAAAATCATAACCTAAATATTTATTCAGCTTGATTACATAATCCTTTACGGTTTCCAGCAGTTTCTTTTCTGCAGGCGCTTTGCCGTGTTCATAACGTAAGTGATGCGGGTTGCGCGGTTCGTATTGCATAATGCGCACATGCTTGCCGCCAATGCAATAACAACGAAAGTAATCATCAAAAATGATCTCTTCCTGTAGCATCATCACATATTGTTTGGTTTGATCGTATTTGCCCCACAGGTCGTCCAGGCTGGTTATCTGGTAAACTTCTTTCCAGCCACCACCGTCAAACGGTTTCATATAGGCCGGAAAGCCCACGTAGTTAAATATGCCATCCCAATCCAGCGGGTAGGCCAGGTTACGGAACGAATTATCCGTCGTATCATTTGGCAATTCCTTTGATGGCAGAATAACCGTTTTCGGTACCGGTACGCCGATCTTTACAGCTAATGCATTGTTAAAAAATTTCTCATCGGCACTCCACCAAAAGGGGTTGTTGATCACCGCAGTGCCGCAAATGGCTGCATTTTTCAGCGTGGCGCGATAAAACGGTACGTCCTGCGATATACGGTCGATGATCACCGCATAATCCAGTGGCTCTGCCTGCATCACTTTATCTATGCGTACAAACTCTGCCGATATATTTTTTTCTGCCTTTTGATTGATGCGCTCAACAAAAGCATGCGGAAATGAATTTTCCTGCCCGAAAAGGATGCCTATTTTCTTCATGGTAATATGTTTTAAATTCTAAGTTCTAAACTCTAAATCCTAAAAGGCCTGTCTCAAATCTCACATCTAACTAATTGTGGACAGGTAATGCGGAAACATCGCCCGCCACATCGGCCAGTCGTGATCGCCTATGCCGCGTATATCCAGCCAATGGTTAATATTTTTTTGGCGCAAAATGTTTGACAGCCGATCGTTATCCCCCCTGCAAATATCATGTTCGGCTGTACCCAGGATGATGTTCATCTGCCATAGCTCCCACTTGTCGCTGCCGGGCAGGTAATCGGGCGGATTATTATAAAACACTTCATCGCTATAAAAGCCGTCCATAAACTGTTTCACGTCAAATGCCCCGCTCATACTGAAGATATGCCCTGTACTCGCCGGATGTTTCAATCCAAAGTTGACCGCATGGTAACCGCCAAAGCTGCAGCCTGCGGTGGCTATTTTACCAACGCCGGTTTCGTGCATGGCCCAGGGTGCCAGTTCCTCGTACAGCATTTTATCATAAAAATTATAATTGCGGGCCCTGTCGCCCGGTGGGATGCCTTTATTATACCAGGTGAGCCAATCAAAACTATCTGGGCAATAGATCTTTACCAACCCTTCGTCAACAAACCATCTGACAGACTCAATCAAACCTTCATCCTTATTCTGATGATACCTGCCTTGCGAAGTGGGGAACAAAATTACGGGGTAGCCGCGGTCGCCAAATACCAGCATCTCCACGTCGAGACCAAGGTTATGCGAGTACCATCTGTGATATTTTTCGGTCAAAGTAATTGGTGTTTTTAAGTACTGTAAGTTAACTGCTTTGATTTAAAAAGACAAGATTCTGTCAATTTATTCCACAAATACGGCTTAAGTAAATGGATAAACTTACTTTTGCGACTTTATAATAAATTGATTTGAAGATGTATTGGAGTTGGAATGTGACCGAAATGGAAATAACAGAACAAGTAATCACCATAGTTTCTGAACCGCTGAAGCGGGAAGTGACCATCACTTTGCTGATGCCCGAGAGCTATGAACGGTCGGAGCCGCTTAACCTGTTATTATTGAACGACGGGCAGGAAGCAGAGAATTTAAGGTTAAAAGAATCACTGGAAAGTTTATATAATACCTATCGTATAAAACCTGTTTTAATTGCGGCTATACACGCCGGCGATGAGCGCATACAGGAATACGGCACCGCCGGTAAACCCGATTATAAGCAGCGCGGCTCAAAAGCTGCAGCTTATACTAAATTTGTGATTACCGAATTACTGCCCCTTATTAAAAAGGAAACAAGCATATCAGAGTTTGATACGACCGCCTTCGCAGGTTTTTCATTAGGCGGATTATCCGCTATGGATATCAGTTGGAACCACCCCGAGTTTTTTAATAAGGTAGGCGTGTTTTCAGGCTCGTTTTGGTGGAGGAGCAAGGAGTTGGGCAAAGGCTATACCGATAACGACCGCATTATGCACAACATTATCCGTAATACTACTGCTAAACCCGGTTTAAAATTCTGGCTGCAAACGGGTACCAATGATGAAACTGCCGACAGGAACATGAATGGCATCATCGATTCTATTGATGATACCGTCGACCTGATCAAAGAACTGGAAAATAAAGGCTATACCCGTCCCGGTGATATACAATACCTCGAAGTAGTTGGCGGCGCGCACAATCCGGCTACCTGGGCCGATGCCATGCCTAAGTTTTTGGTGTGGGCGTTTGGGAGATAATATTAGCATCCATTAGGAAGGCATAAAGATCAAAAACGCACATTTCCTGTATCGAAAGCGTACGGAGATATGTTGTAATTCTATATAAAATTCTGATTATAAGCTAATTGATTAATTGGCACGTGTTTGGGAATTCATGGGTAGTATTATGTATTTTGTTAATCAAATAATGAAGCAACCAATGAAGAATTTCGAAACGCCAAAACTATTAGCTCTGCTAACTGTGATCCTGCTTTCTGCAAGCTTAACCAGCCGGGCGCAGGACGTATATAAATATGTACCTGAATCAAAAGAGCTGTACAACAAGATCGTACACATGGATAGCGTGCTTTTTAACGCCTACAACAATTGCGATTTGGAGACCCAGGGTAAGATCTTTTCGGATAACCTGGAGTTTTACCACGATAAAGGCGGCTTAACCACTTCAAAAAAGGACCTTCTGGATGCCATAAAAAGGAACATCTGCGGCAAGGTGACCCGCGTGCTTGTACCGGGAAGTATAGAGGTTTATCCTATAGCCAACTTCGGCGCGGTAGAGATAGGCCTCCACCGCTTTATCAATCACCAGGAAGGCAACTCCTTGTCGAAGCCAGATAAGTTTATTTGTGTGTGGCAGCAAACGGGAGATACCTGGCAGGTAACGCGGGTGATTAGTTTGCATTAATTTTTTGTCTAAATCAGAATTTGAAGAATTTTAGAATTAACAGAATTCTAAAAAGCAATTGATTCTATAAATCCTGCTTTAGATCGGAAGACGCTAACTGGACGGCGGTTTTGTGTTGCAAATCATCTGCCGGTATATGGTACATTCGCTGAAGCTGCCTAAAGCTGTTTTCAATAGTATGAGTACCAGTTTCGCTCACCTTCATTTTGATCATATAGTTAAACTTATCGAGTAAAAAATTGTAATAAGCAGCCCCTGCAATTTTGAAGTCGACCTGCTTTATCTTCAATACAGAAGCATATGGTAATGATTTTCCATTTACGATCCTTGAACTGCATGTAATTGCGTATTTACCTGGTTTAAACACCAAGGAGTCGATATCAATTAATGCACCGTATCCTGAATTTATCACCCTAATAATCATAGTGTCAGCCTGCCGGATAAAGGCGAGCTCCAGGTCTGCATAAACTGTACCGGTCGACAAGTTGAATTTTTTTGTTTGTGAGTTATAAAGTTTCTGCCTTGGATAATTGGGGTTATTGCAAAAGTCTCTGACATAACCCTGTTGTGTTAACTTAAAATTATTGCAAAACTCATCTAATCCAATGGATATTCCAGCCTCATTAAATAAGCGGAAATCAAAGGAAACAGAGAAGGATGGCTGTGCCTTCACATTAGCTCCGATTATCATTAATACAAGTACGAATATGGTGTAAGCTTTTACAGTCATTTCAGCTTGCTTTTTGTTTCTTTTTGAAAAATGAAGGCTCCGTTTTTATAACTAAAATAGCCGGAATAAGCATAAACATTGACGCTATTGTCGGAAACTACACTATCTTCCGCTCTAATGAATTTATAAGTTAATTTTTTAGTTTTCTGGTTGAAAGTTAAATCAGGTGTATTTGAACTAGATTCATCAAAACGGTTGCTTTGCCATAAATATAGGCTTCCAGATTTTGTGTCCTTTGCTTTAGGATACCGAATAGGGTATCGCATTACAGTATTACCTTTAACAGCAATTAATGTTGCTTGCATGCAATTGTCAAATATATTTCCGCCACCAATGACAGCTTTTTGCAGTACCAGATATTTATTATCCTTTAACTTATATACATGTGTTACTGGTAAAAAATCAATTTTGTATATGGCTGATATTGTGTTATTTAAGTGTATAAATGCACTATAGAAATTGGAACAATGAGCTCCACAACTTTCGCCTTCCAACACAAATATTTTGAATTTTTTGTCAGGGGCATACGTTACATGTCCATCGTCATAGCTGGTTCTGTATTCATGTAAGACACTATCTACAAATTCATGACTGTATTTCTTTTTTGTGATCAGGCTATCTTTGTATAAGTCTAAAAATAATTCCCTGTTAAGCTGAGCAATATGGTTTTCAATCAACTGTTTATCAACTTTGCTAATTTGACAATCAGCATTGTTATAAATAAGATTAGAAATAAGTATGACCAATATAGCTGCCTTTTTTATTTTCATATGACCAATGTCGGTCAATAAATATAATACCTATTTGTTAATCTTGTGCAACACCCTGTTTTGAGTTTCGAAAGTCATCATGGCAATCCTTTAATCAGCTTAATCATAGTTCAGACAATTTTACTGCCACTACCAGCTGCCACTGCTACTCATTTCACCCACCCTATTTGTTAACCCTGCATCATTATTCCTTTAATAGTCAGGCATACACTTCCTAATCTGATTAATAAAGCGTATCTTTGCGCCAAATTTAGGAGCGGCATTTTCATGCAAAAAATCAGAAATATAGCGATCATCGCACACGTTGACCACGGTAAAACTACGCTGGTTGACAAAATCTTACATAGTTGCGCCATTTTCCGTGAAGGACAGGAAACCGGTGAACTGATACTGGATAACAACGACCTGGAACGTGAACGAGGCATTACCATCGTATCAAAAAACGTTTCGGTAATGTATAAAGATGTTAAGATCAACATTATTGATACTCCTGGTCACGCCGACTTTGGCGGTGAGGTAGAACGTGTATTAAAAATGGCTGACGGCGTTTTATTATTATGCGACGCTTTTGAGGGCGCTATGCCGCAGACACGTTTTGTAACTCAAAAAGCATTGGCTTTAGGCTTAAAACCTATTGTGGTTGTAAACAAAGTAGATAAAGAAAACTGCCGCCCCGAAGAGGTATATGAGCAAATTTTTGAATTGTTCTTTAACCTGGAAGCTACCGAAGACCAACTGGATTTCCCGGTGATCTACGGTTCGTCAAAACAAGGCTGGATGAGCACCGACTGGAAAACTCCAACCGAAGATATTTTCCCGTTGATGGATGCTATATTGGCTAATATTCCGCCGGCACCAATTGCAGAGGGTACTTTGCAGATGCAGATCACCTCTTTAGATTATTCGTCTTTTGTGGGCCGTATTGCTATCGGTCGTGTAGCCCGCGGGACTATCAGAGAAAATATGCCGGTATCGTTAGTAAAACGCGATGGCACAATACAAAAATCAAGAATAAAGGAGCTTTACACTTTTGAAGGATTGGGTAAAGTAAAAGCAACCTCTGTAAGTTCGGGCGATATTTGCGCTGTAGTTGGTATTGATGGGTTTGATATTGGCGATACCATCGCTGATTTCGAAAATCCGGAACAACTGGCCGTTATCAAAATTGATGAGCCTACGATGAATATGCTCTTCACCATCAACACTTCACCGTTTTTTGGTAAGGAAGGCAAATTTGTTACCTCACGCCACCTGCGCGACAGGTTGTTGAAGGAAATGGAGAAAAACCTTGCCTTAAAGGTGATCGAAACGGAGTCGCCGGATTCATACCTGGTTTATGGCCGTGGTATCCTGCACTTATCGGTATTGATCGAAACCATGCGCCGCGAAGGTTATGAATTACAGGTAGGTCAGCCGCAAGTTATTATAAAAGAAATTGATGGTGTTAAATGCGAACCTATTGAAACGTTGATAGTAGACGTTCCCGGAGAAGTTGCCGGTAAGGTAATTGAACTGGTAACACAACGCAAAGGCGACCTGCTGGTGATGGAGCCAAAAGGCGATCTGCAGCATTTGGAATTTGATATTCCTGCACGCGGTATCATCGGTTTGCGGAACAACGTGTTGACTGCAACAGGCGGCGAAGCCATCATGGCACACCGTTTTAAAGCATATGAGCCATGGAAAGGTACTATTCCAGGCCGTTTAAATGGTGTTCTGGTATCAATGGACACTGGTAAAACTACTGCATTTGCTATTGACAAATTGCAGGACAGGGGCCGTTTCTTTATCGATCCGGGTGTAGATATTTACGAAGGACAGGTATTGGGTGAGCACATTCGCGATAATGACCTGGTGATCAACCTGACCAAAGGCAAGCAGTTAACTAACATGCGTGCATCAGGCAGCGATACCAACGTTAGAATTGCACCGGCTATTAAATTCTCACTGGAAGAATCAATGGAATATATCCAGGCTGATGAATATATTGAGGTCACCCCACAAAGCATCCGTATGCGGAAAATATACCTCAACGAGAACGAACGGAAAGTAAATGCTAAGAAGTTTGTGAATCAATAAGAAACACTACCAATTAATTTAATGGCCTTATTGTGAATAGCTTTGAGGCTATTTTTTTTAAATTATTTTTTTGTGGAATAGTATTTGCTTAACTTTAAGCAATAAAAATCCAAACCTTATCAAATTTTATGAAAAAACTATTCCTTCTGTCACAGCTTTTTTTAAGCGTGGCCCTATTGGTATCGTCATGTGTAAAGGACGTTAAAACTGAACCTGACCACTCAGTACAAATCAATTTTAATTCTGCAACTCTTGAATCCGGAATGACTAAGCAACTGGTTTGCAAAAATTATTCGGCCGCTGATCTTACCTGGACTTCGTCAGACTCAACTGTTGCAGCTGTAAACGTAACCGGTATGATAACCGCTCACAAACCGGGTACCGCCACTATCAATGTAAAAAGTAAAGCCTATGCGGTTTCTGCTACTTGTACGGTGGCTGTTGTTCAGGCTAAAGCAACTGATGTTGGTGTAGGTGCTGATGGCACGGTGTACGTTGTGGGAGATGACAGCGTATCTATTACCGGTGGTTACAGCATTTATAGAGTTGATACCTGCGGTTGCAGACATAAATTGCCTGATGTTGGTGCGATCAGGGTCGCCGTGTCGCCACAGGGAGTTCCCTGGGTAGTAAGTAAAACGAACCTGATATTCCGCTACAATGGTAACACTAAGGCCTGGGATCAGATGCCTGGTACGGCTACTGACGTCGGCATAGGCGCTGATGGCTCGGTATTCATAATCGGTACCGAATTCGCTACCATAACAGGTGGAAACATCATTGAGAAATGGAATGGCTCTGGTTGGAATAAGATGCCGGATTGTGCAGGTGTGCACATTGCCGTTGATCCGCATGGAACGCCATGGGTAGTTAACAAATCGAATATTGTTTTCCAATATGGCGGTACTTATTTGTGGAACCCAATTTATGGAATTGATGGTAATGATATTGGTATCGGTGCTGATGGTTCTGTGTATGTAACAGGTAAAGACTCTGCATCAGCTTCTTATAATCCGCCTGTGTACAAACTGCAGGGTGGCTCAACATGGATACAGGTACCGGGCATTTCAGGTACAAGTATATCTGTGGGTCCTATCGGTCAGCCCTGGTATATTGACAAGCAAGGTGTATTGCACAAGCCATAAAGCTAAATGGCATATCCGGCTAAAATAATAAGGCCCGGAGGTTTAAACCTCCGGGCCTTATTATTTTGATTTACCCGGTAAATGATTTATTTAACTAATTTTTTAATAATTTTGAGTTATATATTAAGATTTCTGTAGATCAAATTTGAAGCGTTAACCGCCCACGGATGGCCCTGTGGATCAACACTTACATTTATTCCCGCTCCAGATACAGTGTCAGTCCAACCACTTCCGTTCCACTTTGAAATCCGGTACCCGCCTGTTGGCGAAACCTGGGTTGTGCCAACAATGTATATACTACCATTACCACCTATTCCTATGTCGGTAGCGGTGCCAGGCAATTGGGTCCAGGTGCTTCCATTATATTTAAAGATTAAATTCGATTTATTTACCACCCAGGGCATTCCTGTTGAATCAACAGCTATCCTTACACCTGCGCCTCCTGGTATAACGGTCCATCCGGTTCCGTTCCATTTTACCACCTGGTAGCCTCCGGTAGATGTTACCGTTGTTGTATTAATTGCAAAAACCGAACCATTACTGCTTATACCTATGTCGGTACCTGTACCAGGTAACAAAGTCCAGATGCTACCATTGTACTTGTAGATCAAATTTGAAGCATTAACTACCCATGGATTTCCGCTGGGATCGGCAGCTATTCTGATACCTGCACCTCCTGACACAGCATTCCAACTGGTTCCATTCCATTTCACCACCTGGTAACCTCCGGTAGATGTTACTGTAGTTGTATTAGTCGCAAAGACTGACCCGTCGGCGCCTACACTAATATCTGTTCCGGTACCAGGCAACTGCTCCCAGTTATCGGATGAAGGAACGGGAGCTAAGCTTTTGTTTAATGATAAAGTGTTTTCTTTTGATGAGGTGACATTTTCTTTTTTGCATGCAGTTAGGAGGCTTGCAAATGCAACTGCCACAAGGGCAATTCTAAATTCTGTTTTCATTTTATTTAAGGTTATAGGTAAATCAGGAGTAAATATAAATAATAAAATAAACCACCAGTAAAATTTAACATTAATTATTTGTTAATATTTGCATAGGCTGGTGCGATACGGATCTAATTATTTATCGGTCTATAATTGAGCCCTTATTTAGTATGTTAAGTATTCATACATTTGCAACAAACTATGCGCATACCAGGTATCCCGGGATTTGATCAGGAAGCACTCGAGAAGTATTTTAAAAATACAGGCGCATTATTTATTGGCCGTGTCGGGAGCTTAGTCATTAAAATGATTGTTGGGATCAGTGTAGCCAATTATCTGGGCAGGGGAAGCAATGGTATCCTGGCGGGTGGCACAGTTTACATTTATTTCTTTTCGGCTATCGCAACCCTGGGGCTCGATCAATTTATTGTTAAAGAGCTGCATGCCTTTCCCAATAATCGTGACAAGATATTAGGTACATCCTTTTGGATGAAGGTATTTGCGGGCTTTTGTTGTATACCGCTGATCTGGACGGCATTTCATGTCTACCCGGCCAAAGGTACGCCGTATAGTTACGTATTTATTCTATCCTTTATCGGCGTCATTCAGGCTTTTACAGTCATCGATTCGTACTTCCAGTCACAGGTGAAGTCGAAGTATATCATGCAAGTGCAGATAGTGGGTAACCTGGTATCAGCAGTTATAAAAATCGCGCTGATTTTCACCAAAATGCCATTGGTTTGGTTTGTTTATGCTTATGCGTTCGATTTTGTTTTGATCTCAGTCGGGTATTATTTCACTTACCAACGGACAGACAGGAATATCTTCAGATGGAGCTATGATTCAGTATTAGCCAAAAAATTGTTGAGTTATTCCTGGCCGTTGATCATTTCAGGGATTATGGTGGCGTTGTATATGAAGATCGATGCCATCATGCTCCAGAATATAAAAGGAGTGAAAGAAGCAGGGGCTTACGACACGGTCGCAAAGTTAAGTGAAGCCTGGAACTTTGTACCATCAGTTATTGTAACATCATTATTCCCGGCCATATTAAATGCCCGGCGCGATGATATGGACCGGTATAAAAAAAGAATACAACATTTATACGATCTGATGGTCTACCTGAGCGTGCCTGTAGCAATTGTGATTACATTTGCATCGCCATTGATCTACAAACTTTATAAACCAGAATATGCTTATGCCGCACCCGTATTATCAGTACATATCTGGTCGGGCGTATTTGTGTTTTTGGGAGCGGCAAGCGGGCAATACTTAATTGCCGAGAATTACAATAAATTAACCTTTGTACGTACCGGTTTTGGTGCGATAGTAAATATACTCCTTAACCTGGTATTGATACCGAAAATGGGGATGATGGGCGCGGCAATTGCTACTTTAGCAGCTTATGCCAGCGCAACATTTTTTATTTTGGTGATACCAAAAGTAAATGAACAGGGGTTAATGATGTTTAAATCATTATTTTTAGTTTCGTTATTTCAGAAAATTAATAAACGTTGAGCAAAATTTCATCACTGCTGAAGGTTGTGTCACAGCCTAAAAGACTAAAGTCATTATTGTCATTTAATCATAAAGGATACCTTCATGATATTGGCTGGTTCAAAGCCTTTGATAGCAGATCGCCTGTGGATGAGTACGGGGATCCCATTCCATGGGTCACTTATTCGTTTATTGATTTTATCAAAGGGAGATTAAATAAACAGCATACCGTTTTCGAGTTTGGATCAGGTAATTCCACTTTCTTTTATGCTAAATATGCAGGAATAGTGGTTTCTGTTGAACATGATAAAAAATGGTACGATAAGATTGTAAGCGCGAAGCCCGAAAACTCTGAAATGATATTTTCTGAATTAACCCGCGGAGGAGATTATGCTAATATGCCTGTAAAACTCGGAGAGAAATTTGATATTATCATCGTTGATGGGCGCGACCGGGTGAATTGCTGCATGCGTGCAATAGATGCCTTGTCGCCAAATGGGGTTGTAGTTTTGGATGATTCCGAAAGGGAGAAATATAAACCGGCGCTCGAGTTTTTTGCAAATAATGGTTTTAAGCAAATTCCATTCAGCGGAATTTCTCCGGGTTTATTTTACCTTAAATCCACTTCGGTTTTTTACAAGGATGATAATTGTTTAGGCCTATGAAGAAAAGTATACCCTACTATTTTTTATTCCTGGTGTTTTTCGTATTAATGAGCTCCTATGCCGATGCGCAGTATTTTAAGCCTGTTTGGGTGAATGATATTGGCGGAACCGGTGACTCAAAAGCTTCTAATATTGTAGCAGATAATAATGGGAATATTTATATAAGCGGGTATATTCGGGGTACAGTAACATTTAATTTGAAAGAGGGCGGCACCAAAACGCTTACTTCAAATGGTGATGCTGATATCTATGTGGCCAAGTATAGCATTGCCACAGGAAATTATATATGGGCTTTTAGTATAGGCGGCCCTGCCCTTGAACAGCCAAATAGTATGACAGTTGATAACGCCGGGAATGTATTAGTTACCGGTCAATTTCAATCAACTGTTAATTTCAATCCTGCGGGGAATTTTCCCTTAACACCAAACGGCTCAGATGATGTTTTCATTGCAAAATATACCTCCAACGGAAATTTTTTATGGGCCATTAGCATGGGGGGCAGCGATATTGACAGGGGACACTATGTCGTAACCGATAATCAAAATAATGTATTTATTACCGGAAGCTATACGGGGGCGGTCGATGTGGATCCATCAGCGGCAACCAGTACATTGCCTAACCAGGGATCTTTGGCTGGTTTTTTTGCCAAGTACGATGCGAACGGAAATTTTTTATGGGCGCATCCGCTTGGCATACTATTAAGTCCCGCGGACCTTGTAAATCTTACGATTGACAAGACCACCAACGACGTGGTGGTTAACGGGGGCTTTTCCGGGAATGTAGATTTTAGTTATAGTGGCCAACCCGGTGCTACATTTAATAGCCCGGCTACATCCAATTTCATCGCACGTTATGACAATAATGGAACATATAAGTGGGCCAAATATTTACCGGGTTCAGGTAACGGAATTTTATCATCTTTAAAAATTGACAATCAATCTAATATTATTATAACCGGCTATTTCGGGGGGCAATTTTATCCCAGCGGCCCAACTGGCAGCCCAATGTCTTCACAGGGAACCAGTGATATATTACTTGCAAGTTATAAGGCAGATGGTACTTTAAACTGGGCGGAGAATTTTGGTAGCAATAGTAGCGATGCTGCTTCAAGGTATGTGTGTGTAGATGCAAATAATAATATATACATTACAGGATATTTTACGGGTTCAGTAAGTATAGACCCAACCTTGAGTGATGGAGTACTTACTAATAATACCGGTGGCAGGTCGGTTTTAATTGCCCGGTTTTCATCAGCAGGCAAAGCGTTGGCTGCCGGAGCATTTGGCAGCAGCGGCTCGTCAAACCTGGGTTATGAAATAGCTGCTGTAAACAGCGATGTTTATGTTGCCGGAGCATTTAGTCAAACGGTAGATTTTGATACAGGTAGTTGCCAGACTGATAATTTTACCTCAATAAATAGTACATCAGATAGTTTTCTTGCCAGCTTTTCAATAGCAAGTTCGGGCCCTATCACCAACAATGTTATCACGGCACCTGCAATCGCATCTTTCTGTGCCAATGGCGACCCTGCAGCAATTACAGCCAGCACGCCCTCCGGCGGAAGTGGTACTTATACCTACCAATGGCAAAGCTCGCCGGACAATGTCACTTTTACGGATATACCGGTAGCAACTTTAATAACTTACGATCCACCAGTGATCAGTGCAACAATATATTACCGACGCGTTGTATCAAGCAACTGCGCCCAACCTGTAAATAGCAATGCTATTAGCATAACTGTACAGCCCGCCCTGGCAGGTAATGCCATAATCGCACCCGCAGTAACCACTTTTTGTGCTACCGGCGATCCTGCTGTTATTACAGGCGGTGCGGCGACCGGCGGCGATGGTACTTACGTTTACCAATGGCAAAGCTCTGCCGATGGTACAACTTTTACAGATATACCAGGCGCCACATCTGTAAATTATGATCCGTCTGTATTAAATGCAACAACTTATTATCGCCGTACAGTAACTTCGGGTGCTTGTGTTACGCCATTAATAAGTAATGTTATTACTATATCTGTATTTCCGATTGTTGCCAATAATGCGATAACTGCACCCGCTGTTACAACTTTCTGTTCAAATGGTGATCCGGGAGCTATTATTGGGAGCACCCCAAACGGAGGTAACAATACTTATGTTTTCCAATGGCAAAGTTCAACAGATAATGTCACTTTTAACGACATAGCCGGCGCCACTGCCAAAGATTATGATCCTTCCGTTTTAAATACAACGACTTATTACCGCCGTACAGTAACTTCGGGCGCTTGTGCCACGCCATTAATAAGCAGCCCGGTTCAAATAGAGATAATACAGCAGTTGCCCGCACCTGCAGTTAGTGTGGGCGCAACAACAACATCGAGCGTAACATTTCAATGGGATGCTGTAAATGGTGCAACTGGCTACCAGGTTAGCATTGATAATGGGCAAACTTTTACTGACCCGAGTTCTGGGAGCAATGGTTTAACCCATACTGTTTCCGGTTTACAAGCGCAGCAGAGTGTTACTATAATTGTACGTGCAGTTGGGAGTTCTTCCTGCGCTTTAAGCAGTAATTCAACAGCAGTAACCGGAATAGCGGCCAGTCCTTTAGGGGATCAGATTTTTGTACCTAATGCATTTACGCCAAATGGCGATGGGAGAAATGACATTGTGTATGTCCACAGTGCCAATATAAAGAGCCTGAAGTTTTATATATATGACCAGTGGGGTGAATTATTGTATACCTCACTTAACCAGGCGAGCGGCTGGGATGGTACCTATAAAGGGACCAAAGAACCCGTAGGGGTATATGTTTATTATTTAGAGGCTGTAATGAATGATGGGCAATGGGTGAATAAGAAAGGAACAATTACTCTTTTAAGGTGAAAAAATCAAGATTAACGATACTTATAGCTGTATTGCTGCAATTAGGGGCAATAAATGTACTGAAGGCTCAGATTGATCCGCATTTTTCCCAGTATTATGCATATCCCCTGTGGCTTAATCCTGCCTTAACTGGTGTGATTGACGGCGACATGCGAATTAACTTGAATGCCAAGGACCAGTGGGCAGGTATTAGTAATGGGTATAAAACGGGAGCGGTATCAATGGATTTTCGTCCAACCGAAAAGGTTGGTATAGGGTTTAATGTAATTAACCAGGCTGCGGGTACTGCTGGGTTCAATTATTTTGCTGCCTATGGGTCATTTGGTTACGGAATAGCGATATCGGAGGATGGTAGTCAAAAGCTTCATTTTGGCCTGCAGGCTGGTTTAATTAATCGAAGCTTTGATCCAAGCAAACTACAATTCGATGATCAATATAATCCAATAACCGGTTATGACCCAACAGCGCCCAGCTTTGAAAATTTTGCAACTACAAGTGCGATGGTATTTGACGCAAGTGCGGGTATATTTTATTACGATGAAAACCCCGAGAGCAAAGCTAATTTGTTTGGTGGTGTGAGTATTGCGCACCTTACCAATTCAAAGGATCCGTTTGCAGTTCAGGGTATAAATACCAGGCTGCCCATGCGCTATACGCTCCATGGGGGGGTACGCATTAAAGCCTCTGATAATTTCGACATCACACCACATGCCATATATATCAGCCAGCAAAGAAACCAGATAAAGGCATTGGGTGCATATTCAGAACTTAAGTTTGAGGATGACAAAGGATTGATACTTGGCGCTATGTACCGTATCAACGATGCAGCGGTAGCGAATGTGGGTTATCATATCAACAGCCTCATTATTGGTGTCAGCTATGATTTTAATACATCAGCACTAAATGGCGCGACAAGTGGGCAAGGTGGTTTTGAACTATCAGTAAGTTATGTTTTCCGGAAGCATTTGAAAGGCCCCTCCCCAATATGCCCAAGGTTTTAGATCCCAAATCATGAGAAACTTATATTTTATATGTTTCATGTTTATTGCACCCATGGGAGCTTACGCTCAGTATAGTACTTTTAAAAGTTTGGCTGATAAAGCTTTTAAAAACAAAAATTATTATGAAGCCGCATATTACTACAAACAAATTGCGGAAGGCAAAAAGTCTTTGCGCGCAAAAATACCTTTCTACTCAGGCGATAAAACAACAAAAGAACAAATTAGCGAAAGCCGACCTTACATTTATTACCAATTAGCCGAATCCTATCGGCTGTATCAAAATTATACGGAAGCGGAAAAATGGTATGAAGTGGTCGTCGAAAATTGGGAATCAGATTATCCCCTGACCCGGCTTTGGTACGGGGTATGCTTAAGAGCCAATAAAAACTTTGATTCGTCGATAAAACAGCTGCAGCAATTTACGACCCTTTATAAAGGAGATAAGGCATTTTCTGATTTAGCAAAAAGGGAAATTGAAAACTGCCTGTTTGCCAGGAAACAATATCAAAATCAAACGTCTGTAGAGGTTAATAAAATGGAAGGCCCGTGGAATGCTGATGACGGGGATTATGCGCTTGTAAAAAACTCGGGTAGTTATTGGTTTACATCATCGAGATTTTCGAAAAACAATAAGAAGCATTTAAATCGTATTTATAAATCTTCGCTAAATCCTGCAAATCCAACCGCTGTGAATTTTGGCGATATTGATGATAAAAAAGGCATAGAATACGGAACACCTTCACTTGTTGCTTCAGGCAAAAGAATTTATTTTACAGGATGGCGCAAAGAGGGAAGTAAAGTCAATTTGGCCATTTATTACAGCGATTTGAGGGGTAATGTATGGTCTGCGCCTCAAAAACTCAACAATAATATAAATGCAAATGGGTTTAACGCACTACAGCCGTTTATAACCGGTGATGGAAAACGCTTGTTTTTTGTATCGGATAAACCCGGAGGACAGGGCGGTTATGATATTTGGGTAAGTACCCTGAATGATAATGGAGATGCTTTAAACGCAGTCAATTTAGGCAAAGAGGTGAACACATCATCTGACGAAGAGGCGCCGTTTTATGACGATTCAACCGGAAGACTGGTTTATAGTTCAAAAGGTTTTGTTGGACTCGGAGGATTCGATTTTTTTGAGAGCTTTGAAAACAACGGCAAATGGCCGGCACCAGTCAACCTGGGCTACCCTATAAATTCGTCAAAAGATGATCTGTATTATTATCCCGATCCTGAGGATAAGAATAAATTTTATATAAGCTCCGATCGCGAATCAGATTGCTGCATGAATTTATTTCAAGGAAGATTTAAATAAAAGTTTATCGCGGGCATTGACAGACTGTGACGCATGGAGTTTACTGTGAAAAGTAAATAAATTAAACTTTATAGAGTTTAAAGGGTTGAATCATCTAAATTTGTCAGTTTAATAAGTTAGGTTAGAAGCTATACAGATAATTCTTGCTGTAATGATATTTACAGGATAGACCCATTAGCTATAATTTTTATCTTCTCACATCAATGCAGCAATTTATTACCAGCGATAACGTTAAAACCGCTTACGACGAATTTTATCAGAAACATGACGAAGCCTGGCGGATGCTCAGCGCCCGTTATAAAGCGCAGCACATTATTGACGTATGCAAAGGGCATACCTTCAATAAAGCACTGGAAGTTGGCGCGGGCGATGGAAGCATATTAAAGATATTAGCTGACCAAAACTTTGCCCCTGAGTACCATGCCGTGGAAATATCTGAAAGCGGGGTGGAGCATATCAAAACCAGGAACATTACCAATCTTAAATCGGTACAGGTTTTTGATGGTTATCATTTACCTTTTGATGATGATAGTTTCGACCTGATCATTCTTTCGCATGTGCTGGAGCATGTGGAACATGAACGTTTGCTGCTTCGCGAATTAAAACGCGTAGCCCAATATTGTGTGATCGAAGTGCCGCGCGATTATAAAGCAGGCGTTGATAACCGGATAAAACATTTCCTGGCTTACGGGCATATTAATGTATATACGCCGACATCATTACGTTATTTATTAAGGACCGAAGGTTTCGAAATAGAAACTGATCTGACCTCAATGATCGAGCCGGAGGTGACGAAGTTCAACACGTATATTAACCAAAAGAAACCAAAGAGTTTTATTACCGATCTGAAGATCAACTCTGAATATGCCGTTAAAAAAGGGTTGGTTAACCTCTTCGGGAAAAAATTAAGTGAACAACTGGCAAATGCCTACACGGTGCTTTGCAAAAAAGCAGACCATCAGGTAGATATATTCTAATTAATTACAATGCAGAATCTGGCCCCCATTGCGTTATTTGTGTATAATCGCCCGGACCATACGCGGCGCACGATCAGCCATTTGCAAAAAAACCAGCTGGCAGAGGAATCGCGCCTGTTTATTTTTTCAGACGGCCCTAAAACTGATGCCGATAAAGCTAAAGTAGAAGAAGTGCGCCAGATGGCGAAAGAAGTAACCGGCTTCAAATCTGTGAAAGTAATCACCCGGAAAGAGAATTTAGGACTGGCCAATTCCATCATCAGCGGCGTTACCAAACTGGTGAATGAGTACGATAAGGTAATTGTTTTTGAGGATGACCTGCTTTCGTCACCCTACACGCTACAATATTTTAACGAGGCACTTACACGATATGCAAACGAGGATAAAGTAATGCATATCGGGGCTTATATGTATGACCTGAAGGATAAAGACCTGCCCGAAACCTTCTTTTACCGGGCAGCCAGCAGTTGGGGCTGGGCAACCTGGGCACGTGCATGGAAGCATTTTGAACCGGATATTGATAAGCTAACGGAGCAATTCAGTAAACCCAGTATCCTTAGATTTTCCATTGAAGGCACCATGAATTTCTGGAAACAGATGCGCGAGTTTAAGGCGGGTAAAAACAACTCATGGGCCATACGCTGGTATGCATCCATATTTTTGCAGGATGGCCTTACTCTTAATCCGGCACAATCATTGATCAGCAATATAGGCCATGATGGTACGGGCGTACATTCAAACCGCGAGAATATGTACGATGTGCAAATATCAAGGGAGCCTGTCAAGTTTTTCCCAACAGAAATAAAAGAAAATGAGAAAGCTTATGCTGCTATACGCTATTTCCTGAGTCGTCGTAAAGGTAACCTCCTGCAACGTGGGATACGCTTTGTGCGCAAGATACAGGTGAAGTACCTGGTGAAGAAATAAAATGTAGAGACGCGATGCATCACGTCTCTACGGAGGAATTCATTATTTCAATTGCTTCATGATCTCATCAATAGCTCTATCCAATTGTGGATCTTTATTCTCCAATCGATCAGTAAAGGTTGTTTTTACAGTGATATCAGGTGCCACACCATTTTTTTCAAGATCTTTGCCATCCAGTGTAAAGCAACCCCAGGCGGGTATGCGGTAAAATGAACCGTCCACCAATCCGCGGCCGCTGGTGAAGATGATCCAACGGTAGGTTTCAGTTCCTATGATCTTGCCAAGGCCCAATGTCTTAAATCCCTGGGCGGTCATTTCGCCATCGCTTAGCGTTTGCTCATTTATCAATAATATGATCGGCTTGCCTGAGGGGGCAAAGTTAGGCTGAGGACTTTTCTGTCCGCCGCGGTATTGCCATTGCAGGTAAGGACGTTGTGATAAAAACTGCAACACCTCATCATGCACATTACCCCCGGTATTGTAGCGCAGATCGAGGATGAGCGCATCTTTTTTATAAGCATCCTGTACCATATCCTGCAAGAAATCCTGCAATGCACCCGAGCCCATGTTTTTCATGTAGACATAAGATATCCGGTTATTACTTTTTTCAGTAACTACTTTACGGTTATTATCTATCCATTCATCATATAGGTCATCCCCCAACTGGCCGCCCGACTCTGGGTGGATTTTTACCTGTATCTCTTTGCCTTTGCGGTCGAATGTTAATTGCAGTTCTTTATCCAGGGAAGGTTTGGTAAAATAAAAATTCCGGTCTTGTTTTTCATCAACAGCGGTACCATTCACCTCTTTTAAACGGTCGCCCGGTTTCACATCGATCTCTGCTTTATCGGCATTGCTGTTCTTTAATACCGAGGCTACTTTGTAAGGATCGTCATTGCTAAATACAATGCCCGTTTCCATAGTACGGTAACGCAGGTTTTTGGTCTCCTCGCTTCCGCCCGAATAAAAGCCCTGGTGCGATGAGTTGAGTTCGCCCAGCATATCATTAAGCAGCAGGCGCAGATCGGAACGGTTATTCAGGTAGGGCAAATAAACACTGTATTTGTCATGCATCTTTTTCCAATCGGTGTTATGAAAACTGCCGTCGTAATAATTTTCTTCCAATCCGGCCCAAGCCTCATCAAACATCTGCCTGAACTCGCTTTCCAGGTTGCGGTTAAATTTGTAAGAGATGTCAATCTTGTCCAGTTTGGTATTGTCGATGTTCAGGGTATAGATATTGCCATCAGCAACCAGGTAATATTTGTCTTTGGCTGATTGAATATCAAATCCGCGGGTATCCGGCCCGGTTATTTTTTCGGTTTTAGGCTCTTCAAATGGTTGGAGTGTGGTACGATAAATACCCCATTTGCCTTCCACATAATTGGATGAGAAATAAACCAATGTTTTATCGCCTTTTTGTACCACATACGGAGAACCCTGGTCGCCAAAGCCCGGCCCGACACGCTCAACCCGCTTCATCAGGTCTTCGGTATTAATTACGATGTCAGCAGGTGGCTTGGGGGATGGCTGCTCGGATAATTTCTTCTTATCCTTTGCCTTGTCCGTACTGTCTTTCTTTTCGGCTTTAAACAGGTCGTTGAATTTATCAATCCTGAAAGCATCATCAAATTTCTGTAGCGGTATCCTATAAATATGTACGTCATGCGCGCCATAAGGGAAATCAGGTGCTGTACGCGATGAACTGAAATATAGGTACTTCCCGTCCGGCGACCAGAACGGTTCCGACTCAGAAACCCCGCTGTTGGTCAGGTTTAAAGTTTTACCGCTATGGATATCATAAATAAAAATATCGAGTTCAAAATTGCGGTGCGCGCTGTACACCACATACTGCCCGTTTGGCGAAATAAAAGGCTGTGAGTTTTCAAGGCCCCAAACCTCATCTTTCGCGATGGTTTTGCTGGTCATTGCCTTTAGGTCAATCAACTTCACTTCTTCGCGGCCGCTTAGGTAAACACCCTGGGTATGCTCTTTGTTAACGGTTATTGCACGGTTATTCTGTTTGTCACTCGTTACCTGTGTTTCCTTGCCCGTACCATCTGCAGCAATAGTGTACCAGTTGTAATACCCGCCCAGAGTCTGGCTGAATATCAGCGAACGGCTATCCGGCAGCCATTTTACCTCGGTCACACGCTCGGCATTTCCACGCTCTATTTCGCGTACAAATTTGCCCTCTACATCGCTTACAAATAGCTCACCCCTGGATACAAAGGCCAGTTTCTTGCCATCCGGCGATACATCCATCGCATCAATCTTACCCTGTACATTAAATTCTTTCTCCTTAGGCAGCACGTCATTGCGGAATATCGTGAAGCTGAGCTTTTGGCTTTGTTTGGAAGCCACATCATAAACAAACAGCTGGTAGTCTTTCTCAAAAACTACTTTCTCGCCATTAGCGCTTACAGACGGACGCTTTATGGAGGATGGGAATTGCGTTAAATCTGTTTTTTTACCATCGATAAAAGTGTAGAGGTTGTATTCTTCATTTCCTTCGTCGGATACAAAATAAATATTGCCTTTTTGGTCTATTGTTGTCCAGAAATCCTTGCCTATCCAGTCTGTGTATTGTTTATAAGCTTTGGTTTTAGGATTGTAAGATTGAATATCAGGGTTATAAGCTCCTTTATAATGCTTGCGGTTAGAAAAGAAGTTACTTTCCCAGGTATCACTAAAAAATAGCTCGCCGGTTTGCGGATGTTCAACCACGCCATGAATCGTGTTGAAATAATGCCCGAAAACGCGGATGGGCGTTCCGCCATTCAGGCTGATTTTATATTCGCTAAAGCCATTATACCTGTTGGAGGTGAAATAGATGGACTTGGAATCCCAGCTCCAGGAGTCAACCTCGTCACTGGCCTCATGCCAGGTGAGCTGTTTTACTTCTCCGCCGGCAAGCGGCATCACAAAAACGTCGTTATTGCCAAATTGATTGGATGAGAACGCCAGCCATTTTCCATCAGGCGAAACATGCGGGTGGGTTTCTTCGCCCTGCATGGCGGTAAGGCGCACAGCTACCGGGTTATTAATATCAGTTTTCCAAAGGTCGCCCTCGTAGCTGAAGATGACTGTTTTGCCGTCAGGAGTAAGCGTTGGATAAGAAGCAAAGTAGACTTCCTGGCTTTGGGCTTTAACAAGATTTTGGGTTAAAAAAAGGGCGAATAAGATCAGGTATAGTTTTTTCATACGTCGAAATTTATTTGAACCGAATAAATGTATTTTTGAAACATGCTAAAAGTAGTGCATTTAAACACCTATGATGGTAACGGGGGCGCAGGACGGGCCTGTATGCGGCTTAACCGTGCATTGCTAAGCCAAAATATTGATTCTAAAGTTATTGTACACTATAAATTTGGAAAAAATCCGCAGATAGGTGATTTTAACACAAATCTGTTACAAAAAGCATATACCGCGGCTACCATCCTGCTGGAGCGCGCGTGGGCAAAAAGATACCTTAAGGCAATAAAAACACCCTTTTCATTCGCATGGTTTGGGCGTTCGGTGATCCATCACCCTGATGTGAAGAATGCGGATATTATTCATTTACACTGGGTGAATCATGGGTTTTTAAATCCCAAACATATCGCAGAGATTGCCAAACTGAATAAACCCGTAGTGTGGACCTTTCACGACAGCAATGCTTTTACTGGCGGCTGCCATGTACGTTATGCCTGCGATCACTTTGAGCGGGAATGCGGTGATTGCCCGTTGCTTAAAAATGCATCGCCGAATGATTACTCTCACCGTATATGGAAACAAAAGAATAAGGCATATCATCAGCTTGGTTTTAAAATAATAGCCCCAAGTAACTGGATGCAAAGCTCGGTATTGAGAAGCAGCCTGATGAAGGGCAGGGCAATATCACAGGTGCCAAATACTTTGGAAACGGATATTTTTAAGCCGCAGGATAAGTTCGAGGCAAAGAAAAAAGCGGGTTTAGCTGCCGATAAATTTATCTTTTTAAGCGGATTTATGCCTTCGCGGAAGGATCTGCATAAGGGCACAAGTTATTTGCTCGAAAGCATGGAATTGTTAAAAACGAGATTAGGAGTTAATGCAGATAAGGTTGAACTGGTTGTCTTTGGTAACCGGGATACTACCAATGTTCCTGATTTTCCTTTTAAGACCAGTTTTTTAGGGACGATCAATGATGATGAGCGATTGGCGCTATGCTATGCAGCAGCCGATGCCTTTTTGATCCCGTCGCTTGAAGATAATTTGCCTTATACTGTAATGGAAAGCCTGTCGTGCGGTACGCCGGTGGTGGCTTTTACTACAGGGGGTATACCAGATATGGTAAAGCATGAGCAGAGTGGTTACCTGGCAACTTACCGCTCATCCGAAAGCTTTACTGACGGCATGGAGTGGGTTATCAATCATTCCGACAGGACTGAACTGAACCGGCAGGCAAGGGAATCCATTATGGGGCATTTTTCTGAAGAGGTTATCGCTAAAAAGCATATAGATTTATATCATCAACTATTAAAATTCACTGATTAAGTTCATGTTTCAACCGAAGTTAAGTGTCATCACAGTGGTTTTCAACGGCGTCAGGGATATTGAGCGTACGGTGCTTTCGGTTTTGAACCAGACTTATCCCAATATTGAATATCTCATTATCGACGGGAAATCTAATGACGGCACCCTGGAGATCATCAAAAAATACCAGGACCGCATTAGGCTAATGAGTGAAAGAGACACGGGTATTTATGATGCAATGAACAAGGGCCTGAAAATGGCTAACGGTGATTATGTATTATTTATGAATGCCGGTGATGAGATCTTCGCACCTGATACAGTAGCTAAAGTCTTCGCAACGGCAAATGATGCCGACATTTATTATGGTGAAACAGAAATGATCAATGATAAAGGCGAAAGTCTTGGCCAGCGCAGGCACAAAGCTCCCGAGAAATTTACCTGGAGAAGCTTTAAATACGGCATGAACGTAAGTCACCAGGCGATTTATTTCAGGCGGTCGCTGACAGAACAATACAACGAGCGGTATCATCTAAGTGCCGACATCGACTGGATCATTCGCGCGGCAAAGAAGGCAAAAAAGATAGTAAAGGTTAACGGATATGTGGCCAAATACTTAGTGGGAGGGATGTCCAAGCAAAAACACAAACAAAGTCTGCTGGAGCGTTACGCCATCATGAACAGGTATTATGGTTCGATCCCAACCATGTTTTACCATTTGGTGATTGCTTTTAATTTGGGGTGGTATTGGTTACAGCATAGAAGAACGAACGATTAACCTTTTATGTCATTGCGAGGAGTGAGGCGGGTGGCGCAAGGGTGCAACGAAGCAATCGCATACTATGCAGGGCGAAGAGATGCAGAGTTCGCGATTGCTGCGCTACGCTCGCAATGACATAGCGGAGAAACGGCTCAAAAAAATAGCGATGAGTTTAACCCCATCGCTATTAAATATTGTCAGCTTTCAGAATTAAGCAACTTTCTTCTCGTCTTCCGGTTTTTTCCTGATACCGGTGTAGATTGCGCCGCCCAGTGCTAAAACTAACAGGATAGAACCTGCCAGTGATACTTTTTCGCCGGTATAGTAGGATGCCGGGTGGAAGATAAATTCAATTTTGTGATTACCCACAGGAATCTGTGCGGCACGCAATATGTAATCGGCACGGAAATAAGGTGACTCTTTTCCATCGATATACATCTTCCAGCCTTTGTCATAATAGAT